>Ga0134126_10012062_pt1 | contig 10918 bp, 13 predicted proteins | sample KB31752_FD_96881 | JGI IMG/M metagenome (GOLD analysis project Ga0134126, IMG submission 96881) | Terrestrial soil microbial communities with excess Nitrogen fertilizer from Kellogg Biological Station, Michigan, USA - KB3-175-2 | ecosystem: Environmental > Terrestrial > Soil > Unclassified ...
CCCGATGAAGAACACCGAAAGGCCGACCGCGAAATTGTCGAGCCTCGGCCGAAACGTCCGCTCGTCCGAGAATTGCGGCATCATCTCGGCGTGATGCAAAATCGGTCCCGCGACCAGATGCGGAAAATAGGAGACGAACAGCGCGTAATTCACAAACCTGGTTTCGCTGACCTTGCGCTGATAGGCATCGACCAGAAACGCGATCTGCGTAAACGTGAAGAACGAAATGCCGAGCGGAAGTTCGATGTGCAACAGCTTGAAGTGGGCATCAACGATTCCATGAATCAGCACGGCGTTGCATGGAACCCGCTTCCTTAGTAGGGATGCTTCGCCGAAACGGCTTTCGCCGACGGCACAGCGCAACAGCGAGCCAGACGATGGAACGCGTATTGAACGGACTCGCTGACCGCCTGCCCCCGCGCGCCCGAATCATAAATCTGGTGATCTGGACCCTGGTCTGGATCGCCGCGATCAGGCTCGCGGTTCTGGTGCATCTGGCTTTCCTGACCTATTGGCCCGATCATTTTATCCACGAGGACAGCGCGGCCTACCTCAGCGAAGCCCAATCGATCCTGACCGGCCACTATCTGGACGATACGGGCCGCCGGCCCTATGGCGTCGCCTTCTTTTTCGTTCTGCTGTCCAGGCTGTTTTCGCCGAACATCCTGGTATTCGTCACCGCGCAATACGTGCTGTCGATCCTGACGGCACTGATCGTGGCGGCCGTCGTGCGGCTCGCAGGCGCGCCGAAAATCTTTGCGCTGTTCGCCTTCCTCTCGGCGGCGCTTTATGGACGAACGATTCACTATGACAACACCGTCGGCGCCGAGACCATCTCGGTTTTCCTGATGGCCCTGGCCGTCATCATTGCCGCCGGGCTGGGGTTCCGGAAATGGCCGCCGATTTTCTCGGCCCTGGGATTAGGCCTTTCCCTAGGAGCAATGATGATATGCCGATCCGCGGCGGTGGGTCCGGCGGCGATCATCCTGCTTTGGCTTCTCATCCAGCTGGATTTCCGCTGGCCGCGCCGGCTCGCGGTCGTCGTCCTGGCGGGTACGGTCGCTAGTGTCATGTATCTCGTTCCGACCGGGATCAACTGGATGATCGGCAAGCATCCGAACGGAAATGAAACCGTTGCCGTGATGGCCTTCGTGGTCGGCTATTCCGGCGATTTCGATCATGGCGTTCATCTCGACCGAAAGGCGCAGGCCCGCAAGTTCGTCAACGAACAGCGCGCCGCCGACACGCCGACGGGATGGCCCGACGGTGGCGTATATCAGTGGCCCTTTCGAGCCGTCGCCTTGATGCAGAAGCCAACCGACAGCGCCGCCGACACCGCGCAATTCGTTCGCGACGTCTTCATTGAAACGCTGACGACGCCATCGACGCTTTGGCGGCATCTCAGCAAGCATTTCGCCCGCGAAATGTATTTCCTGCTGTTCGACGGAAATCCTGTCGCGCGCCGGGCGCAGAACCCCCAAGGTTACGAATTCTTCGTCCACCGCGACGTGTTTCCTTTTTTCAAAAGTCCGACCGGGTTGCAATATCGCAGACTGATCTATGACCATTATCGGCGGCCGAGGCTGCTGTCCTGGCTGTTGCCCTCGCCTGAGCGACTGCAAACGCGCCTGGACCGGTTGATGACCTACGGCTATTCGCCCCGACCCGACCTGGCACCACTGCCATGCTGCGGACTGACGATCTCGAGCGAGTACGACGATTTACCCGGACCGATCCGATGGTACTCCGCCTCCACGCTGCTGTTGCTGGTGTTGCTCGTCGCCGGCGAGATCGCGCGCCGGTTGGGGCTGCTGGCACCGTTGCCTCGAAATCTGGTCAGCGGCGGATTCCTGATGGCCCTGCTCGCGCTCGTCAACGCGGCGTTTCCCGCATTTCTCATCTACGGTCTCAATCGCTACGCCTACTATGTCGCGCCGTTCCTCGCAGGCGCGACCGCCATGTTCGGTGCCGTTCTGTTTCACTGGGCAGGGCTGGTGGCCGAACGTCTTTATTCGAAGACTGTCGCGCGGCCGACGGCACCGCAGATTGATCGTGCGTAGCGGACGCCCGATCGCTCGGTAGCTCAGGCGAACGCTTGGGCCTCGCCAAAGCTCCGCGACGGCAGTTGCAGCCACCCCTTTCAGGATCGGTGACTTGAACGGTTTGTGCGCGCCGCTCGTGCCACAAGGCAACTGCTTGGGCTTTTGCTTTTGAACATCCCGAATCGAATTGGCCATTGCTCCAGCCTTGGAAATAGGCCTCAGAGGCCGGCAAATGCTGCAAATGCCCATCCCGCTTCAAGTTCCCGCGGAACCTAGCTGCACGGCTGGCGTTGGCTTGGCACTTAACCCAGGAGGACAACATGAAATATCTGATCGTAGCCGTGGCGCTGATTGCGACCCCGGCATTGGCGGATGAAGTCGGCGTACGCGTGGGCCCGGTTGGGGCTGGTGTAACCGTCGGACAGTCCCCGGGATACCGCGACCATGATCGCGACCGCACCACGGTGATCAAGGAACGTCCCCGCGATGAGGACCGCACCACGATAATCAAGAAGGACCATGGTGACGGCGTCGAAAGCAAGACCATCATTCATCACGACGACTGAGCGGTCGCCGCTGCTCGTCCGGAAAAATCCGGACGGTGCCAAGCAACCGTGGCGGTCGATGGAAACCGAGAGCGGACGTCGGCCCTGCCGGCGTTCGCTCTTTGTCGTTGGACGCAATGCTGGAAAGAGACGCCATGACTACCCAGGAGAATGACTACCAGAAGAAGGATGATCGCGAGTTGCGCAATCCCCGGGACAAATACCCCAAGCCGCCCTACAAAAAACAATCGCAACCGTGGCCCGGCCTCGCCAGCAAAATGGACCCGCCGCCCGATCACGGCGAGCAGAGCTATCGCGGCTCGGGCCGTTTGCGGGGGCGAAAAGCCCTGATCACCGGCGGCGATTCCGGCATGGGCCGCGCCGCGGCGATCGCCTTTGCGCGGGAAGGCGCCGACGTCGCCATCAATTATTTTCCGACCGAGGAGCCTGACGCCAAGCAGGTCATCGCGCTGATCAAGGCGGAGGAACGGATCGGGCTCGCGATCCCCGGCGACCTCAGGGACGAAAAATTCTGCGTGGAATTGGTCCGGCGCGCGGTCGAGGGCCTGGGTGGGCTCGACATCGTCGTCAACAATGCCGGCCGCCAGCAAACGCGCGCCTCGATTCTCGATGTCTCATCGGAGGATTTCGACGCCACGATGAAGACCAACATCTACGCGCCGTTCTGGATCATCAAAGCCGCGCTGCCGCATCTGAAGCCGGGCTCCGTCATCATCGGCACCACCTCCGAGCAGGCTTACGACCCCTCGCCTGAATTGTACGACTACGCGCAGACCAAGGCGGCGACCATGAATTACGTGAAGTCGCTGGCCAAGCAATTGGGGCCGAAGGGAATCCGGGTCAACGGCGTGGCGCCGGGGCCGATCTGGACTCCGTTACAGGTGTCGGGCGGAGCGACGATGGAAAAGCTGGAACAGTTCGGCAGCCATACCCCGCTGGGACGCGCCGGCCAGCCTGCCGAACTCGGATCGATCTACGTGCAGCTCGCGGCCGAGGACGGCAGTTTTGCCACCGGCCAGGTCTATGGCTCGGCCGGCGGTTCGGGCCAGCCGTAACTGTCAGGCGCGCTGATTGACGGCTGTCAGGACGACAGCCGTCAATCGCCTGGGCGGTAGTGGATCAGTCGGCGATGCCGGCGTCCGGCGGATCGATTCCAAGCGCGGTGGCCAACGCGATCAGATGGTCCTGCTCGTCGACCAGGATGTCGCGGAGGCTTTCCGCAATGGCGAATTCATTCAGGGCGTCGGCCTGCTTGACCCGGCGGCGGTACTGACGAATCGTCTCTTTTTCGTTTTCCAGGTCGAACTTCAGCATGTCCTCGGCTTTTTCCGAGGTTTTCACCGGCTTCGGCGTCACCGACGGCATGCCGCCGAGATAGTCGATGTGATTTGCAACCTTTAGCGCGTGGGCCAGTTCTTCGCCGGCATGAACGGCAAGTTCAGCAGCGACGTTCATGTAGGCGGCGCCCTTGAGCACCTGCGAGTAATTCACATAAGCGATGATCGCCTGATATTCGCGCGACAGGTCTTCGTTGAGCCCGTGAATCAGATCCTTGCGCGTTAGCTTTGTTTCTTCGGATTTTGACATGGTTTCTCCAGGCAATACAGGGAAAGTCGACGACGCCCTGCGGCGGGCGATCGAAGCGGCGGGTGAGCTCAAGCTAAACCGCGCTTTCGCGGTTTGGTTCCGCAATCGGAACAATAGCTGATTACCGGCGAATATGCTCGGCAAACACGGGGCTTTAGGGATCAAAACTTCAACACCGTTCTCAGCCCGAAAACCGCGGCATCTTTCAGCAATTTCCCCGGATTGACGCCGAGCGGATCGGTCGCGCCGCCGCCGGGATGCACAAAATACTGGAAGTTCGGTTGCAGGGTCCAGCCGGATCGGATTTCGTACTGATAGACCGCCGTCGCCACTGTTTCGAACCGCCGCACCGGCCATTCCGGCCCCATGATCTGCTGGAAATCGACATCGAGGGCGTGCGCGTGGGATGAAACACGGGCGTAGCCCGCGGCGACGCCGAACTTGTCCTTTGGCCGCTGGTCGCTCAATCCGACGAGTTCGATCCCGGCATCGGCATAGAGATCGATCAGATTACGGTCCGATGGAGATGACGAAACCCGCGCGAACACACCGATGCCGCGATCGTCCTCAAGCTTGCCGACGCGATAGAGCTTTTGTTCGAATACCGAATAGATCCCAAAGTCGCCCATCAGGCTGGCCGGCATGCCGACGCCGGCCGTATCGGCCAGCGAGACGCCCTGCGCTGTAAAGCGCTGGTCCGAGAACGTGCCGAAATGGCGCCAGCCGCCGATCTTGAACTTTCCGGCGAGGCCCGGATCGCCCTTTTCGCCGTGCCAGATGAACTGCGCTTCCCCGATCACAAGCGGCGGATCGTTGATCCGGAAATTGGTGCCGCTGTTGTCGCGGAGCTGGGGATCGCCGGGTCCGGGCCCGGCCGCATTGCCATCGAAAACGCCGGCGACCAGGGTCAAATGCTGGTTCACATTGGCGCGCAGGCGCGTGCCCAGCGCCGCCAGTGGCGGTGACGGGCCGCCGCTCGGCAGATCGAGCGACGTGATCGCCGGCCAGCCCAGCGAGGCATTGGTGAAGACGTCGGTGTATTTGGCATTGATGAATTCGGTATCGGCGGCGAGTTGGCCCGCCCGCAGCGCGAAAATGTCTCCCCATTTCCGCTCGAACCAGATTTCGTACAACCGCGTCGACGGCAGCGCCTCGATGCCACTCGCCACCAGATAGTTCTGCAGATTGTCCCGCGACAGCCCCTCGCCATGGATCTGGAACATGTTGGCATGGAACGCCAGCTCCTGCAGCCCGGCGAGCTTCTGCAGATCGACATCGACGGCCAGGTTAAGCCGCCCCTCGTAGATCGCGCCCTGCTTCGTTCCCCCCGAGGTATTGCCCAGGGTCTCGCCGATATAGGTGACCGCGAATTTGACGCCGTATTTCTGCCAGGGGTTCGGCAACAGCCCAAGCGTCGCTTCCTCCACGGTGCTTTCGCCCGTATCGGGATCGGCTGGCTTCTGATCGTCGGTCTTCTTGTCCTCCTGCGCCGAGGCGCGGGAGATCGGCGCAGCGAAATAAATCGATGCCAGCAGCGTGACAATGATGGGATGCCATCTCGGATTCACAGCGGGTCCGACGGTTGAATGTTTTGTCCGATGAATTTTGCAAGCGGCCCCGGCTGCTCACAAGCGATAATCCGGGTTCCACCGCCTTATGGACCGCTATTTTCCCGGGACCTCAGGTTCTTGGCGATGCTCTCGACCGGGGTCTTTCTGGTCTGTTCCTCGCTTTGACGATGATCGCCCAGATCGACGTCGAGCTTTGCCGCCACGCCCCGCAGCAGATTGAGAACGGTGGTGACCTTGTCCTCGGCAAGCATGTTGATCTGCAGGTCGAGATGATTGCGCCGTTCCGATTGCAGGTCGATCGCGCATTGCCGGATGAGGACGAACGACGTCAGCAACACCGCTTCCATCGAGAGCACGACCGACAACAGCGAGAACGGATAAGGATCGAACGGCCTTGCGAGGTGGAGCGGCCCGACATTGAGCAAAACCCAGATCAGGACGCCGGCGCACTGGATCAGGATGAAATAGATCGTCCCGACGAACCATCCGACGCCGTGCGAGACACGGTGCAACGGCGACAGCTCTTCGCGGTCTTCCTGTTCGAGATGGAGGATGGATTCGATATTTTCGGTGGCCTTGTCGCCGATGTTGCCGGCCGCCCCGGTGCGCGATTTTGGACCTGGCTGCGTCAACCGACGGCCTGATCGGCCGCCCGGCGGGCCTTTTCGCCGGCGCGTTCGACGCTGGCCTCGCCTGCTTTCTCCGCCTTGGCGCGCAGCTCGCATTTGGTGCGGATATCCTCCAGCTCATCATCGGTGAGATGCTCGATGCCGACAAAGGAATTGTGCGCCGTGCTGACCCGAATGAGTTCGTCGAGCTTGACCTGGATCGCGGCGCCGTCGCGGTTCTGCGAGTTCTGGATCAGGAACACCATCAGGAAGGTGACGATCGTTGTGCCGGTGTTGATGACGAGTTGCCAGGTGTCGGAATAGCCGAACAACGGTCCGGTGACGGCCCAGACGATCACGACGAGCAAGGCCACCACGAACGTCGATGCGCGTCCGGCGGCGTGCGAGGTACGATTGGCGATTTCACCGAACAGATGACTGGCGCTGTTCGGCGATTTCTTGCCCGCCGCCGGATGCTTGTCCGAGTCTGCCTTCAATTGCCCACGATCTGGCATGAATTTCTTTCCCTGCGAGAACGGGAAGGGCCGCGAACGGCCCTTCCTTCTCAGTGATGCCAAAACAGCGCGAGCAGCAGAACGATCGGAAGCGGTACTCCAAGCAACCAAAGCAAAGCGCCTCTGCCAAATCCCATCTCAGCCTCCTGTTCAAGGTGCGGTTCAACGGCGTTGTGGAACTTTTGTTCCAGGCCAGCAGGCTTGATGAGGTCAGGAACAAATCTATCCATCCCATGTTGCCCGTTCTGGCAGTCAAGGAGGATCGCAATGGTTACCGAAGTAAGAGAGACAGGCACCCTGATCGGCAGCGACAAGGTGGAAGGCACCGCGGTCTATGGCGCGGATCAGACCAAGATCGGCTCGATCGAGCGGGTCATGATCGACAAGAAGACCGGCAGGGTTTCGTATGCGGTGTTGAGCTTTGGCGGATTTCTCGGCATCGGCGACGATCACTATCCGCTGCCCTGGCAGTCGCTCAAATACGACACCGGTCTCGGCGGCTATATTGCCGGCGTGACCGAGACGCAGCTCAAGGGCGCGCCGAAGTACACCAACGACAACACCTGGAACTGGAATGATCCGACGCGCGCCCGCGCGGTGAACGATTACTACGGCATCGCCCTGCCCTGACGGGGCTGGAGGTCTACACCCGATGCGAAAAGGCCCCGGAGCGATCCGGGGCTTCTTGTTGGCGGGCTCGCCCCTGGCTATTTCGCAAACACCTGCCTGAGAAAGCACAGTCCGTTATAGGTCAGCCGCGTTTCGCTGGTCTCTCCGTCGGCGACCTGCTCCTCGAGATAAGTTTCGAGTTCGGGAAGCGCGCGGTCGAATTTTCCCACGACGCCCATCATGTCGCAGGTTTCCCTGATGCGGGCGATCGGCTTTTCAAGAACGTCAATGGTTGCTGTGGCCATGATTCACAATTCTGACCTCCACCAGGTGTTCCCCGACTGAAAGCGGCAATGTCAGCGACCGACCGTCGCGGCAATCAACCGCCTGCTGCCGAGGTTACACGCCAGACCGTGTTACCGACGTCGTCGGCGATCAACAGCGCGCCGGATTTGTCGATTGCAACGCCGACCGGGCGTCCGCGCGCCTGGTTGTCGCCGTTCAGAAAACCGGTCACCACGTCCTTCGGCATGCCGTTGGGTTGCCCGTTGCTGAAGGGAACGAAGATGACCTTGTAACCATTCAGCGGCTCGCGATTCCAGCTGCCGTGTTCGCCGACGAAGGCGCCACCGCGATAATCCTGCGGCAGGCTGTTGCCGGTGTAGAACGCGAGGCCCAGGGGCGCGACGTGCGAGCTCAACGCATAGTCCGGCGCGATCGCTTTCGCCACCAGGTCCGGCCGCTGCGGCATCACGCGCGGATCGACGTGCTGGCCGTAATAGCTGTAGGGCCAGCCATAGAACGCGCCTTCCTTTACCGAGGTCATGTAATCCGGCACGAGGTCCGGGCCCAGTTCGTCACGCTCGTTCACCACCGCCCAGAGCGCGCCGGTTTGCGGCTCGAAGCTGAGGCCATTCGGATTGCGCAGGCCGCTGGCGAAGATGCGATGCCGGCCGGTGGCGCGGTCGATCTGCCAGATCGCGGCGCGGTCGCGCTCGGCTTCGATGCCGTTTTCCGTGATGTTGCTGTTGGAGCCGACGCCGGCATACAGCGTCGATCCGTCCGGACTTGCGACCAGGCTCTTGGTCCAATGGTGGTCGATCGGGCCGCCCGGCAATTCGGTTAACAACGTGCCCGGCGCGGTGATCTTGGTGTCGCCCGTCTGGTAGGGATATTTGACGATCCCGTCGGTATTGGCGACGTAGAGATCGTCGCCGACCAGCGCCACGCCGAACGGCGAATTCAAATGATCCAGAAAGACGCTCTGGGCTTTCGGCGCGCCGTCGCCCTTGGCGTCATGCAGCAGCGTGATGCGGTTGCTGGGTCCGGTGTCACCGCCGGAAGTCGCCCAGGATTCCACCCATGCCATCACGATATCCTTGGGTCGGGTCACCGGCTGCGTGCCCGGCGATTTCGACTCCACAACCAGCACATCGCCATTGGGCAGCACATAAAGCGATCGTGGATGCTGCAACCCCGTGGCCAACGCCTCGATCTTCAATCCTTTCGCCACCGTCGGCGTCTCGCCCTGCTTCCAGCCGACCACCTTGGCGATATGCATCGGCGGCATCAGATACTGGGTCTGTTCGGGCAGGTTGGGATGCGGGCCGATCTGCGCCATCGGATCGCCGCCCTTGTCGTTGCAGCCGGCAAGGCAGAGCGCGAGAGCGCCCGGCAGGATCAAGCGTGACAGGCGCGCGCGCCGCGCGATGGGTGAGATCGAGGCGATCATCGGTTCGCTCCCACGCCGTGGCGATACACCAGCGCCCCGCCAAGCCAGCCCGTTACAGGCAGGATCAGCACCACGAGCAGCGAAAGAATCAAACCGACCGGGACGACCGAGGTCCAGGCATCGCGGGTGTGAACGAAAGCGTTGAGCAGAGCCAGCAGCATCATGACGATGTTGCCCACCATGTGCGGCCATGCCGGGGCCTGCGCGCGGATCAGCCGGTTACTGAGGAAATCGATCAGGCCGGCGATCGCGGCGAGCGCGCCCATGACCAGTCCGATCACCAGCAACCATGCGGAAAAATCCGCCCACATCATCTGCGCGGTCCGCCAATAGGCGATGTCGGTGACCAGCGTGCCGATAAAGCAGACGATGGGAAATGGCACCAGCATCGGATGGATGGGATGCCCGGCGATTTGCGCGGTGGAGCGCAAGTTCAAATTGTCGCTCAAGGGAAACTCCGGGAGAAAACAGGTACGGTTCCACCTGCTCAACCAGCGGCAATCGTCGCGGTTCCCTAATTAATTAGGCGAACCCATGACAGTCCCGGCGTCCTCCCGGATCGGGACGACATTACCCCTGTCCTTGGCGGCCCGATATTTGATGATCGCCATGTTGGCGAGAAACATCCGGTTTCGCTGCCCCCTCCGAATCATGACCTCGATTACGTCGCTGAGATATCGCGCCGCATCGTTCTCCAGTTCGCCGGTTTGCTGCAGATAGACCCAGGCGATCTCGACCGACTCTTCCAGCAATTGCGACAACGGTACGTCCACGCGATCAACTCCGAACGAACGCCCCGCCGAAAGCCTTGCCTCCGTAAAGCGGCGGCTCTCAAAGCCCAGGGACTTCATTGAGCAAACCCGTCAACCGGAAAACCGTTCCTGTGTGCACAATTGACCCTACCGCCGCACGTGAAAGCCGGCGTCGTAATCCGAAATCGACAGGGATCGCCGCGAAGCAACTTTCCTCCGACGACGGCGTTTGAATTCGACGCCTTTTCAAGGAGAGCCAGCCAATGCCGGATACTTCGCAAATCAGGGAACACATGGACGTGATCTCGTCGGACCGCAAGACGGTCGGCAAGGTCGATCATCTCGACGGTACCGACAAGATCAAGTTGACCAAGCAAAGCTCACCCGATGGCCAGCACCATCATTTCATCCCGGTGGCGTGGGTCGACCATGTCGACCAGCACGTTCATCTCAACAAATCGGGCGCCGACGTGACGTCGCACTGGCAGCACGGTCAGCCCTGACCGGACCAAGACCGGCGCTCCGAATCTGGTTCGGACCGCCGCCGCAACATTTCTTTCCCTGGGGCCGCGCAGGCGTGTGCGGTCCGGAGCAACGGCGGAGGCCGTCATGACCGAACCAAAATCCAGCCGACGGGGTTTCAATCGGCGCGGCTTCATGGGCGCTGCGGCCGCAACGGCGGCCGCGCCGATGGTCGCCAGAGCCGCCGGGATCGCCGGCACGCCGGTTGCAGCAGCGGATCCGTCGTTGCCGGTTGCGCTCAGCCTCACCATCAACGATGCGACCAAATCGCTCACGATCGATGCGCGCACCACCCTGCTCGATGCGTTGCGCGAACATATCGGCCTGACCGGCAGCAAGAAGGGATGCGATCACGGCCAGTGCGGCGCCTGCACCGTCATGATCGACGGTCGTCGGGTGTTGTCATGCCTGACG
>Ga0134126_10012063_pt1 | contig 10918 bp, 10 predicted proteins | sample KB31752_FD_96881 | JGI IMG/M metagenome (GOLD analysis project Ga0134126, IMG submission 96881) | Terrestrial soil microbial communities with excess Nitrogen fertilizer from Kellogg Biological Station, Michigan, USA - KB3-175-2 | ecosystem: Environmental > Terrestrial > Soil > Unclassified ...
AGCGCGTCGAGTTCCTCCGCTTTTTTCCAGAACGGCGCGAAAGCCGGATCGGACAGCTCCTTGCCGTTGACGTTGGTGAGAATCTCGACACCTTTGAAGCCCAGCTTCTTCACGCCGCGTTCGAGTTCTTTTGCCGCCTCGTTGCCGTCCTGCATCGGCACGCCACCGAGCGCAACCAGCCGGTCGCTGTGCTTGCCGATATATTCGGCGATGCCGTCATTGAGAGCCTGGGCGGCCTGCACGCCCACATCGACCGGAAGGTAATAATAGATTTGCGGCGGCGCCGGGCAGACAAGCTGCATGTCGACGCCCATCTCGTCCATCACGGCAAAGCGTTCGTCTGTCGTGCTCATCCGCGTGCGGATGTCGGCTGCCTGCTTGGCCATCAGAGCTTGCGTTTCTGGCGTTGACGTTGCAACCAGTGGATCGGTGGCTTGCTTGAGATGCGGCGCCACGATCTCGGTGACCCGCGGCACCGCGACATGCGCGTGCATATCGACAGTGAGGCCCTTCGGCCGCGCGTCGCGTCCCGGCTTGCCGTGCTGGCGCGCTGCGGTGTTCGCATATTTATTCCAGATTGCCATTACGAATTCCCTTTCGCGATTTCCAAATCAGAACACACCGAGATGCTGACGCAGGTCGACGCCGTCCTTGTCCAATTGCGCCGGCGTGGAAACGATCGCAACGCGCCCGGTATTGAGGATGACGATGTCGTCGGCGACGTCAAATACAAGCTTGGGGTTTTGCTCGACCAGCACGATCGACAGCCCGCTTTCCTTCAATTTGCGGATGGTGGCCATTACCTCGGCGACGATCTGCGGCGCCAAGCCTTCCGACGGCTCGTCCATCAGCAGCACGCGCGGATTGCCCATCAGCGCGCGGCCGATCGCCAGCATTTGTTGCTCGCCGCCCGACAGATGCGCGGCGATCTGACTGTTGCGCTCTCGCAGCCGCGGAAACATCGCGAATATGGTATCGGCGGTCCACGGCGCGTGTTTGCTGCCGACGTCCGGTTTGCGTGCGGCGACCATGAGATTTTCGCGTACCGTGAGGCTCTTGAAAATGCGGCGTCCCTGCGGCACCAGCGCCACGCCCTGCGCGGCGACCATCTCGGGCGACAGGCCGGTCACCAGCTGACCGAACACTGCGACCTCGCCCATGCGGGGCGGCAACAAGCCCATGGTGACGTTCATGCAAGTGGATTTGCCGGCGCCATTGCGCCCGAGCAGACCGAGCATGCGCGCCTCGCCGAGCTCGAACGAGACTCCTTGCAGCACATGGCTGTCGCCGTAATAGGCGTCGATATTTTTCAGACTGAGCGCGCTAGTGGCCAAGATAGACCTCCCGGGTACGCGGGTCGGCCACCACTTCGGCGCGGTTGCCTTCGACGATCACCTCGCCGAAATGCAACAGCGTAATGCGCTCAGCGAATTCCAGGGCCACGTCCATGTTGTGCTCGATCATCACGATGGTCACATCGCGTGGAATGGCGAGCAACAATTTTTGCACGTCGCGGCGCTCGTCGATCGACAGCCCGGCAAACGGCTCGTCGAGCAGCAGCACTTTCGGATTCTGCGCCAGCGCCATGGCGATCTCGACGCGCCGCCGCTCGCCGTAGGACGTCTGCGCCAGCGGCCGCTCGGCGATATCGCCAAGACCGACGCGCTCCAGCGCCGCGCGGGCGTGCTCGACGAGATGACCCTGATGCTTGATGTCAATCAGCGGGTTCCAACGCGCTGGCGACAGGCCGAGCAATGCCAGCGAGACGTTGTGGATGATAGTGTTGCGGGGAAACAAAGTGATGATTTGGTAGGTGCGGGCCATGCCAAGATGTGGACGGTGCCGGCTCGGAGTCTTGGTGATGTCGTGTCCGAACAGCTGGATGGTGCCCTTGTCGGGCGTAATTTCGCCGGTGATCAGATTGAACAGCGTGGTCTTGCCGGCGCCGTTGGGTCCTATGATCAGCCGCCGTTCGCCGGGCGCGATGTTGAGATTGACGTCGGTAGTGACACGCAGGCCGCCGAACGATTTGCACAGGCCGGTGACGGTGAGTGCGCTCATGGCGGCGGCCCCAAGGTTTCCTTCGCCGGAACGACGATCCTGGGCTTTTTATTCATCTCGCGCCAAGCCAGCCGCCACAGCCGTGCGCTGCCCGGCACCAGACCTTCCGGCATCAGAATGACGATGGCGACGAAGATGGCGCCGAGCAGGAAATTCCAGCGCTCGATAAAGCCGCTCACCACGGTCTTGACCGTCACTACCAGCGTGGCGCCAACGATCGGCCCGAGCAGCGTGCCGGCGCCACCGGAAATCACCATCAGTAGTACTTCCGCCGAGGAGGTGAGCGCCAGCGTCTGCGGGCTGATGAATTGCGTGTAGTAGACGAACAGGATTGCGGCCACGCTGGTCAACAGCCCCGACATCAGGCAGGCCCAGAAGCGGATCAGCCAGACATGATAGCCGAGCGCGTTCATGCGGCGCGGCTGGTCGCGCGTGCCCATCAGCGCAGCGCCGAATGGCGACCGCACGAACACCGCCATCGCGGCGATCGATAGCATGAATACAGCCAAGGTCGTGTAGTAGAAGGTGCTCGGTGAGGCCAGAGAATAGCCGAACGGCTCAGGCCGCGTATGTAGACTGATGCCGTTGTCGCCGCCGGTCAGGCTTATCCAGCGGTAGGCGAGACCCCACAGGATTTCGCCTAGCGCCAGCGTGATCATGATGAAGCCGATACCGGTTGCGCGCAGCGCCAGCACGGCATAGATGGCCGTCGATGCGACGCCGATAACGAGTGCGGCAACGATCGCCATCGGATGGCCGAAACCGCTTTGCAACATAAAACCAGTGGCATAGGCCGCGATCCCGAACAGTCCGGCGTGGCCGAGTGACACCAGCCCGGCATAGCCGACCAGTACGTTCAGGCCGAGCGCGAAGATGGCGTAAAACAGGATTTGGCTGGCAACGTTGACGTAATAAACGCCGGGCATCCAGTAGGGCACCGTGACCAGCGTCACGAAGGCGATACCGAGAGCGATAGCGCGGGCGTTCATGGCACGTACCTGCCGAATAGCCCTTGCGGCCGCAGGATCAGCACCAGCAGCATCGGCAGGAACAAGACGAAATAGGCGAGCTCCGGCAACAATGCTTGGCCGAAATTATAAATGAATCCGACTATGATGCTGCCGACGAATGACCCGAGCAGGCTGCCGGTGCCGCCCAGGATGACAACCACCAGCGCCAACGGCAGCATGTCCTGGTCCAGTCCGGGATAGACCGATAAAATCGGGCCGCCGATAATCCCGGCAAACGCAGCAAGCCCGGCGCCGAGCGCAAATACGATCGTAAAAAGCTGCGAGACGCGGATGCCCACCACGCGCGCCATGTCGGGGTCGTCGACGCCGGCGCGAATCATGGCGCCGAGCCGTGTTCGATCGAGCAGCAGCCAGAGCCCGACCGCGATGATCATCGCAATGACAATGATCGCCAAGCGGTACATAGGGAATGCCAGCACGCCAAAGCGAACGAAGCCGCCAAGGCCGTTAGGCGTGGCGACGTTGAGGGGGTCGCCGCCCCATACCATCAGACAGAAATCGGCGGCCATGAACGACAGGCCGAGGGTCACCAGCACCTGTGCCAATTGGTCGCCGGGCAAACGGCGCAGCAGAAACCGTTCGGCCAACGCGCCCAGTGCCGCCACCGCCAGCGTCGCCAGTAACGCCGCCAGCCAGAAGTTCACCTTAACGTCGCCGATGCCGAGAACGCAGGTTGCGCCAATATACGCGCCCAGCATGAACAACGAGCCGTGCGTCAGATTCGGAATACGCATCAGCCCGAAGATCAGCGAGAAACCTGCCGACAGCAGAAACAACAGGCCGCCGAATGTGACGCTGTTGACCGCCAGAACCAGCCAAAAGCTCATGTCCGCAGTTTTCCCGCGCTCATCATGTCAAAGGACCGCGGGCGCCTGTGCGGCGCCCGCGCAGCGGATTGCATTACGACTTGAGCGGCGGGTAGTCGCGCGAGTAGACCGGCTGCGAGAGGAACTTCTTCTCGTCATATGTCCAGAACTGACTCACGTTGTGATAGGTCTTGATCGTCTTGTTGATGTACTTGCTGCCGGACTTCTCGACGCGGCGGATAAAGAAGTCGCCGATAACGTTGCCGAGGTGATCGAACTTGATCGGTCCGCGCGGCGTATCGGTGAGCGATACCGATTTCATCGCCGCCATCAGCGCCGCCTTGTCGTCTGACTTGCCACCGGTCTTCTCGAGACCTGCCGCGACCACCTGGCCGTTGACGTAAAGGCCGGCGCAGTAGAAGCCAGGGTCGACGCCATAGTCCTTGTTCATGGCGGCAATGAAGCGCTTGTTGCTCTCATTTTGGAGGTCGAGAGTGTACGGGCAGGAGCTTATCATGCCGACCGCTTCGTCACCGAAGCTGCGCAGCAGCGCATCGTCGCCACCGGTTTCGCCGGTGACCACCGGATATTTCAAGCCGACTGCGGCATATTGCTTGAGGAAACGTAGCGGGTTCGACCCGGCGAAACCGTGGCACACGCCGTCGCAATCCGCGATCTGCGCGAGGTAGGGCGTATAGTCGGGTGTGACGATCGGCGGCCACAGCTTCTTGACGATCTTGCCGCCATTCTCCTCGAAGGTCTGCTGGAAGCCGCCCATCTGTTCGTAACCGAAAGCGAAGTCTTCCGAAATGGTGACGATCCGTTTGAGCTTCATTTCCTTGGCAGCGTAGTCGGCCATCGGGTGCATCGCCTGTGCCGACGTGGCGGAAGCGCGCAGGAAATAGGGGTTCGGACGGCGTTGCGTCATGTCCTCGGCGGCGGCGAGGCTCAAGCACGGCGTTTTTTGCTGAGCGATGTAATCGGTAATGGCCAGCAACTCGAAAGCCGCGAGCGGACCGACGATGGTATCCACCTTGTCGCGCTCGATCAGTTCCTGCGCCTTGGTCTTGGTGCCTGCCGGAGTGCCGCCGCAATCGGCCGAGATGAATTCAACCTTGCGGCCAGCGAAGGTGTAATTCTTCTCTTTCAGGTAGGTGACGATGCCCTGTTCCATCTGGATGCCGCCTTGCGCCAGCGGACCGGTCTTGATGGTGAGCAGGCCGAGTTTGAACGGCGTGGCTTGCGCGATTGCCGGTGCCGGGAATTTGAATGTGGCTGCTGCTGCGCCGGCGGCCGTCGCGGCCATGAATTTACGGCGGGTGAATTTGCGAGACATTTGTTCCTCCCTTTGTCGCCCCAGACGGGGACCCTCACGTGAGCGGCCTTATTCGGCCATTTTTCGATCGGCCGTCACAGCCGAATTCGACGCAAAACCTTAATTTCCGCAGGCCGCCAGCCCACTGTGGCGGACCACCCATGCCTATCATCGGCAAGGCTTTCCATGATGTAAAGCCCGATTGCGAGGCTCGCATCTCGGCAGAGCGTGTTGCTAACCCGGGCGGTGGGCAGCTTGCCGCCGCCCATGCTAGATTTATGGTAAGTTGTAAGTGGTGCCGCCAATCACCGGCGGGGAGCGAGGGCCATGAGCGCTAACGGATTTGAGGTAAGACCGATATCCGGCTCGATCGGCGCGGAAATATTGCGGATCGATCTCGCGTCCGAACCTGGCCACAACGTCATTGCCGCCATCCGCCAGACCTGGCTTGAGCACGGCGTGATTTTCTTCCGCGATCAGGATCTGCCGCCGGCGAAATTTCTCAGTTTCGCCAAACGCTTCGGCGAGGTCGTGGAATATCCGTTCATCAAGGGTATCGACGGATTTCCGGAAATCATTCCGGTGGTCAAGCTGGAGCACGAGACCAAGAATTTCGGCGGCATCTGGCACACCGATACCGCCTATCTCGACACCCCGCCGATGGCGACGATGTTGATTGCACGCGAGGTGCCGCCGCGCGGCGGCGATACGCTGTTCGCCAATACCTATCTCGCTTACGAAACGCTGTCCGACGGCATGAAGCGCATGCTTGAAGGCGTCATCGCGGTCAATCATTCGGCCAAGGCCGACGTCACACGCACGCGCGAGGACCGCATCCGCGATGGCGGCAAGGCCGAGGTCAAGAAGGAATTCATCAGCGAGCATCCGGTGGTTCGCACGCATCCGGAGACCGGACGCAAGGCGCTTTACGTCAACGTTGGGCACACCGTGCGTCTCAAGGATATGACCGAGGAAGAAAGCGCGCCGATCCTGAATTACCTGTTCCAGCACCAGACGCGTCCGGAATTCACCTGCCGGTTCAATTGGCGTCCCGGCTCGATCGCGTTCTGGGACAATCGCTGCGTGCTGCACAATCCGGTCAACGATTATCACGGCTACCGCCGTGTCATGCACCGGGTGACGCTCGCCGGCGACAAGCCGCGGTGACTAGATCCCCAGATAACTCGACTTGATCTCGTCATTGGCCTTGAGCTCTTCTGGCTTGCCCGAATAGACCACCTGGCCCTTGCTCATCACGTGCACATAATCGACCAGCTTGAGCGCCAGATGCGCGCTCTGCTCGACCAGCAGGATCGACAGGCCCTGTTCCTTGAGCTTGCCGATCGCCTCCCACAGACCCTGGATGATAATCGGCGCCAACCCTTCCGACGGCTCGTCCATGATTAGGCAATCCGGATTGGTCATCAACGCGCGGCCGATCGCCAGCATCTGCTGCTCGCCGCCGGAGAGCGTCTTGGCGCGCTGATTGCGGCGCTCATGCAGACGCGGGAACAGCTTGTAGACGCGATCGAGATTCCAGCCATGGCGGTCGGGATTGCGCTCGGCCACCAGCAGATTTTCCTCGACGCCGAGCGTCGGAAAAACGCGGCGGCCCTGCGGCACCAGGCCCATGCCGCTGCGCACGGTCTCGAACGAAGTCTTCCGCGTGATGTCGTCGCCCTTAAAGACGATCTTGCCGCGGCGCGGCGGATTAAAGCCGACAATCGAATTGACCAGCGTACTTTTGCCGACGCCGTTGCGGCCGAGCAGGCCCAGGATCTGCCCTTGCCCAAGTTGCAAAGACAGTCCCTGGAGAACGTAGGCATCCCCATAATACGTATGAATGTCCTGAACTTCGAGAATCGCCATGGCTTATTTCCATTGGCGCATGATCTTTTCCGAAAACCGGTCCCCGCTTTTCGGGATCATGCGCTAGTCAGTTCCCAGATAGATTTCCTGCACTTTGGCGCTGGAATGAATTTGCTGCGGTGTCCCGGTTTCCAAAACTTCGCCGAAGTGCAGAACCGAGATTTGCGAGGCGACATCGAACACCACGTCCATGTCGTGCTCGATCAACAGGATCGCCAGAGCCGGGTCGAGCTTCATCAAGAACTCGGCCATCTCGGTGGATTCGCCGGAAGACAAACCAGCGGCCGGCTCGTCGAGCAGAAGAATTTTCGGGTCGCTGGCCAGCCCCAAAACAATTTCAAGTTGGCGTTGTTCGCCGTGCGAAAGATTGCGGACTTCGATGTCTTTGCGATCAAGAAATCCCACTTGTTCGAGCAGATGATGGGCCTTGTCGTAAACCTCCTTGTATGAGGACAAAAAGCGCCACATCACGAATTTCGACGGCCGCAAGCCCTCGATCGCCAACAAAACATTGTCTAGTACGGTCAGTTTCGGAAACAGGCTCGTGACCTGAAACGTGCGCGCCATTCCCAATGCTGTGCGTCGATGGCTCGGCCATTTGGTGACGTCCTGGCCGAACAGCAGAACCTGGCCGGATGTCACCGGGAAAATGCCGGTAATAAGATTGAACAGCGTCGTCTTGCCGGCGCCGTTGGGTCCGATGATGGCCTGGCGGTCGCCCGGCATGACGCGCAGCGTGACGCTGCGCGTGGCCTGCAAGCCACCGAAACTCTTGCACAAACCCTTCAGTTCGAGCGCGGCGACGGCGCCGCCGTTTGTATCCGTGCTCACGCGCGGTCCTTCGGCTTGAAGAGGGCGCCGGGGCTGTTCGTGTAAGCCCCGGCGCGATCGGCGTTATTCGCAGAACTTGCAGGGCGGATAGTCGCGGTCGTAAACCGGATGCGCCATGAACTTGGCCTTCCCCTCGGTCCAGAACTGCGAAACCTTGGGGTAGGTCTTGATCACCGTGTTCCAGAGCTCTTCCTTCGGATAGCCGAACATCTTCTTCTTCTCGACTTTCTTGATGTAGACGTTCTCGATCGGATTGCGCATGTCGTCGAGTTCTACGGGTCCACGCGGCGCGTCGAGTTTGATGCTCGCCATGATCTTGATGAACTCTTCAGGGCCTGGATATTTACCGCCGGCCTTGGCGATCGCCTTATCGATCCACATCGCGGTGGTGTAGTTGTTTTCCGAATAGTAGCCCGGCACCTTGCCGAACTTGGCGCGGTAGGCCTTCACGAACGCTTCATTGGCCGGCGTGTCGATCGCCGCGCTGTAGTGCAGCGCGGAGACGTCGCCGATGACTTCGTCGCCCATGAACGGCAGCACGAACTCGTCATAGCTGACGCCGCTGCCGAGGATCTTCAGCTTGCTGCCGGCCGCGCGCAGCTGCTTGGGGAATTGCAGCGCCATCGGGCCGACCATGGTGGTGAACACGCCGTCGGCGTCCGACTTGAAGGTCGGGATATAGGGCCCGAAGTCCTTGGTGTTGAGCGGCGGCCAGATTTTCTGAATCACTTTGCCGCCGCACGCTTCGAATGCGGATTGAAAGCCGCCGACCGTCTCGTAGCCGAACGCGTAGTCGGCAGCGATGGTGATGACTTTCTTGAAGCCGTTGTCGCAGGCCCATTGCCCGAGCGGATGATGCGGCAGCGAGCTCGACCAGCTGGTGCGCAGGAAATACGGATACTTGACGAGCTGGCGTTGGGTCAGATCGTCTGCCGACGACACCGAGGAGATGTATAGAGTCTTTTCGGACGTGCTGACCGGCGCCAGCGCGTAGCCGGTCGAGGCCAGCAAGCCGCCGATGAACATGTGGACGTGATCCTGCAGGATCAGCTTCTTCGCCTTGGTGACGCCGGCATCGGGCTTGCCCTGGTCGTCCTCGACGATGAATTTGACATCCATGCCGCCGAGCTTGTTGTTGTGTTCGGCGAGATAGAGCTGGAAGCCGTCCACCATATCCTTGCCGACCTGGGCGAAGATGCCGGTGACCGGCGAGATGTATCCGATGCGCAGTTCTTCCGCTTGCGCGCTCGAAGCGATGCCCACAGCGGCAAGCATGCTCCCCAGCAACAGCGGTATCCTCAGCGACAGTTTGCTTGTCATGGTCGTCCTCCCTGATTTGGTGGCGCCGACGTCACGACGGCGCCGATGCCAGTGTTTTCGTCTGCCCCGATTTGCTCGGTGTCTTGTTGGAAGTCTTGCGCCCCTGCCGGATGCGCGCCGGAAGGCCCATCAGGCCCATCGGCAGATAGAGGATGGTCAGTACGTAGACGCCGCCCAGCACATATTGCCACCACGGCACCAGTGTCGACAAATATTCGCGCAGCGCGAACACGATCGCCGATCCGATCGCGGCGCCGACCAGCGTGCCGGCGCCGCCGAGCACGACCATTAGCAGCGAGTCGACCGAGGTGGTCAGCACCACGGTCTCGGGGCTGATCAGGCCGTTGGTATGCGCCCACAAGACACCGGCCAGACCGCCGAAGGCGCCGGCGATGACGAAAGCGATGTATTTGTGCAGCCAGGTATTGTAGCCGAGGATCTGCATGCGCAGTTCGCGCTCGCGGATGCCTTCGAGGCTGCGGCCGAACGGCGAGCGCACCAAGACGTAAAGCACGATCAGGCTGACGACGAAAAAGGCGAAGACCAGAAAGAAGAAGGTTTTCTCGTTGGTCAGATCGAGCCCGAAATCCGGCCGGCTGCTGACGTTGATGCCGTTGTCGCCACCGGTCAGCGAATTCCAGCGATAGGCGAGGCCCCAGACGCATTGGCCGAGCGCCAGCGTGATCATCAGGAAATAGACTCCGCTCGCGCGCATCGCGAACAGCCCGAACAGCGCGGCGAGCGCCGCGCCGAACAGCATGCCGAGAATCACCACCAGCCAGAAATCCCAGCCAAGCCCGACGTGATAGCGCGTGGCGAGAATCGCCGTGAGATAAGCGCCGACGCCGAAATAGGCCGCTTGCCCCATTGACGACAGGCCAGTGAAGCCAAGCAGGAGATCGACGCTCATGGCGAGGATGGCGAAGCACATCGCTCGCGTCGTCAGCAGCACCACGAACGAGCCCGTGTGCGGCACGATCAAGGCGATCGCCCCCAGCAGCAGCGCGACGATCAGGATTTTCATGGTCTGGGACATCGGTCGCTCAATCGCGTCCAAACAGGCCGGTGGGCTTGATCGCCAGGATGAGAACCATCGGTGCGTAAAGCGTGAAGTAGGACACTTCCGGGAACAGCGCCTTGCCGAAATTGTCGGCGAGCCCGACCAGGAGCGCACCGATCGCGGCGCCGCCGAGCGAGCCCATGCCGCCGATGATAACCACGGCGAAAGCGAGCGGCAGCATCTCGAAGTCCAGGCCGGGATAGATGCCGAGGAAGGCGCCGCCGGTCACGCCGCCGAGCGCGGCGAGAAAGGCGCCGAGTGCGAAGATGAACATCGAGACGCGGTTGGTGTCGATGCCGACGCCGCGCGCCATCTGCGCGTCGTCGACGGTGGCGCGCACCGCCGCGCCCATACGCGTCTTTTCCATGGCCAGCCACAACACGATGCCGATGACTAGCGCCGTGCCGATCATGAACAGGCGATAGGCCGGGAAATACATGCCGCCGATGACGACGCTGGTGGTCAGCTCCTTCGGCGGATTGATGTCCATGTTGTTGCCGCACCAGATGTCGAGCGCGCCCTGCTGGAACAGGAAGGCGAAGCCGACGGTCAGCAGCACCTGGCGCAGCACGTCATTGTCGATCGGCAGGATGGAGATGCGGCTCAGCACGAAAAACAGGACGAT
>Ga0134126_10012064_pt1 | contig 10917 bp, 10 predicted proteins | sample KB31752_FD_96881 | JGI IMG/M metagenome (GOLD analysis project Ga0134126, IMG submission 96881) | Terrestrial soil microbial communities with excess Nitrogen fertilizer from Kellogg Biological Station, Michigan, USA - KB3-175-2 | ecosystem: Environmental > Terrestrial > Soil > Unclassified ...
AACCCACGTGCCAAACCGTTGACGCCAAGTCGATATGCCTTGTTGGAAAGTCCGTTCAGCAAGAAGTGCCACTCACTCTCTACAAGCCACGGTAGAATAATAGAATCCTTCGCGTCCGTTGCCTAGCCCATGTGTGTGCAGGCCTTTCGCGAGCGTTAATTCCAGCATTTTCAGTGCCTTCTTCCCGCCCACACGTCCTTGGGCAAGATGCCGAGCATGCTCGCGATTTTCCTCGGCGAACGCGAGCCGGTTATCAGTCGCCAATTCCGACTGTGCTCAACACCAGTCCGACCCCGCAATCGAGTGGATGGGAACAAGGCTTCCTAAACGCCGAGGTCAATCAGCAAAAGGGAAATTGGGATGAAAATCTGTCGGCACATTCGGTACTTAATTCGGCTCGTCCTCAGTTTGGGATGGATAATCCTGCGCCATAGAATCGGATGGCTCGATAGCGGTAAGAAAAATCATGGCTGCTATGGTGATCGCAAGACAGACGCATGTGCGGATAATCCTAAAAACGTGCTGCATCGAAATGCTCCCGTCCAAACTTTCACCAGTAAAAGAATCCGCCGACCAATCCGACCGCAAGAAGTGTAAAGCCAGTGATCGCAACACATTTGCCGCCCGTTCGTGTGAAGTATTGGTTGCGACGGGCCTTAACTGTTTTGTCCACGACGACGTAAAGGATGGCTGCTACGGCCAATGCAATAATGACCGATAGCAGTTGCGCGTAGATTGAATCTCTTAGTCCGAAAGGTCGAAAGAGCGCGTGCGCCACGAATATTCCTATCCAGTGATTGAGATACATCGGATAGGACATGCCGCCGACGAACAATGAGAAGTCTGTGTTATTTCCCGGTTGCGCGAACAGCAGGACGATCAACACTGCTGATAAGGGCGCGCCAATGGCGTATGGAATGACCGCGTAATAGGTGACGGCAAACATCGCGACGGACCCGCAACTAAGGCCAACCAGTGCTACTCGTCCGGTCTGCCAGTCTCCAGTCTTGGCACGCAGAACAGCCGCCAGAACTCCAAGCGAGATTGATCCGAAAGAGTCTGCAACAGGCGACCAGATAAAGAGAGCGGACAAGGCAAGCCAAAACCAAAGCGATCTCGTGAACGCCGCGGCCAGCGTTATGAGAAACGGAGCGAATAGATAGAATTGCTCTTCCGCGCAGATGCTCCAGAAGTGACTACCAGTCCCATCGAGCGGCATCGCGTGGCCGAATAGAGCGAGCTGCGGCGGCCCAAAAAAGTTGTAGGTGAAGGTCAGATCATAAAAGAATATCTCAACCCACTTTTCCGTAATGGGTTCGCGCGCGAGACTGACAATCATTAATAGGGCGATGGCTACAAAATACGGAATCCAGATGCGCGCGGCGCGGTTGAAATAAAACTTGGGGAGATCGGATGTCTTCGATCTTAGAAGTATACCGCCGATAAGCCAGCCGCTTATGGCGAAGAATATCTGGACGGCAAAATTACCGGCTTGAGACCACGTCGGAAAGCCCGAGTGCTCAAGCGCTACGGTCGAAGCGAGGATGATCCGAAGATAATCGAACGCTGGATAATATTCTGGCTGAGAGCGCACTCTGTTAATACGCCGATGTGGATTATTGAAGCCGCTTAACTAAACAAGATCATGAAAATAACGATAGCATAAATGAAAGTAATGTTTGTTTGGGTCTAACAGGCAGCGCTATCGAACGCGCTAAAGAAAAAAAGGATTTGTCATCGAGCGTGAAGTACTGATTGTTATCGACGTTAAGTTCGACAAAATCTCCATTTTCCTTTTTCAACTTGTTTGATTTGTCCGCCCCTTTGAAATAAAGTGAATTTAGTTTCCAAACGGTCACGTCAATATCCTCGCTATAACCCACCCAAGCGCGCCAATCCACGTTCCAGTCAGCACAGCGCAAAATACAAGAATAGCAATTGACCCGATCCGCGCTGGCGCACTTACTCTCTACAAGCCACGGTAGAATAATAGAATCCTTCGCTTTGGCTGCATAGCCCATTTTGAAGTTTGAATTAACCACTTCCGCCAATACCTTGCGGACGTGGCCGGTGTCGAAACGCGCACCAGCTCGCGTTTACCGAAGTTTTGACGATTTCGAAAAATATCACGATCATTCCCGATCGGCGAACTAGTCCAATCATTTCGTGGATCATGAATCGGCTGTTGCCGAGCATTGACGCAAGGTATCGCTTTGCCCACCGACCTGATCAGCAAACTGGATTTCCTGCGGATCGATTGCACCAAGCGCGTCCAAGGCATCGTTCGCGTGGCTGCGTGGTTGATGCCAGTCATTTGCAGACTGTGATTCCATTATCCCCGGCAAGCACGTCTGCAACGGCAGCGCCGCTCAAGCCGGTTTCTTTCTCAATATCCATAGCGTGGAAGCAATGCATGGGTTTGCCAAGCTTCGGAAACGCGGTGTTGACGTAGCTTTCGACCGTGCGGACACGGCGGTTATGATCTTCGGCACGCTGGCGCTTTTCGGAATCGTTGCCGCTGTAGGTCTGAAGCGGAAGGCTGATCGGGTGCGTTTGCATTTTAGATTCCTTTTAAAATCTTCGAATGCTGAGCGCGACATAAAGCTAGATCGATGCACGCGCTGGCGATGGGCCGGACGCATGCCGGGCACACGTCTTGTCAGCTTCTTGCTCCACTCCGCCGGAGCGGCACTACCGACGCTTTGCCGTTACCATCTAATGCGGCGGCAATTCGTCCTGCGATGGCTTCGGAGGCACGTCGTAGCGGATCATTGTCAAGGTGAGCATACCGCGCTGTGGTCGCTACCTGCGAATGGCCCAGTAAGCGGCCGATTATTGGCAAGCCCAGCCCGCCACCAGCACCGACGCTCGCATAGGTGTGCCGGAGGTCGTGCAGGCGAACACCAATTAAACCGGCCTGCTTCGTGACGGCATCCCACGGGCGTTTCAAATCGTGTCGCGGCTGCTCCGGTTCGTTACCGGGCGCGACGTAAGGACCGATGCGCTCCAGCCCATTCAACACCGCCAGGGCAGGGGCGTTGAGGATGACGGTTTTCCGACCGCTCTTACTGTCGGGGAGGAAGAGACAGCCGCGCTCCAAATCAACGTGTTCCCACCGCAGGTGCAGGATTTCCCGGAGGCGGCAGCCGGTGAAGAGAAGCAGCCGAAGCGCCGCCGCTGCGAATGGGTCGATATTGGTGAAGCGCTTCGCCTTCGGGACATGCTTGGCGTTAGGTTTGGAGTCGTCCACCGCCCAGAGAATGCCGGTAGTCTCCGCTTCTCGGATAGCGTTGCCTAGCCGCTCCAGTTCCTCACTGGTTAGGAAGCGTTCGCGGCGGCTTTCCTTGAACTTGTCGATTCCGCGTGCCGGATTGATACCTTCCGGCACCATCCCGGCGCGGCTTGCGAAGGAGTACATGCTGCCGACCACGGCCAGCACGCGATTGGCCTGAAAAGGCGTTTCGGACAGCGAAGAATGCAGCCTGCCGACCTGAAGCCGGGTCACCTTGTCCGCCTTGGTAGTGCCCAGGGCAGGTTTCACAATGCGATCCAGAATATCCCGATAGAACTCTGCAGTCGCTGCCTTGCGTTTGGCTCGCACGTGATCAGCCATGAACTGGTCCGCCAGTTCGGACACCTTAGACGTGCCGCGTTCGGAGGTCCTCTGGTGGGCTGGGTCGTGGCCATTCGCTACCGCACCAAGAATGAACTTGGCACGCGCTCTAGCGTCCGCTGGCGTGATTTTGCCAACCGCCGCGATGGTGTAGCGCCGCACCGGCGCGCCGCGTCCCGCCCCCGCCCGATAGACGACAACGTAGGATTTTGCGCCGCTCCGGCGCACACGCACGCCGAAGCCGCTCACGGTGCCATCCCACGCCGTGAAATCCCTGCCGTTGGACTGAAGAGCATCCACCGTGCGTTTAGTGATCCGTTGGTTGGTCATGGCTCGCTCACTGTTGTCGGTCCGGGGCAACACCGGGGCAACACCGAAGCGGCCTTCCCCGGAATCCCGGTAGCAGCCTAGGAGCCGAAAAGCCCACAACAACGGGGTTATTATCGCTCAGGGAAAGTCTAGGAATGTCAGAGATTTGGATAAAATGAGACTACGAATCTGGGGGTCAGGAGTTCGAATCTCTTCGGGTGCGTCATTTGCATACAAGACCACGAACATTTCCGTTCGTGGTTTGTTTATCGGCAATGACTGCTGGCACTAACATTCAACCCTGACCACCTAATGGGGGCCGGCCATGAACGCTCGTGACAAAGTGAAAATCAGTCAGACGTCCGATCGTTAATCCGGTTTCGCTGTGGTCGCTAGCCCCGCAGCAGCAACCGTGCAGCGACCGAATTCTCAGACTGAGTTGGCCAATGTAAGGTGCCACTATGCAGATTCTTGCGGCGACGGATTTCTCCACTCGCTCTAACCGCGCCATACGACAGGCCGGCTTGTTAGCGCAGGCTCAAGACGCTCAGCTTCATCTTCTGCATGTTGTTGACGACGACCAGCCAGAAGACCTGGTCGGCATGGAAAGGCGCGAGGCAGAACGAGTTCTGACGGAGCAGATGAGCTCAATGCCGGAGCTTGGCGGAGTTCAGTGCCGTCCCATGGTGGTTACGGGCGATCCCTTCGACGGGATTTTGCGGGCCGCTGCGGGGGTCCGCGCGGACCTCGTTGTCATGGGCTCCCATCGCAAGCAGTTTCTGCTCGACATCTTTATTGGCACCACCATCGAACGTGTGATCCGCAAGGGGGCTTTCCCCGTATTGATGGTCAACAATGAGGCGCAGCGGCGGTACGAGAAGGTCATCGTACCATTGGATATGTCAGAGAGCTCGGTTGATTCGCTTCGGATCGCTCAGTCGACAGGATTGATCAGCGACAACCGCGCGACGCTCCTTCATGGTTTCTGGCCGATCGCCAGAGGAAAAATGTTCACTACAGGAGCCGATCAGGCGAGCATGGACGAATACGTTGCGAGCGAACGCCAGGGGGCGATGGACGAATTGGCCACGTTCCTGGTAGCGAACGATCTAGGCGGTGGTGGATGGTCTCTGCGCATCGAGGAGGGGGGCGCCATGGAAGTTATTTCCAGCGCCGTCACCGAAATGCTTCCCGATCTCTTGGTCATGGGTACGCATGGTCGCTCGGGGCTGCTCAGAACGCTCATCGGCAGCGTGACTGAAGAGGCACTACGCTCATTAAGCGTCGATATTCTCGCGGTTCCTCCTACCAGACGATGAGCATCACCCGGGATCAGGTTCGTTTGTTACGCATCGAGTGATGGCCGATTGGTGTTCTGCTCAATGTCTCCGTTATTTTTAGATCGGTCGCGCAGCAGTGCAGCATGGACCAGAATCGTCAGGGTGATAGGTGTTGTCACCGTGACGAAAACGACGATGAGTACCTCGTGCAGCACCGGTCGGGTCCCCAGCGTCGAGAAGTAGACCATCGATGCAATCCCGACGCAGGCGGTCCCGAGTGTCGTTCCAAGCGTGGGCGCATGGACCCGTTCGTAGAAGGTACGCAACCTCAGCAGCCCCAACGATCCGATCAGCGTGATCGCGGCACCGCCGATCAGGAGGACCGCCGTCAGGATCGCCGAAAGAACAGGGACTTCCGTCGCTTCATTCATTCGATCACCTCACCACGAAGCAAGAACTTGGCAAGCGCCACCGTTCCCACAAAACCCAGCAGTGCAATCATAAGCGCCGCCTCGAAGTAGAGTGAGCGGCCTGATCTGATGCCGAACGCCAAAAGCAGCAGCATCGCGCTCACGTACAGTGTGTCGAACCCGACAATCCGGTCCTGCGCCCTTGGACCCCAAAGGACGCGGAATGTGCCGCATCCCATCGACAAGGCCAGCAATACCAGCGCGGCATTAGCCGACCAAACAAGGACCATACTCATGCAAATATCTCCAGCAGCGGCCGTTCGTAGCGGGATTTTATGGTGCGGACCCACTCGCTCTCGTCGACCAGGTCGAGGACGTGAATCGTCAGCGTTCCGCTTGCTGCGTCGAACCCGACCCACAGCGTTCCGGGTGTTGACGTGATAATGCCGGCAAGCGTTGCCAGCCCATAGGGATCGCGGAGCTCAAGCGGGATATTGACGAAGCCCGAAGTTCGCTCCCGCCGTCCAAGGCCCAAGACGATACGCGCGACGGCGAAGTTGGACCGGACAATGTCAGCCACTACCAAAGCAGCTAAACGGAAGATGGCGCCCGGCCGCCGCAGACGGGCTTTCGGCGGGTCGAGCGCCGCGAAGGCCCAGCCGCCGACAAGCGCGGCGGCGCCGCCGAGGAGGAGTTGCCCCAGTGAAAGCGTCTCGGTGAGCAACAGCCACAGCACGAGAAGGCCGGCGCTTATCAAAGGAAAGGGCAGTAACCGTGTCATGTCCCGCCCACCGACGCAGTCGGGCGCTGGGCCGTTGCGCCAAGAACCCCGCGAACATAATCCTGCGGCGCATGCAGCGACTGCGCCGTGGCTTGCATGAAACGCATGATCGGGCCGGCCTCGATCGTCTGCATCGCGCACAGAATCAGAAGGATGACGACCGGCGCCATTTCGATCAGCCGCACGCGTGGCACGGTTCGATCCGGTGAGGCCCAGAATGCACGGATTCCCGCTCGCGTCATGGCAATGAGGCTCGCCAATCCCGACAGGATCAGCACGACGAGGAATGCCCAGGCAGCCCCCGACACGCCGCTGCCTCCTGCCGGCGGATTGAGCGCCGCCGTCAACAGCGCGAATTTGGCAATGAACCCCGAGAGCGGAGGAAGGCCGGAGATGACAAGCGCGCAGACGAGAAAAGCCAAGCCGAGCACACCCATGGTGGCTGGAATCGCGATGCCGACTTCCTCCGCGTCCTCCATTTCATCGTCTTCGCCATAGGCTTCGCGGGTGACCGCGAGAACGTCGGCGCCGGGCTCACGGCCCCGCTCCACAAGCTCGATCAGGAGGAAGAACGCGCCGAGGCCCAACGTCGAGCTGATCAGGTAAAAAAGCGCTCCGCTCGTGACGTCGACCTGCCCCAGACCCGTGGCGGCGAGAACCGTTCCGGAGGACACAAGCACCGAGAAGGCGGCGAGCCGCGCCATGTCCTGCGCAGCCAGACTCCCGATAGCGCCGAACGCAATGGTCGCCATGCCGCCCAGCAACAGCCATTCTCCGCCGAACTGCGCCGATGCCCCCGCGTCGTTGCCGAACAAGAGCAGCCATAGCCGCAGCAAAATGTAGGCGCCCACCTTGGTAAGAATTGCGAAGATCGACGCTACCGGCGGGGATGCAGCGGCATAGGTTGGCGGCAGCCAGAAACATAGGGGCCACATTCCCGCCTTGACCAGAAAGGCAATGCCAAGGATGCCGGCACCGGCTTCCAGCAACGCTCGGTCCTCTGCGCGGATCGCCGGGATGCGCGCCGCGAGATCCGCCATGTTGAGCGTTCCGGAGACGCCGTAGATCAGACTGACGCCGATCAGAAACAACAGCGACGCCGCGAGGTTGATCACAATGTAATGCAGCCCGGCCTTGACGCGCGTCAATCCAGAGCCATACAGCGCGAGACCATACGAAGCCGCAAGGAGAACCTCAAAAAAAACGAACAGATTGAAAAGATCACCGGTGAGGAATGCACCGTTGATCCCCATGAGAAGGAACTGAAACAGAGGATGGAAAAGTACCCCCACGCGGTGCCAGCGGGCCAGCGAAAATACAACCGCGGCGGCCGCGAGGAGACTCGTCAGCAGCAGCATGAGGGCGGACAGCCGATCCACGACGAGCACGATCGCAAATGGCGCCGGCCAGTTGCCAAGGCGATACACTCCCATCACGCCCGTCGGGGCAGCATCGGCAGTCCGAAGCAGCGCGATTGCAACACCGACGAGTACGAAGGTGGACACAACATTGAGCGCAGCATTGACATTGCGGCGACGCTCACCACCGAGAGCGAGCATCACCGCCCCGGCGAGTAGCGGCAGCACCACTGGCGCAATCATCAGCTGGTCGCTCAGATGGCTCACGATTCCGGCTCCCGTCCGTCGACATGGTCTGTGCCCGTCAAGCCGCGCGAGACCAGCAGCACAACCAGGAACAGCGCCGTCGTTGCGAAGCTGATGACGATTGCCGTCAGGACGAGCGCTTGCGGCAGCGGATCGGCGAACTGCGCGGGATCGCCGGCCGCTCGCACCGCAAGGACCGGAGGCGCATCGAGCCTGAGCCGTCCCATGGCGAGGATGAAAAGATTGACGGAATAGGAGAGGAGCGACAGTCCGATGATGACCTGGAACGTGCGCGGTCGCAGGATCAGCCAAACGCCCGAACCGGCGAGCGCGCCGATGCCGAGGGCAATGAGCATTTCCATCATTGCACCTCAGCCATCGGAGGTGCCGTAGGCGCGTCGGGTTCGCGGCCGCCCGGCGTGCGATGGCTTCGTATCGATTGATGCGCGATCGCGATCAGCATCAGAACGGTGGCTCCGACGACCAGCGCGAACACGCCGAGATCGAACAGGAACGCACTCGCCATCGGAACAGCGCCAATAAACGGGATCTCGATGTAAGAAAATGACGAACTCAGGAACGGTCGATTGAACAGCCACGCGGCCATGCCGACACCGGCTGCCAGAAGCAGGCCGATGCCCATCCAGCGCACCGGCAGGACGCGCAGGCGCGTCTCCACCCAAATCGTTCCTCGAGCCATGTATTGGAGGATGAATGCGACAGCCATGGTGACGCCGGCGACAAATCCCCCGCCAGGCTGGTCGTGCCCACGCAAAAGCAGGTAGATGGCTGCTACGATGATCACGGGGAAAAGCACCGTCATTATGAGCGCGGGGACGGCCATCGCACTCCTGAGCGTGTCGCCTTTCTGACGATCCGCGCGCGCCTCGTCGTAGAGATCTTGAGTGCGCTGTTGCTCCGGCACTGGAACGCTTTCGGCAGCAGGGCGGAATCGCCGCAGCAACGCATAAACGGTGAGCGCGACGATACCGAGCACCGTGATCTCCCCGAAAGTGTCGAAGCCGCGGAAGTCCACCAGGATCACGTTCACGATGTTGGTGCCGCCGCCCTGGGTATACGCGTGCTCGACAAAGAAGCGCGCTATACTGTCCGGTGCCGGGCGGGTCATCACCATGTAGGCAAGCGCTGCCAATCCCGATCCCGCCGCGGCTGCGATGGCGAGATCGCGGACGCGATACCATCTGATGATACCCGACGAGGGGGTCGCGGTGCCGATCCGCTGGATGCGCTTCGGCAGCCAGCGCAATCCGAGCAGAAGCAGGACCGTGGTAACGGCCTCCACCACCAGTTGGGTGAGCGCCAGATCCGGGGCGGAGATCCAGACGAAGCTGATGCAGGTCACCAGGCCGGCGCCACCGAGCAGGACGAGCGCCGCGAGACGATGGAATTTGGCCTGATACGCCGCGGCCAAGGCGCAAGCGATGCCCACGGCCCACACCATCCCGAACGCAAAATCGAATGCTGTTCGCGTCGAGCCTTCGGACCCAAGCCCGCGCGCGTAGATCGGCGCTAAACCGGCGAGCAACGCGGCGCAAACCAGCAACTGCAATTGCGGCTGCAGCCGCCGCGTGCCGAGGAGATCCTGCAGCCATCTTGCCAGACGCCAAGAGAGGGTCACAAGCACGCGCTCGAAAATGCGCTGACTGTTGATGTAACGCAGCAGCGGCGGACCTTCGCTGACAAGCAGGTAAGGGCGCGACACGGAGTACACAATCACGCCGCCGCAAATCGCGACGATGCTCATCAAGAGTGCGGGAGTAAAACCATGCCACACGGCGAGACTATATTCGGGAATCGCAGGACCTAGCACGGCGCGTGCCGCGGTTTCGAGCAGCGGGCCAACTGTCATGGCGGGTATGATGCCGACCACAAGACATGCCAGCACGAGAAGCTCTGCCGGAAAGCGCATCAGGAACGGCGGCTCATGCGGCGCGCGCGGCAGATCGCGGGGCGGGGGACCAAAGAAGACGTCTCGTATAAAGCGCAGCGAGTAAGCGACGGTGAACATACTCGCGACCGTGACCATGTAGGGCAGCGCCTGATCTACGAGCGAGTTGTCGTGGATCTCGATCGTCTCGGCGAAGAACATTTCCTTTGACAGAAAGCCGTTGAGAAGCGGTACGCCGGCCATCGCAGCGGCAGCGACCATGGCCAGCGTCGCGGTGATCGGCATGAAGCGCCGCAGGCCGCTAAGGTGACGAATGTCGCGCGTACCGGTTTCGTGGTCGATGATCCCGGCGGCCATGAACAACGATGCCTTGAAGGTCGCGTGATTCATGATGTGGAAAATGGCAGCGATCTGTCCGAGCGGAGTATCGAGACCGATCAACAGCGTGATCAGCCCAAGATGGCTGATGGTGGAATAGGCGAGCAGCCCCTTCAAATCCTGTTGGAACAGGGCAAGAAAGGCACCCAGGATGAACGTGATCAGGCCGGTTGACGCGACCAGCCACAGCCACTCGTTCGTCCCGCCTAACGCGGGCCAGAGCCGCACCAGAAGGAACACACCGGCCTTCACCATGGTGGCGGAGTGCAGATACGCAGAGACTGGCGTCGGAGCCGACATCGCGTGCGGTAGCCAGAAGTGAAACGGAAACTGCGCGCTTTTTGTCAGAGCACCGAGAAGGATCAGGACGAGCGCCGGGGTATAGAGCGCGTGCGCGCGGATGACAGCGCCGGACGCGAGCACGCGATCAAGATCGTAGCTGCCGACAATATGCCCGAGCACCAGCACGCCGGCGAACAGGCACAGTCCGCCCGTCGACGTGACGATCAGCGCCATCCGGGCGCCATCCCGCGCCTGCGGTTTCTGGTGCCAGTAGCCGATCAACAGGAAGGAAAACAGGCTGGTCAATTCCCAAAAGAAGACCAACTGGACCAGGTTGCCCGAGAGCACGAT
>Ga0134126_10012065_pt1 | contig 10917 bp, 9 predicted proteins | sample KB31752_FD_96881 | JGI IMG/M metagenome (GOLD analysis project Ga0134126, IMG submission 96881) | Terrestrial soil microbial communities with excess Nitrogen fertilizer from Kellogg Biological Station, Michigan, USA - KB3-175-2 | ecosystem: Environmental > Terrestrial > Soil > Unclassified ...
ACGCCCTGCGCGCCGGCCCGCTGGTTGAGCTCGGTGATGAGCTCCAGCGGCGTCAGCTCGCGGCCGTCGATGGCCACCGGCACCCCCTCGGCGAAGCTGAGCACCAGCTCGTCGGGGTCGCGGGGCACGGCCGGGTCAGCGGTGTAGTCGTAGACGTCCTCGATGGGGGCGTTCCAGATGTCCTCCAGGAACCCGGTCTCCACCGCGCGGCCCCACAGGTTCTGGTCGATGGAGTACGGCGACCGCGAGGTCACGTCGATCGGCAGCCCCTTCTCCTCGGCGAACGCGATCGCCTTGTCCCGGGTCATCCCCGAGTCACGGACCGGCGCCAGCACCGTCACCTCCGGGGCGACCGCAGCCAGCCCGACCTCGAACCGCACCTGATCGTTGCCCTTGCCGGTGCAGCCGTGCGCCACCACGCCGGCCCCGTGCTCGCGGGCGACCCGGGCCAGATGGCTCACGATCAGCGGCCGGGACAGCGCCGAGACCAGCGGGTAGCGCTCCATGTACAGGGCATTGGCGTGCAGCGCGGGCACGCAGTAGTCCGCGGCGAACTCGGCGCGCACGTCGGCTACTTCGGCCGCGGCCGCGCCGCAGGCCAGCGCCCGCTGGCGGATGGTCTCCAGGTCCTCACCGCCCTGCCCGACGTCCACCGCCAGGGCGATGACGTCGGCCCCGGTCTGCTCGGCGATCCAGCCGATGGCCACCGAGGTGTCCAGGCCGCCGGAGTAGGCGAGTACTACGCGCTGGGTCATGGTTCATCTCTTTTCATCGATGTCGGGCTGCAGGTCAGGCCGGGGAGCCGGGGGCCGGTCCCGGAGTCATGCGAGGCTGTCCGCCAGGTCCTGGTCATGAGCTAAATTCCGGCGTTCCGCCAGGCGCAGCAGGGAGCGGGCCACCTCCGCGCCGCCGGCCGGGTCCCGGGCGATGACCAGCACCGTGTCGTCGCCGGCCACCGTGCCGAGGATCGAGGGCCAGGCTGCGTGGTCGATGGCCGAGGCGAGGAACTGCGCCGCGCCCGCCGGGGTGCGCAGCACCACCAGGTTGGCGCTGGCCTCCGCGCTGAGCAGGAATTCGGCGGCGATCCGGGCCAGCCGGCCAGGCGGATCCCGGTCCGGCCGGGCCAGGCCGCCCCGCCCCCGGCGGGCCAGCGGGCCCAGCCCGCCACGGACCCCGGCGGGCACCTCCCGGGCGGGCCGGGCGGCCTCGCCGGGCCCGCCGGCGGCCAGCCCGCCGGGCCGCGAACCGGGCCCGCCCGGCTCACCGGGCAGCGCGTACACCAGGGCCCCGTCCGTCCCGCGCAGCCGCACCGCACCGAGCTCGTCCAGGTCACGGGACAGCGTGGCCTGGGTGACCCGGACGCCGCGCTGGGCCAGCAGCTCAGCCAGTTCCTCCTGGGAGCGCACGGCGGCGCTGCCCAGGATGCCGGTGATCTGCGCCTGCCGGGCGGTCTTGGTCACCGGGCTGACCGGGGTCACCGGGCACCGCCCAGCGGCGCGCTGGCCAGCAGCCAGGTGAGCAGGGCCTTCTGCGCGTGCAGCCGGTTCTCCGCCTCGTCCCAGACCGCGCTATTCGGGCCGTCCAGCACCGCGGTGGTGATCTCCTCACCGCGGTGCGCGGGCAGGCAGTGCAGCACCACGCAGCCCGGCCCGGCCAGGGCCAGCTTCTCCTCATCGAGCTGGTAGGGCCGGAGCGCGGCGGCCCGGCCCGCCTCCTGGCCTTCCTGCCCCATCGACGTCCATACGTCGGTGGCCAGCGCGTCCGCGTCCGTGCAGGCCGCCTTGGCGTCCCCGGTGACCTGGACCGAGCCGCCGGTCTGCGCGGCCAGCCGGGTGGCGTCGGCCAGCACCGCGACATCCGGCCGGTAGGCCGGCGGCGCGGCGATCCGCACGTGCAGCCCGGCAGTGGCCCCGCCGAGCAGCCAGGAATGCGCCATGTTGCTCGCGCCGTCGCCGAGGAAGGTGACGGTCAGCCCGGCCAGCGGGCCGCGCGCGGCGCGGATCGTCTGCAGGTCGGCCAGCACCTGGCAGGGGTGGAAGCGGTCGGTCAGCGCGTTGATCACCGGCACGCTGCTGGCCGCGGCCAGCTCGGCCAGCCGGCCCTGGCTGAACGTGCGCCAGGCGATCGCGGCCACCTGGCGGCTCAGCACCCGGGCGCTGTCACCGGCGGGCTCGCCCCGGCCGAGCTGGGACGTCTGCGCGTCGATGATCAGCGGCTGGCCGCCCAGGTCAGCGATGCCCACCGCGAACGAGAGCCGGGTCCGGGTGGATGGCTTGTCGAACAGCAGGGCCACGGTCTGCGGCCCGGCCAGCGGCCGGTGGCCGAACCGGTCCGCTTTCATCTGGTCGGCCAGGTCGAGCACGGCCGCCTGCTCGGCCGGGCTGAGGTCGTCGTCGCGCAGGAAGTGGCGGGTCATCGTGAGCCTCCGGGAGCCGCGGCCATGTCTTCGGGCAGCCCAGCCCGGTCGAGGATGGCAGGCAGGGCGGCGAGGAACGCGGCCGCCTGCCCGGCGTCCAGGATCAGCGGCGGGGCCAGCCGCACCGCGTCCGGCTGCACCGCGTTCACCAGGTAGCCCGCGGCCCGGGCGGCCGCTTCCACCTCGGCTGCCCGCGGCGCGGTCAGCACCGCGGCCAGCCACAGGCCCCGGCCGCGCACGCCGCCCAGCAGCGGGTGGCCGAGCCCGGCCAGGCCGCTGGCCAGCTGGTGGCCGGTGGCCGTGGCCCGGGCCAGCAGCCCGTCGGCTTCGATCGTGTCCAGCACGGCCAGGGCCGCGGCGCAGGCGACCGGGTTGCCGCCGAACGTGCTGCCGTGATCTCCCTTGCGCAGCGCGGTCCCGGCGGCACCGAGCCCGATGCACGCGCCGATGGGCAGCCCGCCGCCCAGGCCCTTGGCCAGGGTGAGCACGTCTGGCCGCACGCCCTCCGCCTGGTGGGCGAACCACGTTCCGGTGCGGCCGATCCCGCTCTGGATCTCATCCAGTACCAGCAGCGCGCCGGCCTCGTCACACGCCGCGCGCGCCGCGGCCAGGTAGCCATCGGGCGGCGGCACGACCCCGCCTTCGCCCAGCGACGGTTCCAGGAATACCGCGGCACAGTCCGCCCGGGTGGCCGCCCGCAGCGCCGCCTCGTCCCCGTAGGGCACGAACCGCACCGAAACCCCGAACGGGCCGAACGCTTCCCGGATGGCACTCTTCCCGGTCAGCGCCAGTGTCCCCATGGTGCGGCCATGGAAGCCACCCTCGGCGGCGACGAATACCGGCCGCCCGGGACCCTGCTGGCGGCGGGCCAGTTTGATCGCGGCCTCGTTGGCCTCGGTACCTGAGTTGGCGAAGAACACCCGGCCGCCGGCCGGCCCGCCGAGCAGCCCGAGCAGCCGCTCGGCCAGCGCCACCTCACCCTCGTGCAGGAACAGGTTGGAGCTGTGCGCGAGCGAGCCCACCTGGCGGCTCACCGCGCCGGTGATGGCCGGGTGGCCGTGCCCCAGCGAGCTGACCGCGATGCCCGCGATCAGGTCGGTGTACTCCCGCCCGTCCACGTCCCACACCAGGCAGCCCTGGCCGTGGCTGAGCGCCACCGGCGGGATCCCGTAGTTCGGCATGAGCGCGGCCGCGAACCGGGCCTGCAGCAGCTCGGTAGCGGTCACCGGGCCACCCCCGTCCCGGCGGTCACGCCCGTCCCGGCGGTCACCGGGCCGGGGACGACCATGGTGCCGATCCCGGAATCGGTGAAGATCTCCAGCAGCACGGCGTGCGGCAGCCGGCCGTCCAGCACGTGCGCCTGGGGTACCCCGCCGCGCACCGCCCGCAGGCAGGCTTCCATCTTCGGGATCATCCCGGCGTCCAGGCCGGGCAGCAGTGCGGCCAGTTCGGCCGCGGTGAGCAGGCTGATTGCCTCGCGGTGGGCGGCGTGCTCGCCGTCGCGCCAGTCCGGGTACAGGCCCGCCACATCGGTGAGCACCACCAGCTTGGCCGCGCCCAGGGCGGCGGCCAGCGCGGCGGCCGCGGTGTCCGCGTTGACGTTGTAGATCTCCCCGCCGGTGCCGCGGGCGACGCTGGACACTACCGGGATGCGGCCATCGCGGAGCAGGGCCAGTACCGCCCCGGGATCGACCGTGTCGATCTCGCCGACCAGGCCCAGATCTACCGGCTCGCCGTCCACCACGGCGCCGCGGCGGCTGGCGGTGAACATGTTGGCGTCCTCGCCGGACAGGCCGACCGCGAACGGCCCGTGCCGATTGATCAGCCCGACCAGATCCCGGTTCACCTGGCCGGTCAGCACCATCCGGACCACGTCCATGGCCTCCGGTGAGGTGACCCGCAGGCCGGCCCGGAACGTGGTCGGCACGCCCAGCCGGTCCAGGTGCGCGGAGATCTGCGGGCCGCCGCCGTGCACCACGACCGGGCGCAGCCCGGCGTGCCGGAGGAACACCATGTCCTGCGCGAACGCGACACGCAGCGCGTCGTCGGTCATCGCGTTCCCGCCGTACTTGACCACCACGGTCCGGCCGTGGAACCGGCTGAGCCAGGGCAGTGCCTCGATGAGCGTGGCCGCCTTGGCCAGGGCGGTGGCCGCGTCCCCCCGGCCGGCGGCGGGCGGCGGCAGCGGCGTGGTCATGTCGAGTAGGCCGAGTTCTCGTGCACGTACGCGGCGGTCAGGTCGGTGGTCCGGATGGTGGCGGCGTGCGGCCCGGCGGACAGGTCGACGATGATCGTCACGTTCCGGCGGCTCAGGTCGACCTTGGACCGGTCGTCGCCGGCGCACCCGTTCCGGCACACCCAGACACCATTGATGGCCACGCTGAGCCGGTCCGGCTCGAACTGCGCGCCGGTGGTGCCCACCGCAGACAGCACCCGGCCCCAGTTCGGGTCCTCCCCGGCGATGGCGCACTTGAGCAGGCTGGACCGGGCCACCGCGCGGCCAGCGCTGACCGCGTCCGGCTCGCTGGCCGCGCCCACCACCTCGACCGCGATCAGCTTGCTGGCCCCCTCGGCGTCCGCCTGCAGTTGCCGGGCCAGATCGGCGCACACCTCGGTGAGCGCCGCGGCGAAGCTGCCCGGGCCGGGACTGGTCCCGGCGGCACCGCTGGCCAGCAGCAGCACCGTGTCATTCGTGGACATGCAGCCGTCGGTGTCCAGCCGGTCGAAGGTCACCGCGGTGGCCGCGCGCAGCGCCCGGTCCAGGTCACCGGCGGGCAGGTCGGCGTCGGTGGTGAGCACGCACAGCATGGTGGCCAGGCCGGGGGCGAGCATGCCGGCCCCCTTGGCCATCCCGCCGATCGTGTAACCGGCGGCCCGGTGAAAAGCGATCTTGCTGACCCGGTCGGTGGTACGGATCGCGTCGGCCGCGGTGGTGCCGCCGCTGCGGGACGCGTCGGCCACGGCCGCGTCGATCCCGCCGAGCAGCCGGTCCATCGGCAGCCGCTCGCCGATCAGGCCGGTGGAGCAGACCGCGACCTCCCCCGCGGACTCCCCGTCCGGGTCGGCCGCTGCGCCCAGCACCGCCGCCAGCCGTTCCGCGGTGGCGTGGGTGTCCTGGAAGCCGAGCGGCCCGGTGCAGGCGTTCGCCCCGCCCGAGTTGAGCGCCACCGCCCGGACCCGGCTGCCGCGGACGACCTGCTGGGTCCACAGCACCGGCGCGGCCTTGACCCGGTTCGCGGTGAACACCCCGGCGGCGGCCCGGGACGGCCCGTCGTTGAGCACCACGGCGACGTCCCGCTCACCGGTTGATTTGAGGCCTGCCGCCACCCCGGCCGCGCGGAAGCCCAGCGGCGCGGTGACGCTCATGGCCTGGTCCCGGTGGCCAGCGCCGCAGCGGGTGTCATGGCGCGACTCCATTCATGGTCAGGCCCGCGCTCTCCGGCAGGCCGAGCATCAGGTTGGCGATCTGGATGGCCTGCCCGGCCGCGCCCTTGACCAGGTTGTCCAGGGCGGACACCACCACGGCCCGGCCCGCGTGCTGGTCGGCCGCGGCCTGGAGGTGCACGGCGTTAGACCCGGCGGTGGGCGCGGTGCTGGGCCACTGGCCATCGGGCAGCACCCGGATGAACGGCTCGCCCGCGTAAGCCGTGGCCAGCGCGTGCCGCGGGCCCGGCCCGGCCGGGCCCGGGCTGAGCCGGGCGGTGCAGGTGGCCAGGATGCCCCGCGGCATGGGGGCGAGCAGCGGGGTGAACGACAGGGTGGGACGGCTCCCGGCCACCCCGGCCAGGGCCTGCTCGATCTCCGGGGTGTGCCGGTGCACACCGCCGACCTGGTACCCGCTGACCGCGCCCATCACCTCGCTGGCCAGCAGCGAATGGCGCGGCGCGCGGCCCGCGCCGGAGGTGCCGGACGCGGCCACCACCACCAGATCGGCCGGCTCGGCCAGGCCCGCGGCCAGCAGCGGGGCCAGCGCCAGGATGGTGGCGGTGGCGTAGCAGCCGGGCGCGGCCACCCGGCGCGCGGTCCTGATCCGCGCCCGGCCGCCGGGCAGCTCGGGCAGCCCGTACACCCACTGCCCGGCGTGCTCGGTCCGGTAGAACGTGGCCCAGTCAGCCGGGTCGGCCAGCCGGAAGCTGGCGCTCAGGTCGATGACCGCGGTGCTGGCCGGGAGGCGGGCGGCCAGGGCCGCGGACTCCTCGTGGTGCAGGGCGAGGAAGATCAGGTCCGCCGCGGCCAGGCGGCCGGGCTCGGTGGGCTCGAAGGCCCGGTCGGCCAGCCCGGCCAGCTGCGGATGAAGGTCGGTTACTGGGGCACCCGCGCTGCTGCCCGCGGTCACCGGGCCAAGTTCGAGGTCAGGGTGGACGGCGATGAGGCGGAGCAGCTCTCCCCCGGCGTAACCGCTGGCGCCGGCCACGGCGACCCGGATTCCCATCGTGTCCTCCTGCGGCCGCTGGCCGCGCAGATATGCCGTGCCCGGGCCTGGCTCCCGGCCGTACTCGCAAAATTATGCAGTGTGGTGACTAGTTATGCAAGTTGTGTTTCCCGCGGGCCAAAGCCGGGCAGGGTTGGCAACCCCAAAGGGTCGGCAATGGCCTGCACGGGCGCACTCGGGGGCGTGCCCGTCACGGGGAGCCGGCGTCGGAGGGCGGCTGGGGTAACGGCATGATGAGGGGCCTCGAAAGGAGACCCCCATGCGCCGTTCCCCCGTGCGGCCCGCCGGCGCGGCTTTCCCCGCCGCCCTGGCCGTGGCCCTGCTGGCCGGGTGCGGCGCGAGCGGGACGGCGCAGTCCGCGGCGGGCACGCCCGGCACGCAGTCCCCGATGCCCTCCGCGACCGGTCATGTGTGCGGCCAGGGCAAGACGGCAGCGGGTGTTCCGGTACTGGTGGAGATCGCGCACGGGCCGGCCAGCTGCGGCGCCGCGCTGAAGATCGAGAAGGCCTACGCGGCCGCGCTGGCTTCGGGCCACGCGCCCGGGAACGGCGGTGGCGGCCCGGTCAGCGTGCGGGGCTGGGTCTGCTCGGGATTTGACACGCCGGAGATACTGCGCACCGGCGACGTGTCGAAGTGCACCAAGGGCCCGGCCGAAGTCCTGGCTGTGCTGCCCAACCCGGCGTCGACCGCCTCGCCGTAATCCGGCGGGCTCTATTTCCCGGGAAGGCCCGGATTCGCCGAGAACGCCCGGCGGGTTAGCTGGTCAGGCTACCCTGCTGCCCAGACGTGGCGCCGGCGGTCCCGGTGTCGGTGACCATCCACACCTGGTTGCGGCCCGCGTTCTTGGCTCGATACAACGCATTGTCCGCTCCGGCCAGCAGGTCGGTGAGCTGGCTGCCAGTACCCCTGTCCCAGCTCACGCCCAGCGCAGCCACTCCGATGGAGACAGTAACCTGAAGTGGATCAGCGCCTGGGTCGTCCGTGACGCTGATCGGCGTGGCGGCGATATGCCCCCGCAGGCGCTCGGCGATCTGGCGGGCGTCGGCCGCGCTCGTCTGCGGAAGCAGCAGCGCGAACTCTTCGCCGCCAAACCGGCCAGCCAGGTCATACTCCCGCAAGAAGATACGCAAAGTGTGCGCAATAGCCCGCAGAGCCTTGTCTCCCGCCAGGTGCCCATGCAGATCGTTGACCTGCTTGAAGTGATCGACATCGATCACGACCAGCGCCAGCGGGGTACGAGTACGGACAGCACGCGCGACCTCAGAGGCAGCTTCCCGTTCCCAGGTGCCCGCGTTCAGCAGGCCCGTCTTGGAATCGACGCGCGAGGCGTTCAGCAGCTGCGTATGCCGGACGGAACGCTGCAGCAGGGTCACGAAGGGCAGCGCGAAGACGATGGTGAGAGGGCTGATGGCCATGCCGAGCACGACCAGGACGGCCACACACAGTTCGACGACATCGTTCTGCACCTTCTCCCGGGCCAGGAGCATGTCCCGGACACGCAAGGCGGGGTCCGACGCTTTGATCGCAGGCAGGACAAGCATCGCGTTTACTGCCCACTGGACCGTCGCGGCACCAGCCACGACGATGAGCCACACAGAGCTATGAATGCCAACCCCGCCGACCGCATGGCCGAGATCCCGGGCCACCAGGTGGAAGGTCAGCGACGCCGCGCCGAAGGAGATGCCGACGGCAGCCGCGCTGAAGACCCTCCGGTGCAGCGGTATGCGCCTGATCCGCCACTGGGTCAGCGTGAACTGCACGATGGGCGCGAGCAATGCGTACACCGGCGGCAGCAGGATCGCGAGCGGCAATCCCCAGACCGCATAGACATCCTTGATAACTCCGGCGTTCTCCCCGCTCCGCTTGGTCAGCTCGACGGTGGCCGCGATGCACAGCAGCAGCGCGCCGAACAAGAGGCCGTCGTGCAGGCTGTAGCGGGCCGTCGCCGCGGCCAGGCCCACGGCCGCTGCATAGACCGCGCAGACCGTGCAGATGAAGGCGACGAGCCAGCGAGGCAACTCCCACAGGGGCCAGGCCCGGACAGCCCGCAATCTCGCATGCAGAAGTTTGCAGGCGACAGGCGGCACGCTTTCCTCCGGAGCAGGCAGACTCTGGCGCTGCGAGGGCCGGCCCTCGCAGGCGGACAGACCTTTGCCCCGCATTGTCACAGAAGCAGTGCGCCCACTGTCAAGCCCCCATTACGCACTGACACCACCTTTGGGGTTACCACGTACATTCGTCGCTCAAGGTTACCTGCTGACCGCAGAGTTGTTGCTGGACAAGGACGGGATCTGTTGAAAAATCGTCCAACCCTGGCACTATCGCCCGTGAGACCGTAATGCGTGCTATGCGCCAGTACGTACCTGCTTCGGAAGTCTGGTGCATGGTCATCTGACCAGGAAGGAGCCATGCCGATGCGCGTCACCAGCTGGGGCTGACCGCCCGCCACCGCCGCCACCACGCCGATCAGGAAGGAGCCAACGCCATGCGCGTGACCAGCTGGGGCTGACCGCCCGCCACCCGACCACCCGGATCAGCCAGGAAGGAGCCAACGCCATGCGCGTGACCAGCTGGGGCTGACCCCACACCCAGGCTACGGGTGCGGATGGGTCAGCGCGATGACGACTGCTACAGCGGTGCCGAGGCCACCACAAGCGGCGATAACCAGGCTGGGCGAAATCTGCTGAGCAGCAGCACCAGCCAGGATCATCGCGGCACCCTGGCCCAGGCTCATCCCGCCCTGCGCGATCCCGAACGCCTGGCTGCGCTGCCGGGCCGGCACCGCGCTCACAAACGCCGCGTTGGCGGCAAGCTGGTAGCAGTCGAACAGGCCGCTTACCAGCAGCACCAGCAGGGCCAGCGGCAAGGGCGGATGGAACACAAACAAGACAAGTACCCCGCAGCTCAGCGCGGCTAGCCGGGTCATCCAGCGCTGCCGCTGGGGCGGGCTCACGAAGCGGCCAAAAGCCACCGCCCCCACTGAGGCGCCGAACGCGCCCGCGGCGAGGATCAGCCCGACCGCCAGATCCCCGCCGCCGAGATCATGAGCTAGCGGTGCGGCGATGCCTTCTGGGGCGTTGTAGAACGCGGACAACCACCCCAGCAGCATCGGCACCAGCAGCGCGCGCGTGCTGAACACCAGCCGGAGCCCGGCCCGGACCCCGCTCGGGCTGGCCAGGTGCGGCTGGCCAGATTCGGCCCGAACCGGCGCGGGCCGGGGCTGCACCCACAGCCACGAGATGAGCGCCGACAGCAGGAAGGTCACCGCGTCAGCCAGCAGGGCGACGCGCACGCCCAGGAAAGCGACGACCGCACCCCCGACCGCAAAGCCCACAACCTGGGCGAACTGCAGTGTGGTGAGGGTGACCGCGGTACCCAGCACATAGTGGTCGCCGCGGAGTATGTCCGGGTAGAGCGCCGCCCGGGCCGACATGAACGGTGCGCCCACCATGGTCACCAGGAACAGCAGGCTTATCAGCGCGCTGACCGGCAGGCCCGGCAACGCCATGGCCGCGACCAGCACCACCCGGATCAGGTCGGATGCGATCATCACGCGCCGGCGCGGCCACCGGTCGGCCAGGCCAGCCAGGGCCAGGCCCCCGACGAACCAGGGCACCACGCTGGCCGCGAAGGCGATAGCGGCCAGCAAGGAGGAACGCGTCTGGTTGAACACCAGCAGCGTGATAGCCACCCGGGCGAGCTGATCGCCGCCGACTGACAGGACCTGAGCGAGCCACAGCGCACGGAATTCCGCTATGGCGAAGACCTGGCGGTAGGTGGACTGGGGCCCGGCTTCGCGCTGGGTGGACGTCACCGGGTGCGGCAGGATTCGCCTCCCAGCGTCACTGACAGCGGATCGTGAGCATGTTCTTGGTTACGAGACGTAGTCAACTGCCAACCTCCCGTGTGGACGCTACCCGACATCCGAGTCGTTGGGCGGCGCTCCAGTCAAGCCGGTCAGGCACCGGCCCAGCCGGATCCTGGGCCCAGCACGCGATGCGGTGCCGGGTTCCGCCGGCCCCTGTGTACCGCTGCTCAGGACGCCCCGCGCAGGACCGCGCCAACCTGG
>Ga0134126_10012066_pt1 | contig 10917 bp, 31 predicted proteins | sample KB31752_FD_96881 | JGI IMG/M metagenome (GOLD analysis project Ga0134126, IMG submission 96881) | Terrestrial soil microbial communities with excess Nitrogen fertilizer from Kellogg Biological Station, Michigan, USA - KB3-175-2 | ecosystem: Environmental > Terrestrial > Soil > Unclassified ...
AGCCTACCGTCTCAGCCCTTGCAAATGGACCCCTGGCACCTAGGCCCAGGCACAATGGTTACACCATGGTAAACGTAAGGTGAACGTAGGGTAAACTGCTCTAGGCTATGGCACACTTACCAAACGGACGTTTGGCTAGGGTGCTGGCCCGCGGCTAACGGTCTCTGACCAGGCAACTATTTACATTCTGTACCATTTCATAAGCCTGCCGCCATGGCATGCTCGCGTGTAGCTAGCGTTATCTGCCTAGTCAGACAGCTACAGAGCAGACAGTCTAGCCAGCCAAACAAACGTTCGTTTACCTACATAACAGGCATTCTGTAGGGGTCCCGGTAAGCATGCCACCAAACGGCCCTAGGATGCGTTCTAAGCCTCGCACCGCCATTCTGGCACCGGGCGACCGCTAACGCGTTTCCGGGGACTGTAGGGCATTCTGGAGGGTTCTGGAGGGCATCTAGCCTTATGCCTGCCTATATGGTCAAAAAGCGTATTCCCAGCACGACTTGGGCGGTACAATCCAATGTTTGATTCCACCCTGCTAATGGGAACGCTTGTTCCACCCCTTGCACCTGTGTACTCGGCTCCGAAAACCCTGGGGGGGTGCCCCGTTGAACGGGCATGGGACCCGCAAGTGACTCCCGGCCCGTTTTTTGGTATCCTGTCCCCCACCTACACAAAGGAGGCACGATGCCCAGGGGCCAATACGACCGCGCTGCAGCGAGAGCCAGGCGGGAAGAAGCCGAGACCAACCACAAGAGCCATACGGTGGTGGAGAATCTGGTGGAGTATCTGGAGCAGGAGCACGGACTGGAAATCACGGTCAAAGACGTGCTCGCTTTGGACGCAATTGTGAGGGCAGAGACCTAGCCTGTCACACCCCCCTAGTAATGGGTCCCCTTTTCTGGTATACTGGACGGTAACCTAAATAGAAAGGAGGGCTAAATGAAATGGTTGTATTTTGGACGTTCATCGGGGCGGCGATCCTGGGGACCATCTGGAAGGTCTACTGGGACAAGCGGAACCCGCTGAGCAAGAACTACGCCAATTACCACGGTGGGAACCGGTGCCCCCATTGCAACTCCAAGCTGAAGTACGTCGGGGCAGGGGTCTGGGCCGGGGTGTGCCGGAAATGCGGGAGGACGGTTTGACCGAGTACGAGGACTATCCAGTAGAGCAACTGGTCGCCGGGGCGGCGGAGGCGATAAACGAGATGATCGCGGCCGGTGCTCCTGATCCGCACGTCTACTTCAAAGCCACCTGTCCCACCTGTGGGGAGCGGTGCATGTTCCAAGAGCCGGATACGGTGTACGAAGAGATGGAGTGCGCCGAGTGCGGCACCCTGTTCCCGTTCGTCCGGGGGAACTACATGCTGAGCAGCGTCCGGCTGCCGACCCTCTCGTAAAAAAATTTGCGTCGCGCCCGCACAGGGCGGTCACTCCTGGTCACTCCTGGTCAACTTATAGTCTGTACGCTGGGAAAAGGACTTGACACAACCTTAGTAAGCGTGCTAATCTATTCTTACTGTTCGTAAGATTAGCCTCCGACCGGACAGTGCGGGCACAGGCGCACCATGCAATGCTCCCAGGAAGCCCAACTCCTGGTGTGTGGTGGTTGTCCGCAGGTCTGGCAGGGGCGTTGAGTTGTGGGAGTTCTAACCCTTCGGCCTGCACCGCCCCAGCCTGACCGACCAGGAGGAACGAAAGGAGGAACGAAGGAATGCAAGAACCAACTTATGGAGCACCGTTCGACGCGGCGGAGTATGTACCCAGCCGGGACGATGTACGCCTGTCCGGGCAACTCAAGAGGGTCTTTGAGGTCATGCAGGATGGGGCGTGGAGGACCGTAGCCGCCGTGGCTAAGGTTACGGGCGACCCCGAGAACTCTATCAAGGCCCAGTTGCGTCACCTGCGCAAGGAGAAGTTCGGGGCCTACCAGGTGGAGAAGCGCTATATTGGGACCGGGCTGTGGGAATACCGCGTGCTGGAGCCAGTCAGTGTCTAATCTAGATGATGTAGCGGACGCTGATATTTACTTCCGGCAATGTCTGGAGACGGTGAACGACGCCGTAGTCCCGGCAATCGGCGCAGCCACGGAGGAAGAGCTAAGCACCCTGGGGGCCTACCTGGTGGACGCCATGGATGCCCTGGGCCACCTAATCTTCCTCAGGAGGGCTTGCTAAGGTTAGAGACCTGTGTTATACTGGAAGTGTTCCCCACAAGGAGGGGGCAACTGAATGGCTCTGTTCGGGTTCCTACTCGGTCTTTGTCCAACCTCAGGAGGGCAGGCTAGGTGACTCCGGCTTGTGATCTTGGGTTGACCGTGCTGACAGGCCATTCAGCGGGTTCTGGCTCCTGGGCGTTGAGCGCCGTTTCTCAACCTCTCGGCGGCGGCTCCGCTCAGGGGACAGGCCCACTAAAATGAAAAGGAAGGAGGTAGCAATGCTGGACTTTGCAGAAGAGAAGGTGATGGAGGCCCTAGAGAGGGCCGCGAACTGCAATGACCCTGAGGTAGCTCACGGCATGGCTGATGGTGCTCTGGTGGAGTTCGTCCAAGCACTGGGATATGAGTCCGTCGTTGCCGCCTATGAGGCCGTTGAGCCGAAGTGGTACGCCTGATGGGACTCAAGCTTGTTGACGACGACGGCCAGCCCGTCGATTTGGTCCACTGGCACGGCGAAGAATGGTCCGCTCTGTATGTCAACGGCAGTCTTGTCTCCTACGGTGACACCTATCACCAGGACGAATGGCTCTTGAAGGCTGTCGGGGGACGGCATGAGAGCGGAGGCGAGTTCCTGGGCGGCACCAACAGCCAGTGCTACGCAACCCTGGACGAGTGCTACGAGTACCGGAGACTGCGCGAGCAAGCACAGGACCGGGCGAGGGAACTGCGTGCTCAGGCTGCCCAGCTAATTGCCGATGCTGAGCAGTTGTAGGCGGAGTGAGGAATCTGGCTGGTAGCCCTAACGCTGACTATTATGTCAAGCGGGAGCTACATATAGCGGATATTCAGGCTTGGGAGGCCCCAGAGGTCGCCACCGGAGAGGTCGCCACCAAATTCTACGGTATCTTGCCGGGGTTCCGCTTTGTCCGGGTCTGGTCCTACTGGATTGCGACGGGCCGGGTGCCGATCAAGACTGCTTGGGCGCTCTACGCCGACCCTGCAGGTAAGGATATCCGGGTGGACGGCCACTGTATGTGCCCCGCGCCGAGAGCACCGTGGACCCAATGGTATACCCCAGACAACAAACAGGTGTTCCCGAAGGACCAGGAAGCGGAATATCTCCATTACATGGAGAAACTGGATATGAAACCTGACCCCAACTGGGTATTTTCCGACGATCCGTTGAGTTTGGGTGCCCAGGAGTTCGTCACCTGCTATCACATTGATAGCGAGGTTGGCCTGAGAGTCTTCGCTGACGCGGTGAGGTCGTGATGGCAGTTATGTCCGGCTGGATTCCGGGACGCAGCGGGCCACAGGTGCCCCAGGAGATTGCCGACGATCTGAAGCCGCTTCTCCTTGACATTGAGTGCTACGGATGGGAGCGCTACGTCAAGAATATTGGCGACGTGGAACTGTGGCGGCGCATCCAGCGGCTCAAAAGGGTGGTCGGACTGTGAGCAACAACGCTGCCGTGGTCTTCTACGACCGCCTGAACGACATTATTGAGGTTGAGGTCGGTGAACACCGGATGGAATCCGGAGGGCAGGCTGATGGATTTTGTTACGTCCACCAAAGTTTCGACTGCAAGCTGACGGCAGACGAGTGGGCGGATTGGGAAGAGGCCGAACTAGCTTATTTTGGAGGATGGGCATGAGGTTGTTCAAGATTCTGCGGAAGCTGAACGACTGGTGGTGCGAATATAGGAGGGCGCACCCTAGGCCGATGACCCCGGATGAAGCGCTCCGCATGGCGACTATCGCTCACCGCATGTATCCCGACGACGAGGCGGCGCGGCAGCGATGGATCAACAAGTACCTAGGAATAGAGGAAGCAAATGAACCTGTATCTGTTTGAAGTGCCCGTGGAAGAAGACAACGAAGAGTATGCCAGGTCTCTCCTGGAGGACGTTCTGAGTGGGCGGCGTGCGAACGCTCACCGGATCGGGCACCCCCGGCTGCATATGACCGTGAAGTATGGTTCGCTGGAGGGGTGGGGCGAGTGAAGAGGGTCCTCTTGACGCTGGCGCTAATCGGCGCGGCGGTCCTTGGTTTGACAGCTTGCAAAACTGTTGATGGGATGACCGCTGGACGTGTAGTAGAGATGCACACTAATCCGCCCTATCACACCTACGAGGCCAACAATGGCACCAACTGGCCGGACAACGAGGTTCAGCTTTCCGGCGACTGGGATGGGGTGCCAACCAAGTGCTGGGTATTGGTCACGCCGAAATTCTACTCTCACCTGAGCATAGGTGATTATGTGCATACGGTTTTTAACCCTGGGATCATTCAGGGTATAGACGGCAAATGCGCTACACCCCAGGATGGGTCAAGCTAAAGGGAGACAATGAGACTATTTGAACTACACAGAGACGTAGACGAGAGCGGCGTGTCCGGGACGGGCGTAGTCGCTGAGGGCGTGGAGTTCTGGGACGGTGAGGTTGCCATGCGCTGGCGTACTCCTACTTCTTCGACGGCGGTTTATCATTCGGTGGTCGAACTGGACCACATTCACAGCCATGGAGGCAAGACAAGGGTGGTGTGGCTTGACGAAGTTTGATTCTGCCGTGGGCATCCTTGATGGTGCTCTGGAAAACGGCTTGACCAACCCAAGGGAAATGCTGACGCTGGTTAACTACGACGAGGTAGTTGCCGCGGCCGAGAACGTCCTGAACAGCTTCACCGGGCCGCTCGCTGCAGCGCCAGCTAACATCCAACGATTGCGCGACGCAATCGACGGCATCGACAATTGGCTAGACGATGCAGCCTAAGCGCGCCATTGTCCACCTAACATGGTGTACCACCGTGCTTGTGCCGGTGGATGAAGACTTCTCCCCGGACTATAGCGTCGTTGGTGACGGATTGACGCCGGAGCAGATAGAAGAGGCGTGGCGGCTTGGCATGGAGGACCCTGAGTTCCCCATTAAGCGTGGCCGCTCGCTCGCTACTGGTTGGACGAAGCAAGAAAGGTACATCCCGGACTGATGCAAGACGACGGATGGACCCCGACCCGATGGTGGCGCGTGGTACAGCGCGACGGGTCCGTGTGGTGTGAGACGAGCGACGAGGGGGAGGCGCGTTTAGCGATGCACGCTGGCGACAAGCTGCAGCATCTTTGGACGCGTTCGGAATCCGAGTGGAGAGATGGGTAGGTTCAAATGGAATCTCCGGCGCAAGTCACCGTCCCCGAAGAGGGCCTGGGCACAGGCAAACGGCTGTCCGACCTGTGGGAGCCACTGGGGAGGCCGCGTTTACTGTGGCAAGGGCAAGCGGGCCTACGTCAAGGGTCACCGAGTCTACTGGCCGCTAGGCAAAGACTACAAGGGCTGGTACCGTCAGTGCCCCGACGAGCATCACGACTGGAAGCGGTTTAGCTATCCAGACCCGGCAGCCGTTAAGGACGAGAACGAATACGTCGCTTCTCTCCCCCACGAAGGACGGACGCCGATGAAACCAGAGGCGAAGGAACGTGCTGCAGCAACGCGGCGCAGGAACAGACAACGACAAGGAAAGGGGAAGCGATAATGGGACAGAGTACAGACGCCTATCTCATCTATGGGTACATCTGGGACGATGAGGAATCTCTGCTGCCGGAGGACTTCGACGGTGACGACTGGGTAGAGATGATCGCTGAGCGCGAAGGCGTACCGGTGGTTGACTACTCAGACTATCCCGAGCAGGACTACAACATACGGGACTACAGGGAGCGTGAGGCTCAGTACCGGCCACGATACGAAGCGTGGCGGCTTGACAACAAATCGGTCATCGAAGCCCGCGACACCGCCCTGACAGAAATCAAGCAACGCTACGGTGGCGTCACCCTTGACTCCCACTGTTCTTGTGAGTGCCCAATGCCGATGGTCCACTACGAGCCGTGGGAACTGCGTGCGAGCCGGGGCTATCCTCAGCGTGTTCCCCAGACGATTGACATTGTGGGCCAACACCGTGTAGACGTGCTGATCAACAAGTTTATGGAAGACCTTGAGATCGAATACCCGGACGGCCAGGACAACCCGGCGTGGTGGCTAGCGAGCATGTGGTGTTAGCGCCTGATCCGATGCCAGGTCTTCCCATGAAGCACCCGGAGCGCCGATACACGACACCCTACAGCATTTGGGGCTACCCAAGCTGGCTAGTGGTGTTCAACGCCGTCATCGTCTCTACCGGCATGGTCTTTGGTGGAGTCGCCGCCGCTATCAACGTCGGTTGGTGGCTTGCGGCAATCATCTGGTTCGCCACTTGCCTGTGGTTCTTCTACTGGGCGACACAATAATGCGCTGGGTGGTCGAACACACTAGGCGCTCTGTCTACATCGTAGATGAAGAAGACCCGGAGGATGCGCTGCGCATGGTGCGGCTGTATCCCCATGAGGCGGAAGAGATCGTCGTTCAGGGCGATCCCGAGTGGAAGGTGATGCCGTATGAACTCCACGACTAAGGAAAGGCCGTGGTGGTGGGAGCCGGACAAGGCGATCTTCATGCTTTGCATGTGGGGTGTCATTGTAGGGCTGTTGTGCTGGTTGTTTTACCCTCACGATGGCTGGTGGATACCTATGCCCGTTGGCCTGGTCGGATGCACGCTGGCGTACATGATGCCAGATATGGACATCGGCTGAAAGACGTGGTAAACTAGTAAGGTTAAATCGCAACTGAAAGGAGTAGAGTGGCTGACGAAACATTTGAACTAAAGCAGGAACACCTGACACTTCTCGCCAACGCTTATGTCGATTGGGAGGACACCGAGACGGGTGCTCCAGCCATCGACCCGAAGCGCCCCTATGGGAACTCGTTTGTAGCGGGTGATATCGCTGAGATTCTTGGGATTGAGCCGGAGGGCGACGGGTTCTCTCAGGAGCAGATCGACTCCATGATGGAACTGCACCGCGGCACACAGACGGCCTTGCAAATTCTCATTTCACACGCCACCGAGTTTGGCTTTGAGTTGGGCACGTACCAGCGGCAGGGGTACACACAGTATTGGCACTTCGCATGAAGGACAAGCTTGTCACCGCCGTCTTCATTCTGGGCATCCTCGCCTGCCTAGCCATCATTGTCATTGCTGTGATCAAGGTGTCCGATGGGAGTGGAGGCACAACAGTCTCCTTCGATTGCAAGTCCCACACCACCTATCAGATCAACGGAACGAGTTTCAACTGTGACTAGGAAACAGTGGGACTATTTGATTAGCTTTATCGTCGGCGTGGTGCTGACCGGCCTCTCCTACTTGGTGGGGTCGTGGTTCGGGTGGGATGCTGGCAACGGCAACTACCTTGAGGTCTTCGCCGTCTTCACCAGCTACAGTTGCACTTATCTCTGTGTGGTGGAACGCCGTTGGAACTACCCGCTGGGTGCAGTCTCTTCCGTCGCGTATGCGCTGCTCTTCTTCCAGACGCACCTGTACGCCAGCGCGATCCTGAACCTGTACCTTGTGCCGACTCTCGTCTACGGATGGATCAGGTGGAGGCCCGACGCTGACAAGCGCCCGGTCACGCATGTTCAGTTGCGGTGGTTGCCGATCTATCTTGGCGTGTCGGGACTAGGGTGGTTGGGTGCAGCGTGGTTGAGTGGTGCCGCTGGCGGCGCGATGGCGCTGACAGACGGGCTGATCCTTGCTGGGTCTATCTTGGCGCAGTTCCTTCTGGACAACAAGAAGTTGGAGAACTGGTACGTCTGGTTCGTGGTGGACGTGGTTTCCATCTGGGAGTACGCCCGCACCGGCCTATCCTTGGTCGCTTTCCAGTACGTCTTCTTCCTGTTGAATACCATCTACGGTTTCATCATCTGGCAAAGGAGTATGAATGCCGAGAGCGTTTGTGTTGATGACGGCTATGCCGCCAACAACCGGGCACTTGCAGCTAGTACAGTTTGCTAAGACGCTCGCCTTCCCATCCAGTGTGCATGTAATCTTCTGCACACAGCCGACTGAGCCTATGCCCAACCAGAGGGTGATGGCTTTCAGCGAAGCCGTAGGGCATATGCGAGACGGTGTGTGGGTTCACTGGCACCGTGATCTGATTGAGCAGGACCCCGAGACTCCTGGGTTCCGTGAAATGTGGGCGAGCATCCTCACATGCACCTACGATCTTGAGCCGGGAGATTATTTGGTTTCAAGTGAGCCATATGGTCAGTGGTTAGCCGAGATGACCGGCGCTCAGTTCTTTCCCTACGATCCCTACCGACAGATCAACGACGTTAGGGGCACCTGGGTCCGGGATATGCCGTACATGATGTTCGGCTCCATCATTCCGGAGTTCCGGCCCTGTCTGCGGACGCGGGTGACGATCTTTGGAGCAGAGTCCTGTGGCAAGACGACACTCTCCCAAGACCTGGCGCGGCGCTATGGTTGTCACTGGTTGTTTGAGTGGGCGCGTCCTTATCTTGAGGTCACGGGCAACGACGTAACCGAAGAGTCAATGCTAGCCATATGGAAGGGCCAGGCAGCGCTACAGCGCCACGGGATCACATTGGGAGACCGGCCCCTGTTGTTGCAGGACACTGATCTCTTCTCCACGGTCGGATATTGGCAGTTGTACCGTGAGACGTTAGGCCAGGTGCCGGACAACCTCATCCGGGATGCAGAAGAACTGAAGTCTGATCTGTACGTCATTGCCCCGAGCAATATCCCATTTGAACCAGACCCCCTGCGCTACGGTGGCAACGTGCGTGAGACACCTGACCAATATTGGGTCAACGTGTGTGACCGGTTCGGTCTCAACTACGTCGTGTTGGAGCACTCTGACCCGGTGCTAAGGATGGTAGAAGCCGACAGGCTGATCGACCCGGTAGTGAGAGAGAACCTGGGAAAGATTGGTTATGACAGGAAAGGATTTTAATGTATTCAGAACGTAGAGGCGACCTGTTCGCTGCCGATGACCTAGAGGCGCTGGCGCACGGTGTCAACTGCCGTGGCGTGATGGGCGCTGGCATCGCCAAGGCGTTCCGGACGCGCTGGCCGGAGATGTACCACGGCTACCGGTCGCTGGCCGAAGAGGGGACGCTGCAGCCGGGAGGGGTTTACACCTATCGCGGCACGCCAGCCTACAAGGCCATTTTCAACCTGTGTTCACAGGAGCGCCCCGGCCCGGACGCCAAGCTGCGCTGGATTGCATCCTCCGTTGCAAACATGGTCCACATTGCCGAAGAAGAAGACATTTTAAGTATAGGCATCCCGCGGGTGGGGTGCGGCATCGGTGGCCTTGATTGGATCGAAGTGAGGATGCTTCTGGAGACCATTGCCAACGAGTCCTCCGTCGAACTGGTTGCTTTTTCCCTCTAAACGTGCTAAGCTATCTCCGAATAGAAAGGAGAAAGCGTGGTAATGGGAAAGGCTGGGTCCGAACCCGCCGAAAGCAGAATGGGGATTCCCAGGCTGGACGACCCCGAAATTGAGGCATCGTTCCAAAGCCTAGCGAAGGCCGTTCGGATTGCCAACCTGTATCACGATCTGGCGATAACTCAGGCCAGGATCGCCAGTGAGAAGGGCGTTCCTGAGGCTGACATCATACGAACGATAGGAGGTCTCCGTGGCTAGAAGGAAGTCAGCACGCTCACAGCTTTACCGGTTCGCCCGCGACCTGGGCAACCTGAACGCAATCTCAAACGGTCCCTCTGGGGTCGCAAAGCGGTACGTCCGGCGCGGAGTGTACCGGAAGACCAACACCTGGACCCAACTAATCTTAAGGAGGACGAAGCTGTGGTAAGTTATGGCCCGGAGTACCCGAAGATCAACGGCCTGTGGAAGCGGGACGAGAAGGGCACTGTACTTATCGGTGAGTGGTCCACTCCTGAGTTTGCATACCTCGCCAGCACGCCCTGGACTTGGACCGAGAAGATCGACGGCACTAATATCCGTATCCACTGGGACGGCTCCCAGGTGACTATCGGTGGCCGCACCGACAAGGCCCAGCTTCCCGGTCCATTGGTGAATAACCTCACAGACGGGCGTCTTCTGGTCTCTGCCCTGTGGAAGGCCATTTTCCCCGAGTGCGACAATGTGACTCTGTACGGGGAGGGTTACGGCGCGGGCATCCAAAAGGGCGGAGGTAACTACCGGCCCGACCAAGACTTTATTCTGTTTGATATCAGAGTGGGTGATTGGTGGCTGAAGCGCGAGGACGTGGAAGACGTGGCCGACAAGATGGGGGTTGAGGTCGTCCCCGTGGTTGACGATGGCTACTCCCCCCGCGAGGTTTGGGAGGGTGTCAAGAGTGAGAGCCTATGTTCTGCTTGGCCCGGAGTTGAGATTGAGGGTTATGTCGGCCATCCCAAGGCCGAACTTTATGACCGCCGAGGCAACCGTATAACAATGAAAATCAAGATGAAGGACTGGCACGACTACCTAAAGAAGCTACACGCCTGATGGATTACATCGACCTGATAGAGAAGGCGTCTAAAGCTACTTGGGAGCGATGCCGGAGCAGCGCTGATAGGAAATCCGGCGCGACTTGGGAGTCCGTCACCGAAGAAACACGCAATGCGTGGCGTGATGGCACAAAACATGCGTTTGTGGCCTCTGGTATACCAGAATTGGTGTGTGAGCTACAGGAGTACAAGGTCAGGGACCTAATCATAGAGAAGTTAGACCCTGGGGCTTGACATTATGTAGGGACCGGCGTATACTGGTACCTATGTTAATCGAACCCGCTGGAGCTACCAAGGTTGCGATAAGAGACGTAGCGGACCTGTTTCTCGTCCGGTACCCTCTCCTGACGCGCCAGGCTTATCACCGGGACCTGGCTGACTGGTTCCATTGGTGCGAG
>Ga0134126_10012067_pt1 | contig 10915 bp, 8 predicted proteins | sample KB31752_FD_96881 | JGI IMG/M metagenome (GOLD analysis project Ga0134126, IMG submission 96881) | Terrestrial soil microbial communities with excess Nitrogen fertilizer from Kellogg Biological Station, Michigan, USA - KB3-175-2 | ecosystem: Environmental > Terrestrial > Soil > Unclassified ...
GCCTGGCGCACTATGACTGGGAAAGCCATTGCAATGGACTTTTCGAAACTCCCGTCGCCGCTTGATTGGGAATTCGCACCCCGCACGTCCGCGTACTGTCACCCCAAGCGCCAATTCCACACTAATTCTTCCCCTACAGTCCCCAGAATTTGGCACTCGTCTGGCACTGGAGATGCCCAATCGCAGGGTAACTTATGGAAAAATAAAGACTTTTACTGGTGGTGAGAGAGGGACTCGAACCCTCGACCTCGGCATTATGAGTGCCACGCTCTAACCAGCTGAGCTACCTCACCACGAAGAGCGGCGGATTGTCCGTAGACGGCGCACCGCTGTCAAGCCGCCATTCGAATCGAACCCCGCCAAATCAAGGGGTTATGAGCACCCCGTCCATTCAGCGGCCCGTCCCGAGGCAAATAATGTCCTTATCGCCCTGCCGTCGATTCCTGGTCCAGCTGACCATACCGGCGGATCGACGGGAGCAGCACCGAGTCTGCGTACGGGCACCCGGTAAGGATCGGATCGACCTGGCCCTTACTGTCATCCATCCGTGCACCATATCCGCCTTTCATTTGCAATTGAACCAGCATCGATTCATACCCCGGCGGCCACGCATCGAGACCTTCGAACCGGTCCCGCAAGCTCTTCAAGATTTGCATGCCGGCGAAATCCAGGTCGCCCCAAAACCAACTGGACCCGAACGCGGGACCATTGTCGTACCACCACGCATCGAAACGCTCCGCGAAATCAGTCCGCCCGGGTCCGGCGTAATGCAAAAGAGACCCGGACCGGCTGCGCGCCCGTGCAGCGCTGCCGCGAAACCCGGCCGCAAACACCAGTGCCAGTTCGCGCGCCTCGACCGGCGTGCCGGCCGCCGCGGTCGTGTAGGTATCCTGATTTTCAATGAACAACACACCCCGACACTCCCGTGGCAGGTGCACCGCCATCACCAGCGTCCGGTCGCGAATCTCCAAATGAGGCAACAATGCCGCAACGAGCTCGCCGCGATCATCCAATATTTTGGAATTGCCCCAGAACACCGTGGCGCTCAACTGCCGCAGCGTCATCGCCACTGTCGGCTTCGCCGCCCCTGCCAATGCCGACACGATTTCCAGGGCGCTGCGATTTTCGATCACGATTCTCTGCGACAGCAGCGCCGCTCCCGCATCGTGAAACGACTCCGCGTACTTCTCGATGGCCTCCCGCCAGATCAATTTCGCAGGCGCACTCCAGTCCCGGCCCAGCCACTCCCGCAGTGTGCCTTCCGCCTCGGGCGAAAACGCAATCTTTGCCGCCAGCCAATCCACATCGTAAGGGCCGCGAGCGGCCCGGCGTATCGCCAGCGCACCGCGCCGTTCCAAGTCCTGCACTAGCGCCCAGGTATGATCAGCCGCCGCATCCGCCCGCCGGAGCGAAGGCAAATGCTCGAGCGCCGCCAGATGAATCCGCCGCTGGCGATCGACCCCGCGCTGGCGGTCGAAGCGGTCGAGCGCGACGCCCAGCAGTGCGCGAATCTCCGCTTCTTCATCCAGCCACAGCGGGCGCTCAACGCCCATCCGGTCCCGCGCCATCCACTTCGGCCATGAAGTCGAGTTCCGCCTGCTGCCGCACCGTGCGCCGGTGACGCGTCCACAAATCCGCGATGCGCTCGCGGTTGCATTCCTTGCGATCCACCAAGACACGCGTCAGGAGCTGACCGCGCGGCGCGCTCGGCACCTTGGCAAACACGAACTCATTGCTGATGAGGTCCATGAACGGCCCGCACTTGCTGGTGGGCATGATGAATATGAGCTGAAGGCCCAGCGATCCGGTCAAATAATCGATCACTTCGCGGGAGCGGCTCTCATCCATCTTGGAGAACGCCTCATCGACCAGGACCATGCGCAGATGATTGTCTCCTTCGCCATAACGCAGCGCCGAGGTAATGCTGGCCGCGCGGATGATGTAGGCCGGCGTTTCGAGCTGACCGCCGCTGCCGGTGCCGTACTCTGACAATGCGATTGGCTCCTTGCCCTCCACTTCCTTGTAGATTTCGTAGCGGTGATAGTTACGGTAGTCCGCGATCCGGTCCAAATCGATCAGGGATTTCTTTTCATCGGCTCCCAGCAACAAACCCATCAGCGCATCGCGCGTTTGTGCCGATTTCACCGACAGCTTCGAATCGAACAGTGCGGACTCCGCGCCGATGGTGGGGCTGCGCACCACCTCCTCGAAGAACCGCGCGTACTCCCGATACTCGGGCACCCACTCCTGCGCAAAGCGGAATCCCTCCCGATCCGAGCCGAAGCGGTGGCTCGCCAGTTCCTTGTTGAGCAGGTCGAGCTGTCTCTTGCCATCTTGGATGGCCTGATGAATCTCCTGGCACAGATGCGAAACGAAGGCATCGTTGAAGCTCGCCTTGAGAACCTTGAGCTGCTCGTGTTTGCTGACCAGGACATTGTTCTTCAAGATGTTGAAGACCCGGTCTATTTCGCGTCTCAAGCCGCACATCTGTTCGAACAGGGCCGCATCATATCGGCCGCTGAACGCCCGGAAGGCGATGGCATCCGCCGGCCTGCACTTCTGATTGTGGATTTGCAGCGTATCGGTGAGATCATGCTCGGATTTCTTGAGCCGTGTGTCCAGGTGATCGGCCGCATTCTCAGAGAGAGACTCCGCGGATTTGGCCTCCTGCTGCGCATACTGCAGGCGTTGCTGCAAGTCGAATTCCGGCCAGTGTCGATGCGCCTCGCTCAGTTCATCCTGCGTCCTCGCCACTGCCGCGAGCGCATCCGTTCTCTGAGATTCGAGCGCCTCCAGCGCGATGTCGTGGTCGGACTGACTTTTCTGCAGTTCTCCGGTGCGCTTGTGGAGCTGTCCTTCGAGACTACGCAGATCATCTTCCTGCCCCCGCAGTGTGTTTAATTGCACGCTCAGGGATTCGAATGCGCTGGTGTCCAGGTGCCCCAGCAGCATCTCGATACGCCGCAGGTCCCGATGCAGCGCCAACAGCTCTGCGAGCGAGTCTGCGTAGGTCAGCGCGGAAAGACCGTCCACCGCCTCCAGAAGCCTTGCCATCTCCTGCACCCGGGCATTGGCGTCACTGCGTTCGGTCTCGAGCCGGGCCACTTCGGCGCGCCTCGCCTTGAGCGCGCGTTCCCGCGCGAATGCGCCGAACACCAGATCGCCGTCCGGCATGTCGCAGCGGAACATCGCATAATTGGCGCTGCCCTTGCCGTCCGCGGTGATGCCGCGTGCGGTTCTCGGCAACTCATCGTCGGAGTTGACGCGTACCACGCTGCCGAAGCTCGCCATGACGAACGCCTCGGCAATCTTATGAGTGAACGCCAGCACGTGCACGATGGATTCAGGATTGGGCTTGCTACGTGCCGCATCGCGCAGGGCTTTGGCGCCCTGTATGACGCGCGCCTTGTTGTCGCGGCCGGCGAGGCCCCGCACCACGCGGATGGCCTGCGTCTCGTAGTCCGAATCGACGATGATGCTGAAGCGCGCGCCGCCCATGAAACCCTCGATGGCCGGCTGCCACTTTGGGTCCGTCACCTCGATGTGATCGCACAGCACCCGGGCGTCGGCCTGCGGGCACTGCGCCCGGATCGCCGCCAACGCGCGATCCACATACGGCGGATAGACGATCTGCTTCGCCTCCAGCCGTTCGATTTCCTGCTGCTTGGCCTGCAGTTGACCGGTCACCGCGGCGTACCTTTGGCGCCGTACCTGGCCGGCGTCGGCCGCCGCGTCGCGGGGGGACTCGTTGGTGCCGTCGCCCCGCCGCCAGTACTCGTGCAGTTCGTTATGGCTGCGCTGCGCGATCCGCGCCTGATCCAGGTGATGTTCGAGACGCGCCAGATCGTTCGTCAGGTCCATCTGCAGGTAGCGCGGCAGGTCGAGGTCTCCGAGCGGCGCCGTGTCCAGCGCCTTGCGCAACAGCGCCTGCGACTCCAGCGTGACCGAGCCCGCCAGATCGGCGCTCACGGACGGCAGCATCAGCAACCCCGTCAACGCTTGTGCCGCGCTTAGATTGCGTTGCACCTTCTGATCTTGGCCGAGCAACACCGCGGCGGCAGGGGCGAACTTCGCATTGACGGCATTGCGTTCCTTCTCGAGCGCATCCTTGCGCTGCAGCGCCGGGATGCCTTGGCGCTGCGCCTCCAGGCTGATGACGGCGGCCCGCAGCTGCGTGTGGCGCTGCGCGGCGAGTTCCAGCTGACTGCCCGTCGAGGCGAGTTCCCGGAGCGTCGCCTCGCGCTCCGCCACCTTTTTCTGGTGCTGCGTTTCCCAAGCAAGCAGCGCCGCGCCGGCGATGGTACAGCCCAGGGTGCGCAGGTCGATCCACGTTTCGATATAGCTCTGCGCGTGATGCCCCGCCTTTTCCAAGAGCTCCGCGCTGTCCTTCAAATCCTGCGCTTCGCGCTCCATCCCATGAATCGTTTTCAGCTGACTCGATACCGAACGCACCGCTTCGCCGAGATCCTTGCGGTCGAGCACCTCATCGGCGACGAACTGATTGATGCTGCTGACCGGTTTATAGGCCATGAACCGCGAAAACGCGCGCGCGGCGGCCAGCGCCTCACGTTCCGACACCGAGTCGTTCTTGCCCCGCAGGGCGCCGTACAATCGGCGCAGATAGGCGCGCTTTTGCGGATACTGCTCGACCACGCGCTTCCCCAGCCGCGCCACCAGTTGCGCCTGGATTTCATCGAGCCGGGTCACATGCGACATACCCTCGCGGCTCTTGATGAAGTCATCGATGCCGAGCTCGACGCCCGGCAGTATCAAGAACAACGATTCATCTTCTTGCGCCAGCGCCTGCTTGCCCGATCGATCCAACCAGGCGCGCACACCGACGACCGCCGTAAAAACTTCGGCGCTCTCCTGCTGGGTCGGATGGAAAATCGCGGCGATGTATCCGTCGGTGGCCTCCGTGCGGGCGTAACTTCCATCGTCGCAGCCGAGCACATAGGAGGCGAGCGTGCGCACGCGCTTGCCGCGTCCGCGCTGCGTGCTCTCGTCCTGACCGGGGTTGTAATGATAGAGATTCTCGTGCGCGGCCGTCATCACGGTCTGAATGGCGTCCGCCGCGGTGGTCTTGCCCGAGCTGTTGGCGCCCGAGAACAGGCTCACCGGCCCGATGTCGAACTCGCAGTTCGGCACATTGCCCCAATTGACGAATACGAACTTCTTAAGGAACATCGTTGCTCCCGCCGTTTGCCGCGGCCGCCGGATCTTCGCCGTTCGACGTGCCTTGCGCATCCACCGCGCCGCCCGCCGCGTCGATCGCATCGGTGCTGACGAAATCCACGATCATCGGATGAATCCGCAGCCACGCCTCGGTGGTCTCGAGTTCCTCATCGCTGTGGTAATCAATCAACCGCAGCTGCCGCAGCCGCTGGAATACCCTGCGGCGTTCCGTGGCCTTTTCCGGCAGGTTGCGATTCAACCAATTCTTCATGGCCAGCGCGATTGCTTCCATGGGCTCGGTGGCAAAACCATTCTCGTCGATCTTCGCCTCGCGCACGGCCTTGTCGTACTGGGCGCGCAGCACCAAAATCACGGCCACCTCATTTTGGGTGAGTCGCGCACGCAGACTGCCGCCGAAAGCCTCGTCCTCCGCCTGCTCCATGCCGGGCGTGCGGCTGCCCGGCGGATATAGACGCGCGTACTCGAAGCGGCGATCATGGTGCACCACGATCCCGTACAGCGACAGTGCCTCGCCGGCGAGCTCTTCCACGCGCACGAAGCGATCGTACAGCTCCTGTTCAGTTTGCGACTCGCCGCGTTCCAAGACGCCATAGTTGACCAGGCGAATCAACAAGCCGCGAAACTCCTCCAAGGTGATGCCCGTGGACTCCAAACGCTGTTCGACGAAGTCACTCAGCTGCATGCGCCCTCTCCTCGACGAGCCGCACCACGAACTCGTCCGCTGCCGAGAAAAACTCCGTCGTGGCGCGCCGCCCGGTCTCGAGGACTTCGAACCTCATGCCCATGCCCTCCCAGCCCGCGGCGCCGACCTCCAAAGCGTGCGCTGCGTACAGCAGTTCGCGCGCGTCGCGAATCGGCAACGACGTGGTGCGAATCTCGTGACCGCCGGCGAGCGTCGCCACCAGGTAGTCATACAACTGACGATTGTTCATGGCGAAGGCCCGTTCCAATGCCTGCTCCACGAACAGGCGCCGCCGCGCCGCCGGATCTTCCGCCGCGGCAACCTCCGCCCGGGTGTCCACCCGGCGCTTGCGGTCGCTGTTCAGCAGCCGCAGGTGATCAGGGTCCACGAAGCCCATCTCGATCCCCACCAGGTGCTCGGCCGCCGCGTCCAGCCGCAGATCCTGTTCGGCCTCCGGCAGGCCGGCCAACGAGTCGAATGCCGCCAGCAGCGCATGTTGACTGGCCTCGGAGAAGCTCAACTGCCGCAGCAATATGTCGGCGCGGCGCGTGAAACCGTGTAGTGACCGGCGCAAAGCAGGCAGCATGAGATCCGCAGCGCTATGCAGGCGGCTTTCGATTTGATCCAAGATGCTCAGATAGATCGATCGCGCACCGTGCGCGATCAGCTCCGGGGCCACGCGCCGCAATTCGCGCTCCGCTTCGATCTTCGTTTCCTTGCGCTGGGCTCTGGCCCGTCTCAGAAGATCGTCGAGCTCTTCGCGGTACTTGACGACGCTATCCTCGGAGAAACGCAGTGCGAGGTCCGGCATGAAGCGCTTCTCCATGAACTCGAAAAACTCGTCGCTGGCGCGATGCACCAGCTGTTGCGCTTCGACTTCGCGCACGAGTTGCCGCTTTCGCTCGTCCAACTCCGCGATGACATCCGAGAAATCGGCGACGATGCGCTCGGAATACTCGTAGGCGTCGAGCAGGTCATAGACCTCGCGCTTCTCCTTTTCCAGGAACGAACGCAATGCACTGCAGGTATTGCGCGTATTTCTATGGCGGGTGCGGAATCGACCGCCCGTCAATTCGGCCATTGGCTGCGTAAATACCCGGCCGATGCGCGAGAAGCTGTAGGTGCTTGTAAGTGAAATCTCGTCTGCGTGCAGTTCGATCCACCCGTTCTCGATCAGCGTCTTGAGGATCCAGATCGCCTGTTCTCGATCATCGCGGACCGACGGCGACTTGTCGTCCTCGGCATCGTCGAGCACCGGACTTCGGGTGATGGCCTCCTGAAACACTTCGAGCACCAGCTCTCGCCCGATCACGCGGCTGTAATCGGCAAGCGAACTGTATAGCCGGGAATACAGCTCCCGCAAACAAGCCACGATCTGTTCACGGTATTTGCCCGTCAGCGGGCGAAAAAAATTCAGTCGTTCATTGGCGAACAACATCGGGGGTGTGTGTCCTCATTCACACATTGAACCTGAAATGCATCACATCACCCTCGCGAACGATATATTCCTTTCCCTCGAGGCGCAATTTGCCCGCCTCCTTGGCCCCCGCCTCGCCCTTGCACGCAATGAAATCCTCGTACCCGATCACCTCGGCGCGAATGAATCCCCGCTCGAAATCCGTGTGAATGACTCCCGCCGCCTGCGGCGCCGTCGCCCCCGCGTGCACCGTCCAGGCCCGCACCTCTTTCACCCCCGCCGTGAAATAAGTCTGCAGGCCCAGCAAGGAATATCCGCCCCGGATGACCCGGTTGAGCCCCGGCTCATCCAGCTTCAGCTCCGCCAGGAACTCCGCCCGATCCGCCTCCTCGAGCTGCGCGATCTCCGCCTCGATGGCCGCGCAAATCGGCACCACGATGGCGCCCTCCGAGGCGGCAATTTCCCGCACCCGATCCAGCCGGGGGTTCCCGGTGAACCCGCCCTCGTCCACATTCGCCACGTACATCACCGGTTTGTCGGTGAGCAAATGCAGGTCGCGCAGCAGCGCATGATCGTGAACGTCCAGTTTGAGCAGGCGCACCGGCTTCGCGAGGTTCAATTGAGCCCGCACCTTCTCCAGCAGATCGCGCAATTTGACGGCATCCTTGTCCGCTGCCTTCGCCGCCTTCAGCGCCTTCTGATAGGCCCGCTCCACGCTGTCGAGGTCGGCCAGCGCCAATTCGGTGTTGATCACTTCGATGTCGCTCGCTGGATCGATCTTGCCGGCCACGTGAACGATGTCGTCGTTCTCGAAGCAGCGCACCACATGCGCGATGGCATCCACCTCGCGAATGTGCGCGAGGAATTTATTGCCCAACCCCTCGCCCTTGGACGCGCCGGCCACCAATCCCGCGATGTCCACGAACTCCACCGTGGTCGGCAATATCCGCTCCGCATGCACGATGGCGTCCAGCTTCTCCAGCCGCGGATCAGGCACCGGCACCACCCCCACATTGGGGTCGATGGTGCAGAACGGATAGTTTTCCGCCGCGATTTGCGCGCGGGTCAGCGCATTGAACAGCGTGGACTTCCCCACGTTCGGCAAACCGACGATTCCGCAACGAATGGGCATTAGATCTTTCCCGCGCGGCTGTGCAGCCGGGTCATGGCGCGTTCCGCGCCTTGTTCGAGTAATAGAGGCATGCAGTCCGCCGCGGTGCTGACCGCCTCGAGGATCAGATCCTCCTCGGCGCGCGGCGCGCGCGTCAACACATAGTCGATGACCTCGGCCTTGTTGCCGGGGTGACCAATCCCCAGGCGCATGCGCCAGAACCCCTCGCCGATATGGGCAATGATATCGCGCAGGCCGTTGTGCCCGCCGTGGCCGCCGCCCTGCTTCAAGCGCACGCTCCCCACCGGCAGATCGAGTTCATCGTGGGCCACCAGAATATCCTCGGGCGCGATCTTGTAGAATTCGCTGAGCTGGCGCACCGCGAGACCGCTGCGATTCATATAGGTCGTCGGCTTCAGCAGCACGATTTCCCGCTCGCTCAAGGTGATGCGCGCCGTCTCGCCCGAGAACTTTCGATAGTCGCGAAACTCTCCGCCGTGCCGGCGCGCAAGCAGGTCCACCAACCAGAAACCCGCATTGTGACGAGTCACCAGATGTTCAGGACCCGGATTGCCCAGGCCGACGATAATGCGCAACGGTAAACCAGCCATCGTAACCGCTCACCCGCCCAGTCTTAAAAAAAACAAGGGCCGCCACTGTGACGGCCCCGGTTCCAAAACGCCGAATGACGCTATTTCTTGGCGTCTTTCTTTGCCGGTTCCTTCTTGGCGTCCTCTTTCTTCGGGGCTTCCCCCTTCTTCGCCGCATCCGCGCCGGCCGCCGCCGCCGGGGCCGCCGCTGCTGCCGCGCCCTCCGCAGGCGCCGCACCCGCCGCAGCCGCTGTCGGCTCAGGCTCTTCCGCACGCGGGCTGTGAATGGCCACGACCGCCGCATCTTCCTTGACCAGGTCGATCAGCGCGACACCCGCCGGAATCTTCAGTTGCGACAAATGGATGCTTTCGTTGAGCGACAATCCGGAAATATCGACTTCGATGAATTCCGGCAAATCCTTGGGCAAGCACGACACTTCCACTTCGTTGCGCATGTGCGAAACGATTCCACCCTGGGATTTCACCCCGGGCGACACGGCCGCGCCGGTGAAGTGCAGCGGGATGCTGATGCGGATTTTCTCGTTCTCATCGACGCGCTGAAAATCGATGTGCATGACCGCATTCTTGTAGGGATGCCTTTGCACGTCCTTCAAAATGGCTGCCTGCGACTGATCGCCCACCTTCAGATTGAGGATGGTCGAATAGAACCGCTCGTTGTCGAGCATGATCATGAGCTTCTGATGGCTCAACGTCAGGGTGCGCGCGCCGGCGTCCCCGCCATACAGAATTGCCGGTACTTTTCCTTCGTGACGCAGGCGGCGGCTCGCACCTTTGCCTTGCGTCTCGCGGAACTCGGCGACGAGTTCGAAAGAGGTTTTCATAATCTTCTCCAGTTACATCACAACACGGCGCCCCGCATCGCGACCAATTGCGGGGCACCGACCAATACAATCTCATCAATCGATGTACAGCGAGCTCACCGATTCCTCATCGTTGATCCGGCGCACCGTCTCCGCGAGCAGCGCCGCCACGCTCAGCTGCCGTATGCGCGCGCAACCCCTGCCGGCCTCAGACAGTGGGATGGTGTCGGTCACCACCAGCTCATCCAATACCGACTTCGAAATGCGTTCGATGGCGGCGCCCGACAACACGGGATGCGTGATGTAGGCCACCACCTTGAGCGCGCCCTCCTCCTTGAGAGCCTGTGCCGCCTGGCACAACGTGCCCGCGGTATCCACCATGTCGTCGATCAGCACGCAGGTGCGCCCTTCGACCTGGCCGATGATGTTCATCACCTTCGATTCGTTCGGCCGCGGCCGGCGTTTGTCGATGATGGCCAGGTCCGCATCGTCCAGGCGCTTGGCCAGCGCGCGTGCGCGCACCACGCCGCCCACATCCGGCGACACCACGACGATGTCCTTGTACTTCTGCTTCCACGCATCGCCCAGCAGCACCGGCGAGGCATAGACATTGTCGACCGGTATGTCGAAAAAACCCTGGATCTGATCCGCGTGCAAATCCACCGTCAACAGCCGGTCGACCCCGGCGCTCGCGATCATGTTCGCCACCAGCTTGGCCGTGATGGCCACCCGCGTGGCGCGCGGCCGGCGATCCTGGCGCGCGTAGCCGAAGTACGGCACCACGGCCGTGACCCGCTTCGCCGAGGCCCGGCGGCACGCGTCCGTCATCATCAACAGCTCCATCAAATTCTCGGCGGGAGGACAGGTCGGCTGCACGATGAACACATCGCGCCCGCGCACGTTTTCCATCAACTCCACGTTCACTTCGCCGTCGCTGAAACGCCCCACGTGAGCCCTTCCTAACGGCACGTGCAAATGCCGGGTGATCTCCTGCGCCAGCGCCGGGTGCGCCTTGCCGGTGAACACCGCAATGGACAATGCATCGAACTCAGTACTTTGCGACATGGCCTTAAGTTCTCAGGATCATTTCCGATCGAC
>Ga0134126_10012068_pt1 | contig 10914 bp, 12 predicted proteins | sample KB31752_FD_96881 | JGI IMG/M metagenome (GOLD analysis project Ga0134126, IMG submission 96881) | Terrestrial soil microbial communities with excess Nitrogen fertilizer from Kellogg Biological Station, Michigan, USA - KB3-175-2 | ecosystem: Environmental > Terrestrial > Soil > Unclassified ...
AAAGCGCCAAAATGACCGACTGGAAGATCGACCGCAGACAACTTGACATTCTCGTAAATTGGACAAATTCTAACCGACTTGGAGGTCAACCGCAATCGTTTAGAAAGAAAACTCCAATTCCGGGCGTCGCACCTTTTTGTGTCATGTGGTCCTCGTAGGCGTCGACAAGAACCAGGAGCCGTTGAGGCGTAGTCGATAACATCCGTCTTCGGCGACGGTTCCGTGCGAACCTTTTGCGTCCGTCCGATGATCTCGGAAGTGGCCTCGTCCCACAGGTCGGCATCTGTGGCTTCGTCGTCTTTCATTGCGTGAGCATAGATGGCTTGCGGGATATAGCCGTTCGCACGGCCAAGGCGTTTGCTCACCACCGTCTCTCCTCACCGTTCATGCGACTGCCTGGCTTCATTTCACCGCCAGCGTACTGGATTATGCGGCTTCCTTCGTCTTTTGCAATGCGCGTGGGAAAAGAATATTGTTCTCCAGGTGAATGTGCTGATGCAGGTCCCGTTCCAGATCCTCCAACGCCCGATAGAGGGCACGCCATGTTGCGCAGACGACGATAGGCGGCACATAGTTGTTCGTTAATCCTCGCAGAACACGAAGTTGGTTACCGGTTTGATCGTGCTCCAGCATCATCCGGCTGACGGGTTGCTGGATGCTTCCGAAAACAGGCGGCAAATCTGGTTGCTGACCCGCTCCCAATTGCGCAATATACGGGAACAGAACGTTTTCTTCACAATAAAAGTGGTGTGTCAGTTCGGAACTGAGCACAGCAAAATTCTTGCTCACCTGAAATATCTCTGGATGATCCGTTCCGTGGCGGCGCTCCACTTTTGTCAGGAGATCGTCGATTAGCTTGATCTGCTCACGGGTAAAAGCATGATGCTTCCGTACGATGTATTCAATCATCTCAGTCAACAGCGCTTGTTCCCACTGATTGTCGGGAGGGCCCAGTTCCTGCTGATGTCGTTCTAATGCCTCCAGCACAGATGCAAGATTCAGTTCAAGACTGGCGCATGCTTCGGCCAGTGTATTCCCGCCTCCGCAACAATAGTCGATACCGAATCGCTCCAGCACCGGGACGACGTCCGGAAATTGTGCCGCAATATCGCGCAACGGGACTTCCGCTGAGATAACCATGATGAAATCTCCTGATAGAGCCTACGATAAAGCGCGTTCGCAGCAGGCTCAGTGACGTATGTCACTGCCATCCCGACTCCGTGAACCTATAACTAAATACTGGATGAAACGCTGCGGTATGCGCCTATTTGCCAATGGACGTTCGCCCTGCTAATCTCCGTTGGTGGATGAGATCCGACCATGACCAGACATGAAGAAGCTATGCACTCCGCTGATTATCGCGAGCATCTTACACGCCTTCCGCAGCTTGCGGATGCGGTGATCTACAGCAACATCGGCCACGAGGTTGAAAGGCTAAAGAATGCACCTGCCTGGCAGCAAGCGGTAGGGCGCAGCTCGGAGACGCTGGTAAAGTACGCAGGCCTTCGGATTGTTCTCGTCGTTATGAAAGCGCAGAGCCGTATGTGCCAGCATCACGCGGATGGTCCGATATCCGTTCACTGTATCCAGGGAAAAATCCGGCTGCACCTGCCGGCAGGCAAGACCGTCGACCTGGAGCCTGGGGGCATTGTCGCCCTGCAGGCTGGTCTTACGCATGATGTCGAAGCGCTGGTAGAGAGCGCATTCCTGCTTACGATCGCTTGGACCGAGAATGAGCCAGCGGAATAGCTAGAACGGGAAACAATTACGATGTTGCCGCTTGCAGATGTGGTGATGAACGCTCATGAAGCTAAAACTTTCCGTGATCCTGAAGATCGGATCATTGACGAGTTCTCGATACAGGAGAGAAAAGAGAAGATGATGGATAAGACAATCGCTGATAGTTTTCCAGCTAGCGATCCACCATCCTCCTTACCCGATCCGGACAGGGACTCCTTCGGAACGCAGTAGCGTTCGAGCGGTGCCGGATTAATGCCGGTCTGGTTTCTCGTCATTTATCGAGTCGATGGCAAGGGCAGAATGTGAAATAGCTCCTCCCGCCCGCATCTCGGCAGCGACCCAGATTGCTTCCATAATCTCCTTCCCGCTCGCTCCTTTAAGCCTCGCGCGCGTCGTATGACTGCGGATGCAGTAGGGGCATTGTGTAACGTGCGCCACCGCTACAGCGATGAGTTCCTTCGTCTTTGAAGGGAGCGCTCCATCGGTAAAAACCTGATGGCTGAAGGCTCGGAACTTGTCGAGAATCTCCGGCGCAAACTCTTCACGTTTCTTCGCAATCTCTTTCGTCGCGACGGGATACATTGGATGTTCCATGATATAAAGCTCCTTCTCAGGTATCCGACCCCGCTAAGCCACATGCGCAGATTGCTGAAGCGTGCGTTCAAAATCCGCTACAAATTTTTCAATGCCCTTCGTAGTCAGATCGTGCGCAAGGTCAAACGACTCCCACGGTCTGTTCAGATCCAGTTCACGGTAGGGAATCTGCTTCAATGCGTTGCCTTCCGAATTGAATCCTCGATAAGTAAAATCGGGGCCCGGCATAGGCAGTCCCTTTGCGGCCCATGCTTCCAGAACCTTTGCTGGTACCGTGACAAGGTCAACCCCCAGGGCGAAACAAGCCAATAGTTGGTCCACGCTCCGAATACTGGCCGCCAGGACATGCACATGGCCATCGCCCGCTTTGTACATCCTCTGGATATTTTTAATCAAGTCCATGCCGTTCTCACCGCGATCGTCCAGCCGTCCAATGAAGGGCGAGACGTATGCCGGCGCTTTGGAACCTAGTGTCGCGGCATAGACAGCAGCGGCCTGTTCCTGCGAAAAACACAAGGTGATGTTGACGCGAATTCCTTGGTTGACCGACTCCCGGGCTGCCCGCAACCCCTCATGCGTGCAGGGATATTTGATGTAGGCGTTCGGAATCCAGGAGAACATGTCCCTGCCTTCTGCCAGCATATGATCGCTTTTGGTGCTCAGATCCGCGAACACCTCAATCGAAACTCCGCCGTCTCCGACCAGCGGGGAAATCTTTCGCACGATTGCTTTGTATGCGTCGTGCTGCTCCTGCAAGCTCAACTTGTGACCCGCGGCTATCCGCTGTTGGATTTCAGGATTTTTTGCAATCAGGCTCGGGTTCGTGGTTTGGCCATCGACAAACCCGATAAGAGATTTGATCCTCAAAGTTTCCGCAGGATCACCGCCATCCACCAGAATTTTCGTTTTCCGTTTCTCAGTTAAAGTTTTCATCTACAAATCCCCCATTCTGTTCGATGAAATCGCGGCAAATGCCGATGCTTTTGTTTTTCGTTCTCGATTGGCGATTCTCAAAGTAGACAGGAATGCGATCGACTGGTTCTGCGCGGCTGCCCGTAACAATCGATCAGCTCGATCATCGGCTCACATCAAAGATTCGTGCCTTGTGGACAGTACTAATGCCTTTGTCGCGACGAGAAAACGGCTGCTCAATATCCGGCAAACTCTTCGATTCGGATGTCATCGTCATCAACGCCGGTAGAGTTCAACACGGCATGTAGGCCGTTGACCATGGCTGCCGGCCCCGCGATGTAATAGATGGCGTTTTCTACGTCTTTCAAATATTTCGAAAGCATCTCTTGACGAATGAGTCCCATTTCGCCCTGCCAGGGCTGATGAGATTTCTCCACCTGAGTCATCGTGGCGATCAGCCGGAAGTTTGGATTCTCCTTCTGAAGCGCCTCAAGCTCATCAAGAAAGGGCGCGTCTTCCGGTCGGCGGTTCGAGAAAAAAAGGAAGATGCGATGCGCCAGTTTTTCCTTCGCGGCCCTCACCAGGATGCTCCTGAAAGGAGTTATACCGATCCCGCCCGCCAGCATCACTGCTGCCCGCGACGTGTTGTTATGAAGAACCAGATTGCCGAACGGACCTTCAACCCTGACTTTGGTTCCCAGCGGAACCGTTTTCATCGACCGCTTGAATGCGGTGTCGCGCATGCGGGTCGCCACCATCAGGAAGTCTTCCTGCGGCGCGCTGGCAATGGAAAAGCCGCGTGTGTTTCCTTCCGCATCGGTTTCGGGCGGATCAGTCAGTGTGATGTCAATAAACTGACCAGCCTTGAACGTCCAGCCGCTAGGCTTCTCAAATTGGAATGCCATCGTTCGCTCGGCCACTTCCTTGCGGGCCGTCAGTGCCGTCATAAAGATCGGCCAGGTAGTTTCATTCGTCATGTCTCTCTCCGTAACCTCAGTGTCCGTACCGCAAGCCACCTCGTAACATCAGCGAAATCCATTACTGTTCCGGATCGCTTACCGCAGGTTTGGCGACCGGGGGCGTTTTCCTGCCGGTGATAGATGCATCTCTGGCTCACTTTCTCGGCAGGTGGTGCTTCAGGAATTCCTGAAGCGCGACAGCATTGTTGAGCTCGGTGTCGTGCGAACTGTAGATCAGGGTCACCGTTCCTTTGCGCGCGGCCTCAATGATTGGCCGCCAGGCGCCGGGGTTGGCTTTCAGTTCCTCAAAATAGCGACGCCGGAATTCGACCCATTTGGCTGGATCATGGCTGAACCATTTGCGCAACTCGGTGCTGGGGCCTGCGTCTTTGAGCCAGGCTGCGATGGGAAGGGATTCTTTCCTGACTCCGCGAGGCCACAGCCGCTCGATCAGGAATCGAGTTCCATCCGCCTTGTCTATCGCATCATAAACACGTTTGACGTTGATCATGAGAGTCCTTCCTCAGCAAACACCACTTTCACCTGACCAGAGTGGCATGCTCAGTCTACGTCGCTTCAGGAATCCTGATATTTCACAATCTGTTCTCGCTCTCGTTGCGATCGGCTGGTTCTCCCCGATCGTATCAATTTCCTACATGTGACCATGACACTCGATGGCGCCGGATGATGCTGTGACTTATATCACCGCGTACGGCTGAACCGGTGCATAGTCTCTTATCAGAACGCCATGCTCGACTTCGATGGGGGAAAGATACAAACGATGCAAAAATACAAGCTGGACGATCTGATTGAATATGATGACACGAAGTTTCACCCGAAAGTCCTGATCAACGAACCGGGGTACCGCATGGTGCTTTTGAGCCTGCGTGCGGGGCAATCGATTCCGGAGCATGCAAATCAAGGTAAGGTCACCGTCCATGCGGTGCGTGGTCATATTACGTTCTACGAAGGGCTCACCCCGAGCGAACTGTGTGCTGGAGAGGTTGTCTCAATAGAGAGTGGTTCTCCCCATCGCATTGAGGCGCATGAGGACTCCGCTCTCCTCGTTCTGGCCACAGGAAACGCTAATCCCGTCCATGACAACTCTGAAGAACTCGATTTGCGTGAGATTCCGCGTCCCCAGCGCCATCCACTCATATTCCAAAAATTCGATGCCCTTGCAGTAGGCGATTCTCTGCGGCTGCTCAATGACCACGATCCGATCCCACTGAACCGGCAAATTGACAGCATCCGACCGGGACAGGCGCTCTGGGAATACATCCAGCGCGGACCGGGGATCTTCCGCATTCGAATCCGAAGGGTCGCCCTTCCCGATGCGGCGGAAATTCCCGTACGTGAACAATCCCAGGGAACGTTGGCAGAGATCGACCGGGCATAGTGGCACGAAACACAGCGTGATGGAGGCAGTAATGGTCACGACGCCGTCCAATCTTTTGGCGCTTCCGCGCAAACATTATTTGAATAGCGAATATGGACTGAAGTCGTGGCTGCTGACCCAGGACCATAAGCGGATCGCCCTCCTCTATCTCTTCACCACGACTTTCTTCTTCATGATCGGCGGCACAGCGGCAGGATTCATTCGCCTTAACCTGCTCACTCCGGGCGGGGAGTTGATGGCTGCCGACACGTATAACAAACTTTTCTCAGAGCACGGCATCATCATGGTGTTCTTCTTCCTGGTGCCGGTTGCACCCGCCGTGCTGGGAAATTTTCTGATCCCTCTCATGATCGGGGCCAGAGATGTGGCTTTCCCAAAGCTCAACCTCCTCAGTTATTACTTGTTCGCATTGGGAGGTTGCTTTGAACTCTATGCGATGATTTTCGGGGGTGTGGATACAGGGTGGACGTTTACCGAACCGCTCAGTTCCCATTATGTGAACACCCGCGTAATCAGCGCGGCGATGGGAATTTTCATCGCCGGCTTTTCGTCCATATTGACTGGACTTAATTTCATTGTCACCGTCCATCGAATGCGCGCGCCTGGCATGACATGGTTTCGCTTGCCCTTGTTCATCTGGTCCTACTATGCGACGTCCATTATCTTCGTTCTCGCCACGCCGGTAGTTGCGATCACGATGGTGCTGCTGGTTCTGGAGCGCATCACCGGAATTGGAGTTTTCGATCCAAAGAAGGGTGGCGATCCGCTTCTTTTCCAGCACCTCTTCTGGTTTTATTCCCATCCGGCGGTGTATGTGATGATCCTTCCCGGCATGGGGATCATCTCGGAAGTGATCGCATGTTTCTCTAAAAAACGGGTCTATGGTTACACTGCCGTAGCATTTTCCTCCATCAGCATCGCCGTTTTCAGCTTTATGGTGTGGGCACACCACATGTTCATCATGGGGATCTCGCAATATTCAGCACTCATTTTCTCCCTCATGAGCATGATGGTCGCCATTCCCTCGGCAATCAAAGTCTTCAACTGGTCTGCGACTCTGTACAAAGGCTCGGTGTCTTTTGAGACACCCATGTTGTATGCCTTTGGCTTTATCGGCCTCTTTACCATGGGAGGCTGCACAGGAGTTATGCTCGCCGCCCTGGGTATGGATGTTCACCTGACGGAAACCTACTTTATCGTCGCGCATTTCCACTACATCATGGTCGGGGGCATGGTCAGCGCATATATGGCGGGGCTTCATTTCTGGTGGCCAAAAATTACTGGGAGAATGTACCCTGAATCACTCGGTAAATTGGCGGCTGTCATTCTCTTCATTGGATTTAATATCACGTTCTTCCCGCAGTTTATTCTCGGCTATCTTGGCATGCCCCGCCGGTATCACTCCTATCCACCGGAGTTTCAGGTGTTGAACGTCTTCTCCACGGCAGGCGCTTCGGTTCTTGCAATTGGATATTTGCTTCCGATGCTTTACCTTCCATGGTCGCTGAAGTATGGCAAGGTTGCCGGTGCGAACCCCTGGCACGCTGTAGGCCTCGAATGGGAGACGTCTTCTCCCCCTCCAGCTCAAAACTTCCTGAGCATCCCCATGGTCACGCACGAGGCATATGCGTACGGATCAGTCCAATCCAATGTTGACGCCGCTTTTTCCGACACCGCGGTGCATTAGACTTCATCAACGATCGCGAACGGGATGTTCCATTCCGCGGGCGATCTTCCCTGTTCTCGGGATAGAAGTTGTTAGCAGGTTCGGCAAAGCGATTCCACCCGCGCGTACGCGCATGAAATGCTTCGCCGACGCATTCGCTTACTACTTCTTCGAAACATAGTGATCCGCATTGATCTCTGCATATCCTGCCCATTTCTGCGGGAGATCATCCGCGACAAAAATAGCCGAAACAGGGCAGACCGGAACACACGCGCCGCAATCGATGCACTCTACAGGATCAATGTAAAGTTGCGACTCGGCATTGAAGTCGCCTTCGTTTTTCCTGGGATGAATGCAGTCCACCGGACACGCGTCGACGCAGGCCGTGTCTTTCACTCCAATACAGGGCTCGGCAATTACATAAGCCATTTTGCACCACCTTTGCTTAAGGTTAACTGCCGCAATGGATTCCTTCCGTGATAATTGTCACCGCAGTGACGAAAGACTTCAGGTATCGTTTACATCAAGGATCTGATCGATGATCGCATTCGACGCAGCGCATAAGGCTGTCCATTATCCGCCGGATCGGCGGTTTCGCATCTGGATTAAGCCTTCCTTTATTGCGGCTGCTATCTGTCTCGCGCTGATTCCGCTCGGCGTGGCCTGGGCCCAGGCAGCGGTTTATGGCCTTCCATACCTTGCTCCTGTTACTCAGTTCAACGCGGCTACTTTCACGGGCGTGCATGGTTTTCCCTGGTGGCTTCGCTGGGCGCACTTTTTTAATTTCGTGTTTCTCATGATGCTGGTGCGCAGCGGCCTCTCCATTCTTGTGGATCATCCCCGGCTTTATTTCAACAACGATTGCACACCCGGTTCGGAATGGATTCGCTTCACGCCATTACATGTTCCGACAGACCGCATGTGGACCGCAAAAGACGACGCCCGTTATATTTCACCGATATTCGGATTGCCCGGCTATAGACACACGGTTGGCGTCGCTCGATCGTGGCATTTCATTGACGTATATGGGTTCATCATCACCGGTTTGATTTTCATTCCATTGCTGTTTGTGTCAGGCCAGTGGGAGAGGCTGGTTCCCAATTCCTGGTCCATCCTGCCGCAGGCCTGGGCCACCTTCGTCCATTATGCGAATTTTCATTTCCCTCCCGAACCCAACGGCTTCTACGCCTATAACGCTCTACAACAGATCTCGTATTTCTTCGTCGTCTTCGTGTTCGCTCCCATTTCAATTGTTGCGGGCATCGCGATGTCGCCCGCCGTGGTGAACCATTTTCCGTGGCTTCCTCGCATTTTTGGCGGACGGCAAGGGGCTCGCTCTATCCATTTCCTGATGATGCTCGCGTGGCTTGGGTTTCTCATCGTGCATGTTGCGCTGGTAGCGCTGACGGGGTTTGAGCGCAACATGAACCACATCGTTCTTGGTACGGATAACCATCGTCCACTGGGAATGATCCTCGGCTTTGTGGGGCTGGCGGTGGTCCTAGCTTCATGGATTGCGGCCCATTACATTTCCTGGAAATCTCCGCGCCTGCTGCAGCGAATTCAACGAGCGATGGTGCCGGTAAGCCTGGCGACGCTGAACCGCCTTCATCCAAGGAACCGGTACAGAAAAGATCAGATCTCGCCCTACTTCTGGCCGAACGGAAAGATGCCGGTACGCGAAGACTGGAAGCAGATGGCCGCAAACAATTTCAGCGATTTCAAGCTTAAAATCGGCGGCCTCGTGGAAAATCCGGTCGAACTATCGTTATCGGAGATCGAGACATTGGGAAACGAAGAACACATCACCATGCATCATTGCATCCAGGGCTGGTCGGGCATCGCGCAATGGAATGGCGTGCCCATGAGAGCCTTAATCGATCTGGTAAAACCGAAACCTTCGGTGAAAACCGTTGCTTTCTATTCTTTCGGAGAATCCTTATATGGCAAGGTGTATTACGACACTCAGAGTATGGACAATGTTCTGAAACCGGAATGCCTTCTTGCCTCCTCAATGAATGGCAGACCGCTTACGGTCGAGTACGGCGCGCCGCTTCGGCTCCGCGTCGAAAATCAGCTTGGCTACAAGATGGTCAAGTGGATTGAGCGGATTGAGTTCATCGAGTCCGAGAAAGAACTTGGCAAGGGCGAAGGCGGTGCCAACGAGGACGATGAATATTTCGACCTGCTGCCAAATATCTGATCCGCTGAATTACCGATCTCCACTGGTTGATATGACTTCCCTGAGCTATGTTGGTCTTTCATCGCTCTGGGCTATTGCTCTCACCATTCATACCGGCCAAGACGACTGGAGTATGTCACTCAACCAGACAACCTGGCTGGTTCGCTATATTTCCATATCGGGAAAGGCAATCCAGCCATTCGATTGATAAACAGAGCCTGAGCGACCAGCAGAAAGACCGCTATCTCAATAATGACCAGCTCTTTGGGCTTTGAGATGATGCCCAGGGACACGATCAGTGTGGTTGCACCTGCCGGGGGATGGCCGGCGCGCAGCAAGACCATCAATCCGCCTGTGGCTGCAAGCGAAAGCGCGGCTGAGAGAATCCTTGTCCAGTACACTCCCGGATGCGTTCCAAAAGGTAATGTCGCGGCGCCCGTGACGACGAATGCGGCGTATCCGCAAATCAGACCGATCGCATGGCCATAAATCGTATTGCGCGGGCTGGAGTTCTCAGCCTGGGGAGCGATGAAAAGAAGGTATGCAGTAGGGCCGAGAGATGGAAACACAAACGGGCTGTCTGTGACCACAGCGAGCGAAGCCAGCAAAGCGATGGTGATAAAACCATTCACCATAATATAAAGCGCCCAGACCAGGCGCGGAGGAAAGTGGCGAAGCAGCCATGCCATCTTCAAACGCCCAAGCAGCACCGCTACGTGCTCAAACCCTCCGACGCTGTTGTTGGCGCTGTGCTTTGGCAATTGTGCCTCGAATCTCCAAATATCATAGGCGAGGATCGAAATATCCGTCGTCTTGATTCTTCCTATTGTTCTCGCCGAGAAATTTGTCCGACTACAACAACTTCGGTGCGACGGTGTCTCGGCTCATCGAATTGAAACCCTGTGATTTCTGTCCCTGGAACTTACGACCCGACTATTTTCTAGTCCTCGGCGAGAAAGCTGACGTTGTGGCCGTCGTTCCAATGATCGAAATTCGGTAGCACGCGCATGGAAAATGGTAACGCAAACGGACCGTTCAATCTGGCAAAGTAAAGGTATTTCATCTCCTGTTTTCCGCAGTAGCCAGCTCAAGCGGAGTCACTCTGACCAGCAAGGCGACAGGAACGGTTGCCAACTATCCAAATTTGTCGGTTTTGGCGGCACTCGTTTGAACGCATGGATCGAGAGCAGGAGGATCCAGCTATGTTAGGTGACATGCAGGTAACAATTGGCCGCAGGAACTTTTCATTTTCCTATCTGGGTGGATTGATCAGCACGGGGATTGGGCTCTCGTTGCAAAGAATGGTTCCGTGTTGACGGCGCATGCGGTGCCACAGAATGTGGATATTCTCGCAGCCCGGAGATCTGCCAAGCGATATGCCAGAGAAACGCAGGATTATTGCGAAAATAGCGCCGCCAAAGATGGCTCGGATCCTGCATCAGCCGGTGCATCCATTGCAGGC
>Ga0134126_10012069_pt1 | contig 10914 bp, 2 predicted proteins | sample KB31752_FD_96881 | JGI IMG/M metagenome (GOLD analysis project Ga0134126, IMG submission 96881) | Terrestrial soil microbial communities with excess Nitrogen fertilizer from Kellogg Biological Station, Michigan, USA - KB3-175-2 | ecosystem: Environmental > Terrestrial > Soil > Unclassified ...
ATAGAACATTCATAGAGATAGAACGGGAACAGTTAGATGCAATGAATCGGCATGGCATGCAATGGCGCGGCTTTCTACTTCAATGTGGTTGAACTTCATTCTCTCTATATATAGTCGCCCTCTATATATATAGAGGTGGCTTCATAGTCTGTCGATGAGAAGGAAATCATCCGTCAGGCTTCCACGTATCTCTGCTGCTGTTTCCTTCCTGCTGGATTCCATGGAAGTCAACATCTCATTCCTGTCCTGCAGTCTCGGGCATATGACCGCTGTGCCCCATACCTTGCGAAACAACATCTGGACGACCGCCGCAGAGAGCGAAGGTCGACAATAGCTGGCTCTGAAATGTCTGCTTGCTACCCTTTCGAATATTTCGTGCCGTCCAACCCTGTGCTCTCGGACGCGGAATACACATCAAAAACGTTCTGTCCTCCCCATGAATCACTATCCGGATCGCCCTGCATGGAACAGGAAGACCCAGTCCTTCTTACCGTCATCGGGTCGATGGAAATGCTTCGCAGAAATCGTATTTTATGCTCTTGGACATCGATGCCATTGAATAGCGTGTCGAGATCGGGTGGATATCCCTGGCTATCGATCGAAAGCTGGATGGATCCGCGATCAGCCAAATCCTTGCATTTGTAGATCGCACGCCGCATCCCCCAAAGTTCGTCGCGCAAAATGCGTTCTTTTTGCCGCCGGTCTGGAAGTGGACAATCGGAAACGCGACCAACGACAAAATACTCAGGATCGCGACCGTGAAGATTAGGCCAACCGGTGTCAGTCCGGTTTCGCTTGACTTGTCAGGAGAGGCTGGGCGATAGGAAAACATGTTCGGTTACTGCGGACGGGCTCTAGGATTGGGATGGAAACATTAGCCACGCGAGGAGTGTCATCAGGCCATCGTTTTTCCTAGGACTGCCTTGCGGCCTTTCTTGGGTCTTCCGCAGAGGCTCGTGCAGTCTACATCTCAATACGGCTGTACGAAACAGTTGAATTGTGCTGCGGAAAGTCACGAGCAATTGTGCTTGGATCCAGCGTATAACCAACACGGAACGAATATACAACCTATCGCCAAGATAGATATCGATAAAAGACTCAGTCATCAGCACTATGCGTCTTGACTTCCGTTGCGCTAGAAGATGATGTATTCACCGTCCGATTACAGGATGCGCACCTTTGTGGATGACAAAGTCACTTAGAGAGATATTCGTGGGGAAATGACACGGCCAGTAATAGGCATAGTAATTAAGAAGTAAATGTAGACACAATTGAAAATGAGTATATGCACAAAAGTCACTTGACTTAGTCGAGCGATCGTCCCAGAATCGCGGTCACCTGCTGTTGAACCCTCTACTGTGCTGAGGAGGATTATGCTGATCGCGGGGTGTTTACCTATCTGCCCACGGATTCGCTCGCGACGCTGGTTGTCGTTGGAGTGGATTAACCCACAGAAAAAAAGGTTGGCTCGCGAGCATCGCAACACGCCGGAGGTTTCCAGGCCTGGCCGCGATTCCATCGATCCAAGGAGCCCACATTATCAGGCTCGCCAATCTTTCCCAGAGACAATTTGCGCGACGCCTTGCTGGAATCCTTTGTGGTTTCGGAAGACCCAAACGGTGGTGATCGCCGCTGCAATCATACTTCTCATGGGGCCCGGATTCGTACAGGCACAATCACTCTTGCAACAGCCTGGACCGAGCACAACGTTTTCCGCTGGCAGCCAGCCGAGCGGTGTGGCAGCGGCAGATTTTTTCCATTCCGGCTATCAAAGCCTGGTTGTCGCCAATACGGCGAGTAACACGTTGACCCTATATTCCGGCAATGGACCCGGCAGCTTCGCAGCGCCGACTACCATATCAACCTGCCCTGGACCGGGACAGGTAATCACTGCGGATTTTGACAATGACGGATATCCGGACGTCGCCCTTGCTTGTACCGGAGCTAGTGAGGTGGAAGTATTTCTAAACAATCGGGCCGGAGGATTTGGTGCTGGAACGACGATCACAGTCGCCGCCTCTCCAGCAGCTCTCGTCGCTGGTGATTTCAATAGTGACGGCTATGCAGATCTCGTAGTTGCCTGCGGCACGAGTGGGATGGCGACGATTTTGCTGACAAATGGTGCATCCATCTCCACAGGTCAGTCAACAACAAGCTTTACCAGCCCAGGATCTGACTTCACGGGTATCGCAGCCGGAAAATTTGATACATCGGGGCATCTCGACGTAGCTCTGGTGGATGCCGCAAATAGCATCGTGATCATTGGCGCCGGAGATGGCACTGGAAATTTCACCGCAGCCGATTCTGAGCCCCTTGAAGGTGGTCCAGATTCTATTGTCACCGGAGATTGGGACCATAATGGAACCACTGACCTGGCCGTGTTAAATACCGGCGGTGGCACGATCAGCTTGCTGCTCGGAAACGGAAACGGCACATTTACCGCCACAGCAAACCCCCTTCTTCTTGTTCTCCCACATGCGAATATTGGCGGTGTTTCTCTGGCAACACTAGACGTCAATGGCGATGGGAACTTGGATCTAGTTGCCGACAGCGTGACCACCAATTCTCTGTATGTGGTGTTGGGCAATGGGGACGGGACCTTTCAAGCGTCTCAACAAATCCAAGGGGATGGAAAGGATACCGATGAACCGACCCAGCAGTATTCGGTAGCCGGAGGCCCAGCCTATCTGGCTGTGGGCGATTTCAATCGCGATGGAAAGCCGGACATTGCGGTGACCGAGCAAAATGGCAGCGCGGTTGCCTTACTTCTCAACAACACATTGCCAACGCCGGAGCCAGCCGGATATAGTTTCGGATCTCCCAGCGCCATGACCAATATGAACGGCAACATGGCGGACAGCATCGCCGTCGGCGATTTCAACCACGATGGATTTTCGGATACCGCGATTACCTATCTCGAAGACAGTGTTGTTCGGGTGTTGCTGCATGGAAACACCGGCGCGGTCGCTTCGTATTCGGTCGGTAGCCAGCCTTATGACGTTGTTTCCGGAGACCTAAACGGAGATGGTTACGCGGATCTAGTCACAGCGAATACAGGTGCTGGAACTGTCAGCGTTCTCTTGAACATTGGGGGCAGCGGCAACGGCACATTTGCATCCGCCGTGACCTATCCGGTCGGTCATGATCCTTTTCAAGTGGCCATCGGTGACCTAAACGGGGACGGGATACCCGACCTCGCCGTCACCAACAATGGTGACAATACGGTGTCGATTCTATATGGCGCGGCAGGTGGGACTTTCACGGCGGGTCCAACTCTTAACACCGGTGCGCAACCCTACGGCATCGTCATCGGTGATTTCCGAAACCTTGGACGGAATGACATCGCGGTCACATGCTACTCACCCTCACAACTCTATGTGTTCCTGAACGGTGGAGCGGGCACGTTTGGGTCAGCCAACACCTATTCGACCGATACAAATCCAGCTGCCCTTGTGATTGGCGACTTCAATCGCGATGGCAAGATCGATATCGTCACTGGAAACACGATTGCCAACGATATCTCTTTCTTCGCTGGCAACGGAGATGGCACCTTCCAGCCAGGCGTCATCAGTCCCTCGTTCAATTTTCCTGATTCAATCGCCGCTGGTGATGTTAATGGTGATGGCATTCTCGACATCGTCGGTGTGGCGCCTAACTTTGGAGAAGTTGTAGTCACACTTGGGAAGGGAGATGGTACCTTCGGCACGATTACCCAGCGCCAACTATTTTCGGTCGGACCAGACCCTTGGGGAGTAGCCTTAGGCGATTTCAACAATGATGGCAAGCTCGATATCGCTACGGCAAACGTTTATAACGTTGTCGATTTGGCGACTGTTACGGATCAACAGAGATACATGACCGAATATCCTCCGGTCTCTGGAGGTAATCCAAGCGGCGATCTCACACTCAATCAATCGGGGACACAGGTAACGCTGGGCGAGTCACCGAATAGCTATAGCCCTCTCGCCTACAATGCGGCGATCACTCTGACCGCAACCGTACCGTCTCCCCTTGGAGGAACAACTCCAACAGGAAGCGTGATTTTTGAGGAGAGAGCTGGCCTTGTGCTGGGAACAGCTCCTTCAATCCTCAGCAGCGGAACAGCAAGCCTAACCATGCCCAATCTTGGGAGCGGCTTGCATGTCTTTACGGCACTCTACTCGGGAGATGCCAAGTATCAGCCCAACAATTCAGTCGCAAATCCCGGCTATCTCGTGTATGTGGCAGGGACGGTGGTGAGTCTAACCCTGCAATCTTCGACTATAACCGCTGGCAGTAATCTGACTTACTCAGTGACGGTCGGCACTCCTGGAGACGGGACGACCGATCCGGCGGGCACGGTTACGCTCTACGCAATTCTCCCATCTGGAGCGACTCAGGCCCTCGATAGCGCGCAGACAGTTGTTGGCAACGGAAATGGAACGGCTTCTGTCTCGGGTTCCGTTAATCCCGGAGTCGCTCCCGGAAATTACGAAGTGTACGCCGTGTTCAAAAAGGCGACGGGCAGTCACTATGCGACTGGCAGCTCTTCTGATGAGCCGCTTGTTGTTACTGGGTTGCCCACTTCGATCACGTTGGGTTGTGCGCCGGAATTTTATTTTGGTTATCCCACCGGTGAGGATGAGTGCTATTCACAGGCTTTTGCCAATAGCACCTTGTTCGAGGAGGGGAATGTGGATTTCGCTATTAATGGTGGCTCGCAAAACGCTGAAGCGATTCAGGACCTAAATGATGCATATTCGACGCCCGCGCTGATGGGGTATTACGCGACCTACATATTCGCCGCCCCAGGAGGCAGCAACACTGCGACTTCCACCTTCCCGCTACAGCAAATAAGTGGGACATATTACTCGGCGTCTTCAGCCTCGACCACCTTCTGATTCGGCAACCATTGGGACACAACGCAGGCGAGGAGTGGGCAAAGATGAGTCGGGTCATTCAGAATCAGCATGAACACGCAAGAGAGACTGGCTGCGGCAATGTCGTCCGTTCGCTTGTCGTGGGGGTCAGTCTGACCTTCAGTGTCTTACCTGGTCCACGGGCGCAATCCCAACAGCGCGTCTCGTCTGCATTTCGACAATTGGTGGACAAGGGCGTTCCATCTCCCCCCACGGATCCGCTCCAACAAGTGCGTAAGGATAACACCGCGTTGGCTGTCGTCCGTTCTTATCAACTGGCAGTTGGGAAAGCGACTTGGGTGGATTTGGAAGCCACTGGCACGATCATTCCTGAGACCCTCCCTCAAGGAAAATCAGCTACGCAAGATGCGACACTCCAGATTCTCGGTCACCGAGGATACAGGCTCGATGTTGAAACTCCGAAGGGTGTGATCAGTATTCGCATGGATGGCGGGTACGGGGCCATGCGTCCGCCCGGCGTGCATGTCATTCCTATGAATGCGGGAGACGCGGCGACCGGCCTCCTTGCATTTCCGCAGTTGCAGGATCCATCGTTTCCGGCCAGCAATGTAAGCCTTATCGATCGGGGAACCGTTGCCGTAGACGGATTACATCTCCATCGCATTACGGTTGAAATTCCGTGGACGGATCTGGCTTCGAAAGAACAAACGAGAAGCGGTGTCTCCATTACAGATCTGTACTTCGATCCAACGAGCAATCTGCTCGTCAAGAGTGTCAATCTCCCGCAAGGCACCGATCCGAGATTGGCGCGATATATCAAGGTAGTTACCTACGGGGACTACCAAGCTGTGGGCAGCGTCCAGATACCATTTCACATGGTTGAATCGTTGAACGGCCAGCTTGTTTGGACGCTGCAACTAAATCATGCGCAATTGAACGGCGGAATCAGCGAAGAGGTATTCAAGTTCTAGAGATTGGACTATTCGAATGTGCAGCTAACTATGAATATTCCACGAGGCGGATCCCTCACCTGAAACTGTAGCAGAACTGAATGGCGACTGTTCGTCAGCTCCGCATTAGGAGATCGGATTTTCGCCTCTGAGTCGATGTACCTGATGGCCTTCTGTGCTGGTCATTGCCAATAAGCCTGCGAGTTTTGACGTTCTCGCACATCCAAACGGAGTGGGGTTGGTATGGTATTCAAAAGTTCCAGTCTACTTTTTCTCGCTATATGCATACTGTTGACGCCGAGCCTTCTTCATGCGCAAATGCAGAATCCCACCACCCAAGCTGGCACTTCAAGCTTCGGTTCGTATCAGCCCAACGGCATTGACACGATTAATTTGGAAAACGGGACCGTTTCCGTGAGTATTCCACTTCTCTCCTATCCTCAACGTGGCAGCCGGTTACACTTAAGCTTTTCGACCAAGTATGCTTCGGCGTCGTGGCAGTTCAACCTCAGTTATACCGAAGTAACCAGCGACGGGGTTGGTCATTACCACGGCTCTTGGGGTTTGGCAGGAGAAAACTCTAGCGGGAATACAACGCTATTTGGCGCTTATGTTGCCAGGGACCAAGCTTTGGCTGAAGTCGTTACCGGACAGAATTTCCCATGCAACGGTGCAACAGGAATCGATCAGAATCCGTGCGATCCCACGCTGCCTCCCGGCGGTCCTCCCCCTCCTCTGACAGTGGACCTTATGTCTCTTCTCACGTCTGATGGCGGTGTACATACGATAGGTGAGTGGGAGCCAAAATATGGGTCAGGCGCTATTCTGATCTCCAGCATCGACGGGACCAATTTTACTCCGGTGCGCGACGGCCGCGTTCCGAATAGCCTTTTGTTAAGTGCGGTATTGGGCCCCGACGGCGTGACGTACACTCCAGCCAGTTACACGCCAAACACAGGATTTGTGGTCGACTTCAATCAAAGCGATCCTGAAGGGAATTCGATTAGTGTAAGCGCAGATGGATGGACAGATACTCTCGGACGGGTCATTCCCGGCTCCACCTATGGCCCCGGAACAGGGTCGTCGGCGCCGGGGTCTGTACCACCCGGGGGCGAGCCTTTTCCCGGCGTCACGGCTTCCAGCACGCAGGGGTGCGCCAATGGGACAACGGCTGCTCGCGTATGGAATGTTCCTGCCGCGGGTGGACAAACTGCCGCGTATATACTCTGTTATAGCAACGTCACTGCTACTTCTCCTTCTTTTCCGAGTCCGTATCTCGTTGGTAATGAAGAGCTGGATAGCAGTGGCACTAGCGGTCCCATAACGCTTCTCACGCAAGTTGTGTTGCCAGATCAAACGAGCTACACCTTCGCTTACAATCCAGACCTTACAGTGTCTTCTATTACTCTCCCAACCGGAGGCGTGATCAGTTATACCTATCAGACATTGAACTGGAATACCACTCAGGAATTGGATCTGGATTTGACCCATGCGTTTTCTCGCGCCGTCGCCACGCGCACAGTGACCAATACAGACGGTTCGCAACACACTTGGAATTATGCCTTCACGCCGACGGGAGCACCCGGTGTTGCCAACGCTACAGTGACCGATCCGGCCGGGAATCAGACCGTGCATTCGGGCTCGGGGACTCAAGAAACTGTGCAGTACTACCAGGGATCGCAATCAACTGGATCTCTGCTCAAAACAGAGGCGATTACTCGCGCCGGATCTACCCTCCCATTCCTCTATCCTGTCAAGGACAACAATCTGTACCATCCGGTAATTCCTGGGCCTGTTCTGTCAGACCAAACTACGCTCTCCAATGGAGAGACGAGTTTGGTAAAGAATAATTTGGTCACGGGTACTACACCCGTCGTCTGTTACTCGGTCTATAACCAATCCGTCCTTGACAATGAACAAGCCCCTTATTATAGCCTTATGGATCCCTTTCATGGACAATGCCCGGGGCCGTTACTCCAAATCCAATCTGTAAATGAATATGCATACGGGCAAGGTAGCCCAGGCGCTTTGGAGAGAACAACAACCACCAACTATCAGTGGCAAGCTTCCCCAGCCTATGCCAATGCGTACATGATCGATCTACCGCAGTCGGTAGTCGTCACAGACGGCTCGGGAAATACGGTCTCCAGCACCACTTATGGATACGACGAGAACAACGGCAGTCCTCAAGGCGTATACGGAAATCTTACTTCTACAATTGTTACGGGACCCAAGGGCGGGTACTCGAAAACAAGCACTGTGTACAACACTCAAGGCATGCCGACGACGAGCCTTGACGGAAATCAAAACCCGACAACCTACACCTATAGCGATCCATCCGCCGCTTCGCCCACCACTGTATGTCTCCCACCGACGGGCAACGGGGCTACACACTGCAGTTCACGTGCTTGGGACGCCAATACGGGGAAAATGTTGACGTATACCGATCAGAATGGCGTTCTAACCAAGTACTCCTACGATGATCCCCTTGGACGGTTAACCAAAATCGATTCCGCCAACGGGACACCGCAGGAGACCACAACAGGATATAGCTATCCAACTCCAAATATCACCGAAACCGCAGCCGACGAGCAGGCTTTCGGTGATCAAAAACTGAAGAGCAGCGTCACTGTCGATGGGTTCGGGAGACAAATTCACTCGACAGATGCGACAGGAGCAACAGTTGATACGACCTACGACAGTGTCGGGAACGTGGGATCAGTCTCTAATCCCTATTTCTCGACATCGGACCCAACCTACGGAATTACCTCGTACACGTACGATGGGCTGAACCGCAAGAGAATTCAGACCAACGCGGATGGCAGTACCGAGCAATGGGTTTACACCGGAAATACGGTTACTTTCACCAACGAAAATACTGTTTCCTGGCAACGAACTTACGATTCCTTCGGAAATTTGACCGGCGTGATCGAGCCCGCAGGCGGAACTTCAACAGCGTATGTTTATGACGCAGTGAATAATCTGTGCCATGTAGACCAGGTGAGCGGCACATCCGGAGCCACTCCCCTGACCTGTGGAGCAACGGGCCCGGCTGGGGACGAATATCGCAATTTCGCGTATGACTCGTTAAATCGGTTGACGTCATCCACCAACCCGGAATCTGGAACCACCGGCTATACCTATGACGCGAATGGCAATCTCATTACCAGAACTGACGCTCGCGGCATCAAGACCACGTACAGCTACGACGCGCTGAACCGGGTGACGGCAAAGACGTATTCCGACAGCACCTATCCCGTTAGTTATAGTTATGATGCGAGCACGGGTCCTAATCCGATGAATACCATCGGCAGGCTCACGGATGAAAAGACAACGGTGCAAACGGAAACCATGACGGAGCGTGCCGTGGACCAGTACGACGCGATGGGACGCGTGTTGTCGGAGCGGCAATGTTTTCTCGGCGGCTGTGCCGCGGCAGCGTACACGCTGACACACAGCTACGATCTGGCCGGGGATGTGGTCGGCTCCAACAACGGGATAACCGGCGCCAATGCGGCAGCCTTCGTTTACGGTTATGACGGCGGCGGTCGGCTGAATTGTGTATCGACGGCGAACTGTACGCAGCCGGGTACGCTGTTCCAGGCCACCGTATACAACGCGATCGGATTGACGAACGCCAACTATGCTACTCCCGTGGGCGGGACGGCGGCATTTAGTCAAACGCTCAGCTACGACAAGCGGATGCGGCTGACCGGGGAGACAGACGCGGCTACCAATCCTACTGTGGGCATGCCGTATAGCTACACCGTCGGCTACGATGCAGCGGGCAATGTGACCAGCGTGAACGATTCGTTGATGGGCACATGGACCTATACGCCGGACACCTTGAATCGGCTGAGCACAGCCATCTCGACAGCGGGACTCTACTCCGGCCTGACACTGACAGAAACCTACGATGCCTACGGCAACCGTACGAACCAGGTGCCGAGCGGCAGCTACGGCGGGCCGGTGCCGTCGGCCTTGCTGTTGTCTTTCAACAACGGCAAGAACCGGGTGGACCAATGGGCGTACGATGTGGCTGGAGACGTGATCAACGACACCAGCAACATGTATGCCTACGATGCGGAAGGGCACCAGACCGCGGCAGTGAATTCAGTGACCGGGCTGACCGGGTATATCTACGACGCGGAAGGACGCCGGGTGGAGAAGGTGCAGGTGAACGGATGGAACACGCCGCATCCGACCACGGTGGTGGAGAATGAATATCTGCTGGGGTTGGGTGGCGAGCAGGTGACAGTGCTGGGTCAAAATGCTGCCTGGCAGTGGACGAATGTCTACGCGGGAGGCAAGCAGTTGGCCAGCTACGACAGCGCGGGAACGCACTTCACGCTGACCGATTGGCTGGGGAGCAAGCGGATGCAGTTGAGCGAGCAGATCAGCGGCTCGACCGCGACGGTGACGGTGGGAGAGCAATGCACCAGCCTGCCCTACGGCGATGGACAGACCTGCACCGGCTCCGACGTGAACCATCTGCATTTCACCGGCAAGGAACGCGATCAGGAATCGACCAATGACTATTTTGAATCGCGATACTACGCCAGTAACATCGGCGGAAGATTCCTTGCGCCGGACGATGGCAGCGATCAGGACCCGAGCGACCCGCAAAGCTGGAATCTGTACAGCTATGTGCAGAACAATCCGCTGACGAATACCGATCCGGATGGTCATGATTTAGAAAGCATTGCAGTGAATTGCTATCTGAGCACAAGCTCGTCGACCGTCAGTACATCGGAAGGAGGATCGTGGCAAGACTTCACCTCAAGTACATGGTGCCTGGCGACACAAGCGATCAATCGAACGCTACAGACGGCGTCGAATGTGATTTCGCAAACTGCCGACTACCTGACCGCACCGCGCGATCCGGGATGTATGAACGCCTTTGCCGCTGCTGGAGCAGCTTCGGGAGCGATCCGAGGGGCTTATCTAGGCGCTGGGACGGGTGGCACAGCAGGTGCTGTTCTAGCTCTTCCCACGGGAGAGACGGCAGACCTAGTAACTGTTCCGGGTGGTGCATTGGTTGGTGGTGCTGCTGGCGCTGCCGTTGGAGGTGGGGCGGGAGGAGTAGGAGGAGCCGTTGCAGGCTA
>Ga0134126_10012070_pt1 | contig 10913 bp, 9 predicted proteins | sample KB31752_FD_96881 | JGI IMG/M metagenome (GOLD analysis project Ga0134126, IMG submission 96881) | Terrestrial soil microbial communities with excess Nitrogen fertilizer from Kellogg Biological Station, Michigan, USA - KB3-175-2 | ecosystem: Environmental > Terrestrial > Soil > Unclassified ...
CAAGCACGGTGCTGTGTAGGTCGGTGACGTCGTTGAGCCGGTAGAAGGTCCGGTCGTAGACATCGGACTGGTCCTCGGCCTCGGCGGCGATGGACTCGTCGGTGAGCAGGTAGAGGTCGATGTGCGGCCGCAGTTCACGGATCCACTCACCGCACTCGACCCAGTCGTGGGTGCGGTCGGTGGCGACCACGTCGTCGTTCGGACCGAGCAGCGTGGTCATCAGCGGCACCCGGTCGTGTGAGCGCAGTGGAATGTCGTGCCGGATGATCGCCGCCTGGATCTCCCCGTTCAGCGCGACCGCGGTGATGGCGTCCTCGACGCTGGAGACCACCAGCAACTCGAACTGGACGTCGTCGCTGACGTCGCGGATCGCGCGCAGGCTCTCGGCGAGCCCTTCGGGCGCGTTGTGCGGGGCGTCGTCGGCCAGCAGCACGGTGTAGAACTGTTGCTCCTTGGCGCGCGCCACCAGTTCCTGGTCGGCCAGCGACGCCGAGGTGTCGAACAGCGCTGCCCGGTCGCCGTATTCGGACAGCAGCCGCACGGCCAGCGAGACCTGCTCGGCCAGGCTCACCGTGGCGAGCTGGTCCAAATAGCCGCAATAGGCCGCGAGATTCTCCGGACCCGGGTAGATCCAGTAGCGCTCGTAGGCCTTGAGCCGGTTGAGCAGACGCCGCACCCGGGCGGCCTCGTGGGTGGTGTCCATTCCGGCCCGGTCGACGGCGGCGAGTTGGTGGCACGCGTCATCGAGCAGATTCCAGGTATCGACGCGCGAGTACGACGGGTTCGCCACTGCCGCCAGCGCGGACACGCACAGCCGTTTCGGGTGCCTGCCGTCTCGGTCCATATCGCCAGTGTGTCCCTCCGTTAACCTGCGCGAGGCCGTTTCGGAGAGTCGCCGAGCGTGCATTCACGGTGGAATTTCCGACGAAATCTCGCCGTGAATGCACATTGGGCGAAAGTCAGGATTCCCATTCGTCATCGTCGGCTTTTCGGCCGCGGGCGATCGGAATCCAGCGCCGCGCCGGCGCGACCTCGGTGACGTCGGACAGCGATCGCACGACGGCCTGGGTGAGCGCCATGATCGCCGCCATCACCGGAAGCAATGGACGAAACGGGGTGGCGGCCGAACGAACCGTCTCGATGCGGCGGGCCAGGATCAGGCGCTCGATCGAGTGATACAGCCATGCGCCGACGCCGAGCGCATAGATCGCCAGCGCCGCCGCGACCGCGGCCTGTCCGTAGGCCGCGCACAACACCGCGCCCAGAATCACCGTCGCCGCCAGGACGCCGGCGATCAGAACGCGCAGTTCGAGCCGGGTCATGACTCCGCGGTGGGCTCAGGGCCTGTTTGAATCGCCTGGGCCGCCGCCCGGATCTGCGGGGTCACCAGCATCACCTGACCCAGCACGCCGTTGACGAAACCCGGTGAGTCGTCGGTTGACAGCTCCTTGGCCAGCTCCACCGCCTCGTCCACAGCGACCGGCGCCGGCACGTCGTCGGCGTGCAGCAGCTCGTACACCGCGACCCGCAGGATGGCCCGGTCGACGGCCGGCAGCCGGTCCAGCGTCCAACCCTGCAGGTGCGAGGAGATCAGGTCGTCGACATGAGCGGCGTGCTCGGTGACGCCGTGCGCCACCGTCACCGTGTACGGATGTGGCGGCGCCACATCGTCATTGGACTCGGCCAGCGCGGCGCGGGCGTCGGCCGCCTCGGCCGGGGTCAATCCGCGGGCCTCGGCCTCGAACAACAAGTCGACGGCGCGCTTACGCGCCTGGTGCCGTCCTTTAACGGGACGAGCGGGCCGGCTCACGCGTTGACACGTCCCAGGTAGCTGCCGTCGCGCGAGTCGACCTTCAGCTTGTCGCCGGTGTTGATGAACAGCGGCACCTGAAGCTCGGCACCGGTCTCGACGGTTGCCGGCTTGGTGCCGGCGCTGGAGCGGTCGCCCTGCAGGCCGGGCTCGGTGTGGGTGACCACGAGTTCGACCGTCACCGGCAGCTCGATGTACAGCGGTGCGCCGTTGTGGAATGCGATCTGCACGGGCAGACCCTCGAGCAGGAAGCGGGAGTTGTCGCCGACCAGCGATTCCGGCAGCGAGTGCTGCTCGTAGTCCTGGCTGTCCATGAACACGAAGTCGGAGCCGTCGCGGTAGAGGAAGGTCGTGTCGCGGCGGTCGACCGTCGCGGTCTCCACCTTCACGCCGGCGTTGTAGGTCTTGTCGACAACCTTGCCGGACAGCACGTTCTTCAGCTTGGTGCGCACGAACGCCGGGCCCTTGCCGGGCTTGACATGCTGAAACTCGATGATCTGCCACAGCTGGCCGTCGATCACCAGTACAAGTCCATTTTTGAAATCGGCAGTGCTTGGCACGGTCGGTGAATCTCCTAGCGGATGGTCAGTTATCCAGGAATCAGGCCTGTATCTGGAGTGGTGCGAGCAAAGCGCGCACCCGAAGAGCTTACCCGCGCCCGGTCCTGCGATACGCCGCCGAACTCACCACCGCCGGTACGCCACGAGCTGCCGCTGGCCGAGGAAGCGCTTTCGCAAAATTCATTTTCGTTGCCGCCGGCTAAGAGGTACCTTACAAGAACCTTAGAGGTGCCATGTCCCCACCTAGAAGGCACACATATCTGCGTGTCGTACGGAGGACGGGACAATGGCTGGTCGGGGCTCGGCGAAGAAAAGTCAGCAGGCGAGCAAGGCGAAGGCCCGACGCCGTCGTCGTCAAGCCGCGGGCCTAAGTGGTAGTGCCAGTGCGTTTTTGGCGTTCGGCCTCGGCCCGCTGGCCACCGCGCCGGCGGCCCGTGCCGATGGGTTGGACGCGATCATTGATCCCGTCATCAACTCCATCCTGGCTTCCCTGACGGATTCGATGCCGGGTCTGGATCCGCTCCTCGGTATTGATCCTTCCGCGAGTTTGGATGCGGCCTTGCCCGCCGCCGACCCTGCTGCGTCGTCGGTTGCCGGTATGTACGAGGCGGTCTGGTACGACCCAGGCCACGCCTTCGACCAGCAGTGGATTGACGGCACAACCTTCTTGGGCTCGCTCACCGTGTCGTATGACAACTTCATCAACGGGCTCTCCGCTGACTTCGGCGGCCCGATGCTGATCGGCAACGGCGCCGACGGCATCGACGGGGGAACTCTCGCGCAGGCCGCAGGTGGTGCCGGCGGGTTGTGGTTCGGCGACGGCGGGACCGGCGGCACCGACGAGTTCGGTCAGGGCGGCGTGGGCGGCATGGCCTTCCTGGGCAACGGCGGGGCCGGCGGCGACGGCGGCACCGATATCGATGCCGCCGGTGACGGTGGAGCCGGCGGCGCGGGCGGTGACAGTGCCTACGGCATCGCCGGCGGCGGTGGCGACGGCGCCGCGGGGGTCGACGGCGGCAACGGTGGAGCGGGCGGCGCCGGTGGCGACGCGACCGGTTCCTTCTTCGGTAACGGCGGCGATGGCGGCGACGGCGGCACCGGCGGCACCGGCACTACCGGCGACCTGGGCAACTTCACCACCGGCGACGGCAACGGCGGCACCGGTGGCGACGGCGGCACCGGCGGTGCCGGCGGGGCCGGCGGCCACGGCGCCACGTTCCTCGGCGACGGCGGCACCGGCGGCGACGGTGGCGGCGGCGGCAACGGCGGGATCGGAGGCAACGGCGCGACCGGCGACTTCAGCCTGGCCAACTCCGTCGGCATCGGCGGTAACGGCGGCAGCGGCGGCCACGGCGGCGGCGCCGGGGTCGGCGGCAACGGTGGCGCGAGCGGCTTCTTCGGCGCCGGCGGCGACGGCGGCGACGGCGGCCTCGGCGGCAATGTTGGCGACGGCGGTCAGGGTGGCGACGGCGCTGCGGGTGATGCGGCGAACATCAACGGCGGCAACGGCGGCAATGGCGGCTCCCCCGGCCAGGTGGTCGGCCTCGGCGCTGACGGCGGCGACGGAGGCGCGGCCGGCAGCTTCTTCGCCACGGCGGGCTCGTCCGGGACAGCCGGCGACGACGGGTCGTTCGGCACCGGCGGCATCGGGGGTGACGGTGGGGCCGGTATGGCAGGGACGGTCGGCACCAACATCAGCGAAGGCACCGCCGGCGGCGACGGAGGCAACGGAGGCACTGGTGGAGCCGGCGGGGTCAACGGCGACGGCGGCGCGGGCGGTCACGGTGGAGCCGGCGGTGCCGGAGGCAACGGCTACAACGGGGTCACCAACGCCAGCGGGCAGGGCGAGAACGGCACGGACGGCGGGCTCGGTGGCGGCGGTGGCACCGGCGGCGACGGCGGCGCGGCCGGCACCGCAACCGGGAACGCCGGCAACGGCGGCATCGGTGGCAACGGCGCTAGCGGCGGCAACGGCGGCAACGGTGGTAACGGCGGCAACGGCGACGCCACCACACCCAACGCGGGAGACGGCGGCAATGGTGGCAACGCCGGCAGTGGCGGCGGCGGCGGCAACGGCGGCAACGGCGGCACCGTGGCCGCCACCAACACCACCGGAACCGCCGGCAACGGCGGCGACGGTGGCGCGGCCGGCAGCGCGGGCACCGCCGGCAACGGCGGCACCGGCGGACTCGGCTACTCGGGCGGCGCCGGCATCACGGCCGGCGACGGCGGCGACGGCGGAAACGGCGGAAACGGCGCCGACGCCGGCAGCGTCGGCAGCGGCGGCGACGCGGGCACCGGGGGCATCGGTACACCCAGCGCAGGCAATGACGGCGCAAGCGGGGGCCCCAGCTCCGACGGCGGCAACGGTGGCGGCGGTGGTAACGGCGGAAACGGCAACGGCACCTTCGGGTCCTTCCCGCAGGGCGGCGGGACCGGCGGCACCGGCGGCCACGGCGGGGTTGGCGGCACCGGCGCCCTATACGGGAACGGCGGCGACGGCGGCGACGGCGGCACCGGTCAGAGCATCGGCACCGGCGTCGGCGCCACCGGCGGGGATGGCGGTGCGGGGGCCGCGGGCACAGACACGGCCGCCGGCTACGGCGGCGGCGGCGGGGGCGGCGGCGGAGGCGGCTCCATCACCGAAACCAACGGCGGCTCCGCCTCTGACAACACCGCCACCGGCGGGGCAGGCGGGGCGGGCGGCGCCGGCGACAACACCGCCGCTGGCGGGGCAGGCGGCACCGGCGGCACGGCCATCGTCGACAGCGACGGCGCAGGCACCTCCATCACCGGCGGCACCGCCATGGGCGGGGCGGGCGGCAACGGCGGCGCCGACGGTGGCACCGGCGGGGCGGGCGGCTACGGCCACCTGTTCGCCCTCAATGGCGCCTCCATCTCAGACAGCACCGCCACCGGCGGTGCCGGCGGCAACGGCATCGACGGCGGCGCCGGCGGGGCCGGCGGAGGGGCCGATGTCCAACCCGATTTCGGCGGCTCCATCACCGGTAGCACCGCCACCGGCGGCGCCGGCGGTTACGGCACCGGCGCCGGCAGCATCGGCGGCGACGGCGGACACGCCGACGTAGTAACGGTCCTCGCGCCCGGCACGGTCACTGACAGCACCGCCACCGGCGGCGCCGGTGGCAACGGCATCGACGGCGGCACCGGCGGGGCCGGCGGAGGGGCCGGAGTTGACGCCTACAAAGCGGGTAGTTCCATCACCGGCAGCACCGCCACCGGCGGCGCCGGGGGTAACGGCACCGGCGTCGGCAGCATCGGCGGGGCCGGCGGAGGCACCAGGATCGAAGCGTTCAACGGCGCACCGATCACTGACAGCACGGCCACCGGCGGCGCCGGCGGCGGTGGTGTAGACGGCCACGCGGGCGGCAACGGCGGCTATGGCTCCGTGATAGCCGATCCCAGCGGCGCCAGCGGCACCGCCATCGGCGGGGCCGGCGGCGCCAGCGGCACCGGAGCGTTCGGCGGCGCCGGCGGCGACGGCGGCGACGCCGTGGTGCAGGCCGGCGCGCCCGACCCGGGCAGCGCTATGGGCACCGCCACCGGCGGGGCCGGCGGGGCCGGCGGCAGCGGCACCACAGCCGGGGCTGACGGCGGAGCCGGCGGCAACGGCGGCACCGGGGTAGTCGACACGACCGGTGGCTCCGTCAACGCAAACGGAACTGGCGGCTACGGCGGGGCCGGTGGCAACGGCGGCACCACCAGCGGTGCGTTCGGCGGCGCCGGCGGCAACGGTGGCGATGGCGATGCCAGCGGCACCAGTGCCGGCGTCGGTGGCCACGGCGGCAGCGGCGGCGACGGCAGCACCACCGGCACCGGCCACGGCGGGAACGGCGGGGCCGGCGGCACGGGCATCGGCGGAACCGCCGGCAACGGCGGCGACGGCAGCGACGGCAGCGGCAACACCGCCGGCGGGAACGGCACGACCGGCGCCAACTTCCCGTAACGGTCCCCCGACGACGGCACCGCGCCGGCTAGTTCAGGATCGCCAGTTCTTTCGGGAACCGGGTGAGCAATTCCGTTGTGTGCCTAGATATTTCGTCCGCCACCACCAGCGTGTCTTCGATGCGGACGCCGCCGCGGTCGGGCAGATAGACGCCGGGTTCCACGGTGACCACGGAGCCCGCACGTAGTGTGCCGGCGGCGGTGGCGTTGATCCCCGGCGCTTCGTGGATCTGCAGGCCCACCCCGTGGCCCAGGCCGTGACCGAAGTGCGCGCCGTGCCCGGCATCGACGATCACGCCGCGCGCGGCGGCGTCGACGTCGGCCAGGCTGGCGCCGGCTTCCAGCGCCACCCGGCCGGCCCGCTGCGCGGTGCTGACCAATTCGTATATCTCCAGCTGCCAGTCGGCGGCCTTGTCGAGCACGAAGGTGCGGGTCATGTCGGAGTGATATCCGCCAACCAGGGCGCCGAAGTCGATCTTGACGAAGTCGCCGGCCGCCAGAACCGCATCGGTCGGCCGGTGGTGCGGGATCGCCGAATTCACTCCGGTGGCCACGATCGTCTCGAACGAGACGCCGTCGGCGCCGTGCTCGAGCATCAGCGCCTCCAGCTGGCGGCCTACCTCACGTTCGGTGCGGCCGGGCCGCAGCCCGCCGTGTTCGATCAGGTCGGCCAGGGCCGCGTCGGCGGCCTCGCACGCCAGCCGGAGCAGCGCCACTTCGCCGGCGTCTTTGATTTCGCGCAGTGCCTCCACCGTCTGGGCGGCGCGGACCAACTCAGTGCTGCCTGCGGCGGCCGCCAGCGCGTCGTGGCCATCGACCGTGACGACGTGGCTCTCGAATCCCACCCGGCGAGCGTTGTCTGCGGCCGCGCGGCCGGCCAGGTACGGCCCGCAGGCCCGCTCGATCGCCACTTCCAGGTCGGGCGCCTGCTGCGCGGCCTGGGTCCGGTACCGCCCGTCGGTGGCCAGCACGGCGTCCTCGCCGTCGGCGAACACCAGCAACGCCGCGTTCGACCCGGTGAATCCGGACAGGTAGCGGACGTTGATCAGGTCCGTGACCAGCATCGCGTCCAATCCCGCCGCGCGGAGTCGAGCTCCGAGAGCGGCTCGCCGCTGGGAATGTGTCACGCCGGCTGACGCTACTCGCTACGCTGTGGCCCCATGACTAACTGGATGCTGCGTGGCCTAGTGTTCGGCGCCGCGATGGTCGTCGTTCGGCTGTTCCAGGGAACGCTGATCAGCGTGTGGCAGACGCAGGCCACCCTGATCAGTCTCGTGCTGCTCGTTCTGTTCATCGCGGGCGTGGTTGCCTGGGGTTTCATCGACGGCCGCGAAGACGCCGCCGCCAGCCCCGACCCGGACCGCCGCGGCGACCTGGCGATGACATGGCTGTTGGCCGGTTTGGTCGCCGGCCTGGTCAGCGGAGCGGTGACCTGGCTGATCTCGGTGTTCTACAAGGCGCTCTACGTCGGCGGGCTGATCAACGAGCTCACCACGTTCGCAGCGTTCACCGCCCTGGTGGTGTTCCTGGGCGCGATCAGCGGTGTGGCCGTTGGTCGTTGGCGGGTGGACAAGACGGGCGCCTACAAGCCGCAGAGCGGCGCTGCCCGCGGCGATGAAGAGCGTGCCGACACCGACGTGTTCGCCGCGGTGCAGGGGCAGGCCGCCGGCGAAGGTGCCGTTGCCGAATGGCCCGAGGAGCAGACCAGCGCGGTGGCGACCGCCGAGGCTCCGGCAGCCCCCAGCGAGGCGGAGACGACTGAAGTTCCGGCCCACGAGCAGGCCGAGCCTGCCACCGAGCACATCGAGAAGCCGAAGACCGACTAGACGTTCAGGCTGGCCAGATAGCGCAGGGCCAGCGCGTATCCCTGTACGCCGCAGCCCACGATCACGCCGCTCGCGATCGGGCTCAGGTACGAGTGATGCCGGAATTGTTCGCGCGCAAAGACATTGGAGATGTGCACCTCAACCAGAGGCGCACTCAGTTCCGCGCAGGCGTCGCGCAACGCGATCGATGAGTGGGTCAGCCCGCCGGCGTTGAGGATCACCGGCTCCTTGGCGTCCGCGGCCTGATGGATCCAGTCGAGCAGCTGAGCCTCGCTGTCGCTTTGCCGCACAACGACTTTCAACCCAAGATCGGCCGCTTCGCGTTCGACCAGCGCGACCAGGTCGTCGTGGGTGGTGTCGCCGTAGACCTCCGGCTCGCGGCGGCCCAACCGCCCGAGGTTCGGACCGTTGATCACATTGATGGTCGCGCCGCTCCTCCTCATCGCTGCGCTCTGCATCGTCGCCGGCGGGATGGTGCTCATCGAGTGCCCACTTCCGCGTACGCCGCAGCCAGCAGCGTCGGGTCCGGGCCCTCCAGCCGGCCCGGCTTGGCCAGCCCGTCGAGGACCACGAACCGCAAGACACCAGCCCGGTTTTTCTTGTCGCCGGCCATCGACTCCATCAGCTGTGGCAGCGCGTCGGCGTCGTAGCTCGTCGGCAATCCGATCGAAGTCAGGATGTCGCGGTGGCGCTGCGCGGTGGCGTCATCGAGACGCCCGGCCAGCCGGCCCAATTCGGCGGCGAACACCATGCCCACCGAGACCGCGGCGCCGTGACGCCACTGATAGCGTTCCCGTCGCTCGATCGCATGACCCAAAGTGTGGCCGTAGTTGAGGATTTCGCGCAGCTCGGCTTCCTTCTCATCGGCCGCGACGACTTCCGCCTTGACCGCGATCGCGCGCCGGATCAACTCCGGCAGCACCTCCCTCGACGGGTCCAGCGCGGCCTGCGGGTCGGCTTCGATCAGTTCCAGGATCACCGGGTCGGCGATGAACCCGGCCTTGACGACCTCGGCCATGCCGGCCGCGATTTCGTTGTGCGGCAACGTCTGCAGGGTGGCGAGATCGACCAGCACGGCGCTCGGCTGATGGAAGGCGCCGACCAGGTTTTTGCCGGCGTCGGTGTTGATGCCGGTCTTGCCGCCGACCGCCGCGTCGACCATCGCCAACAACGTGGTCGGCACGTGCACGATCGACACGCCGCGCAACCAGGTCGCTGCGGCGAAGCCGGCGACATCGGTCGCGGCGCCGCCGCCCAGGCTGACCAGCGCGTCTTTGCGGCCAATGCCGATGCGGCCCAGCACTTCCCAGATGTAACCGACGACAGGCAGGTCCTTACCCGCTTCGGCGTCCGGGATTTCGATCTGGTGCGCGTCAATGCCCTTGTCGACCAAGTGGTTTCGGATGGCTTCGGCGGTCTGCGTCAGCACCGGCTGGTGCAAGATGGCGACGCGGTGGCGGCCGGCGAGCAGGTCGCCGAGTTCGCCGAGCAGGCCGCTGCCGATGACGACCGGGTAGGGCGGATCGACGTTCACCTGCACGGTGACCGGCTCGCGGGGCTCCGTCATTTCTCTGCCTCGGCGCCGCCATGTCTGCGAGCGGCGGCCAGGGCGGCCGGGGTCGCGGGCGTCGGCGGCGGCCCGGTCCGGGGCTCTGGCACGCTGAGCGTCTCGGGGGCCGACGAGCGGCGCCACGGTGGCCGGCGTCGATTGTTCGAGGCGCTGCCGAACTTCGGGTCTTTCAGGCGGCACACGATGTGGCGGACCACGGCGCCGGGGTTACGACGGTTAGTGTTCACCCGGATCGTGGCGACCTTTCGGTACAGCGGGACACGCTGGGTCATCAGCGCGCGGAATTTCTCGGCGCGGTCAGGCCCGGCAAGTAGCGGCCGCACGGTGTTACCGCCGGTGCGCCGAACCCCTTCGTCCGCATTGATTTCCAGGTACACGACGGTGTGGCCGGCCAGCGCGGCGCGCACTCCCGGGGTGGTGACGGCGCCGCCGCCCAGCGACAGGACGCCGTCGTGTGAGGCCAGCGCCGACCGGATCACCTCTTCCTCGATCCGGCGGAACTCCGCCTCGCCGTCGGTGGCGAAGATGTCGGCGATGCGGCGGCCGGTCTGCTCCTCGATCGCCGCGTCGGTGTCGAGCATCGCGACGTCGAGCGCCTTGGCCAGCCGTCGACCAATCGTGGACTTACCGGATCCCGGCAGTCCTACGAGCACAGCTTTGGGGGCCATTTACCCGGACGCCCGTACTTCGGTGACCGGTTCCCGCTCGGCGACCGAGCGCCGGTAGGCCTCGATGTTGCGGCGGGTCTCGGTCAGCGAGTCGCCGCCGAACTTCTCCAGTGCGGCGCGGGCTAATACGAGCGCCACCATCGTCTCGACGACGACGCCGGCGGCCGGCACCGCGCAGACGTCGGAGCGCTGGTTGATCGCGACGGCCTCGTCGCCGGTCGCCATGTCGACGGTGGCCAGCGCGCGCGGCACGGTGGAAATCGGCTTCATCGCGGCGCGCACTCTTAGGGGCTCGCCGTTGGTCATGCCACCTTCCAGGCCGCCGGCCCGGTTGGTCGAGCGGATGACGCCGTCGGGGCCGGGGTACATCTCGTCGTGCGCGCGGCTGCCGCGACGGCGGGCGGTGGCAAAGCCGTCGCCGATCTCGACGCCCTTGATCGCCTGGATGCCCATGACGGCGGCGGCGAGTTGGCTGTCGAGGCGGTTGTCGCCGCTGGTGAACGACCCCAGCCC
>Ga0134126_10012071_pt1 | contig 10913 bp, 12 predicted proteins | sample KB31752_FD_96881 | JGI IMG/M metagenome (GOLD analysis project Ga0134126, IMG submission 96881) | Terrestrial soil microbial communities with excess Nitrogen fertilizer from Kellogg Biological Station, Michigan, USA - KB3-175-2 | ecosystem: Environmental > Terrestrial > Soil > Unclassified ...
CAGTCCCGCTCGCTCGCCACGTCGCCGGAATTGGCCTTACCAGGCTTCGAGGTAGACGGCCTGTGCGGCGGGTTTGAGCGGGGCGAGATTGCCATGGTCGATCCAGCCGAAGAGGTCACCGCCCAGCGTGGGTCCCACGACAAGTACGAACCGTCCTGATGGATCGGGTCTGATGACCAGGTTGGTCCGAGCTCGGTACAGGACGCCGGACGGCTTGCCGGTGGCCGTGGAGACCCGCAGGACCGAGCTGCCGGTGCTGCCGGAGAGCACTGCGATAGCTGTCGCGCCGTCAGGTCTGATGAATGCGTCGTTTATCCACGCGTGCCGGTCTGGGGTGAGCGAGGGCAGCGAGAAGAGCACCCGGCCGTTCGCGAGCCGGCCGCCCGCGGTCGCGTGGCTCACGGCAACCATTTCCTGGCCAGGGGATTTGCATGTGCGCTCAGCGGCCGTCTTGCGGCACCGCCCCCAGCCGAAGACCGCGAGCACCCGCCCGTTGCGGGCGAATGACAGATCCTGAACGTTGAATTTTATGCCACCAGGCAGGTGGGCGGCATGCCAGACGGCGTGCCGACCGGTCCTGGTGTTGATGACGAGGATGTCGGATAGCGGGCCAGATCTGGCTGGCGCTATGCCAACGGCGAGTTCTGCTCCGTCGGGCGATGCCGCGAGGGCACCGCCGCGCAGGCCGTTGAGATTCCCGCTGATCAGGAGCCTGAAGCCGGTGACCCGACCTGACCGGGTGAGGGCGAAGCGGTAGAGTCTGGTGCCGGTCACGCCGTGGCGACCGTTCTGCAGGCACGCGATGAAGAACGTCTCACGGCTGGCCGTGGCGACCGCGCTGAGGTAGGGATCCGGCCCGGGGCAGTGAGGCCGGGCCGTGATGGTGCCTGCCGCAGTGGACCGCACCAAATCTCTCAGGTGGCCAGATCGCGGGCGCAAGGCCGCCTCGAAGTAATAGCGCGGCTCGGCGGCGCGAGGACTCACGCTCATCGCGGGATGCTTGCCCAGGGCGTGGGCCGATATCAGCAGGCCGGCGCTTCCGGCGAATGCCGCCGCAGCGGTCACGGTTACGCCCGCGATCAGTCGGCGCATGACTACCTTGCGGCGTACCGCACCGACCGTGACGCGGTGAGGTGGCTCGCCGACCAGGCCATTCAGCAGCCTGCTCAATTGCATCATCTCCGTTTCGTTCATCTTGTTTCCAGTTCCATCAGGTCACCGATCATCGGTTCATTCCTGAGCTTGGCCACCGCCTGCGACAACGTGCTCTTGACGGTCCCGACCGCGCAGTCGAGCACGCGGGCGACCTGCGCCTCCGACAGGTCATCGAACACGCGCAGCACCAGAACGGTTCGCTGACGATCGGTCAGCCTTGCAAGTGCCTGGCCGATCGCCACCCGCTCGGCAACGTCGGACGCCAGGTCGCCAGGCGCCGGGTGCTCTGGCAGCGTCACCGACGCTTCCTCGCCTCGCCAGCGCCGCCGACGCCAGGTCGACCAGGTGTTCAGCATCACCTTGCGCACATAGATCTCAGGATCGTCGCGTTCTGAGATCCGAGCCCACCGCGGCCAGGTCCTGGCCAGCGCCGTCTGCACCAGGTCCTCAGCCAGCGCCCAGTCTCCGGTCAGCAGCCAAGCTGTCCGTTGCAGCGCCCGCTCGCGCGCCTCGACGAATCCCGCGAAATCGCCGACGTCGGCCTCCACGGCACCTCCGGTCAGCCCTGACCCTGACGACGAGAACCACTACTTGAGAAGAACCACTACCTGAGCGCCGCGAAAGGTTTATCCACTGCGGGAAGTCACCAACATTCTCCGCCCGCCGCCCCTGCGTTATCGCGCGACCAAGCTCACCCACCCGGCGACCAGCCGGACCAGAGCCGGGCGACTGACGGCACTGGCGAGTAGCCTGCTGGCCAGTTCCGGTAACCGACCGCGCGTGACGGCAGCAATGTGGCCACGGCGCAAGGTCGGCGCGGTTCGATGGCGCTAGGGAAACGACGTTGACGACAAAGCGAGGAAAGGATCCCAAGAGTGACGCGGTGGACCAAAGGTGAGCGCACTGTTGCGTTCTTGATCGACCGGGGCCGCTTGGAATCCTTTGAGGCGAGTGACCCGGCAGCGACGGCCGACGCGCTGGTCGAGCGGGCCGGCCGCCGACTGGAGGCCACAGCCAGAGCCGCACTGACCAACGGTGACGCCGACGGGGCGTACGCGGCAGCTTATGACGCGTACCGGATGGCCGGGGAAGCGCTCCTGGCTCGGCAGCTTCTGAGGGTGACGGGCGGTGACGGGTCGCACATGGCGGTCGAAGATGTTGTTTCCGCTCAGTTCGCCTCCAGAATTCCTACCTTCGTCAAGCCCATCTATGAGCAGCTTCGCCGCACCCGGCACAATGCCCAGTACTTCGACCCCACCGCCGCGCCGATTACCGAAGCCGACGCGGTCTGGGCGATCGAGAAGGCAACAGAGGCGCTGGCCGGCACGCGCACCCTGCTGGCCGACGGAGCGCTAGACCCATTCGCCTAAGACGGCAGGGCGAGCTTCAGCATCGGGCGGCTGGTGACCGTTTCGTGAAAGGACCCTGATCCTGACTCCAGCCACGACGCGTCCCGGACGGTGACCTGTACGGGTCGGCCCAGCCGCAGCTCAGCTCGGCCAGCCGCTTCGTACAGCGCGTCCCGGTCAGGATCGCCCAGGACGAGAACATCAATATCGCCTACTGGCCGGACACCGCTCTGCCCCGCATGGCGCGCCGCCCAGGATCCGAATACCAGCGCCGAGGCGAGTCCCCGGACCCCGGACAGCTCCCCCGCCAGCACTGCCGGCACCCCGAACGCGCGGGTCAACACCTCCGCCAGCCCCGCATAATAAGGACTGGAGACATCCGCCCGCACCAGGCGGCTATTGCCTACCTTCCGGCTCGCCACCAGACCAGCCCGCTCTGCGCGTTCGACCTCGCGGAAAACCGACGGGTGCGGAGTACCAGTCATTCGGGCAATCTCGGTCAGGCTCCTTTCCTGGTCTGGGTCACCCAACAAGAGCGCCAGGATCTCCCCCTGCTGCTGTGAGCGCAGGATAGGAAGCAGCGACGGCGCGGGGGTTCTATCCACGATTCGAAGAATACCCTTCACTTCGCGGCAACATCTCTACGCCTGGTAACTAGGGATAGCTGGGCCGGAAGCACCGGTACGCCCGATTCTGAACTCCGGGTCTGGGCGACGCTGCGATGGGCTAGAAGCCAGGCTTATAGACCCCAGCGCTAGGTGCGGGAGCCAGATCGCAATACCGGTCCTTGGTCTGTAGTTGGAGCGACCGGCCGGGCACAGTGCCGGCCATCTGCCGCGGGCAGCTGACCCGTCGGCAAGATCAACCGCTCGATCGGCTAGGGAGCCGGTCGTCAAACCGAAGGACGCACCTCGTGACTGCAACACTCCACGGCTCCACGGCTCTGGTCACCGGCGGCAACAGCGGCATCGGCCGGGCCACGGCCGCCGACCTGGCGGCGCGCGGAGCGCACGTGATCATCTCCGGCCGCGACGCCGCCCGCGGCAAAGATGTCGTCGACAAGATCCGGGCGAACGGCGGCAAGGCTGACTTCGTCGCCGGCTCGCTCGGGGACGAAGCGAGCGCGCGTGGCCTGGCGCGCCAAGCCGTCAGCCTAGGCGGTGGGCACGTTGACATTCTCGTCAACAACGCCGGGATCTTCCCATTTGGCCCGACCGAAGCGGCGACCGAGGCTGACTTCGACTCGGCTTACGCCGTCAACGTCAAGGCGCCGTTCTTCCTGGTAGCAGAGCTCGCGCCGGCGATGGCCGCGCGTGGCAAGGGCGCGATCATCAACGTCACCACGATGGTTGCCCAGTTCGGCCAGCGGGGTATGGCACTCTACGGCTCAAGCAAGGCCGCCCTGGTCTTGCTGACGAAGGCCTGGGCAGCCGAGTACGGCCCGTCGGGCGTCCGGGTCAACGCGGTCAGTCCTGGGCCGACGCGTACCGAGGGAACCGCGCCGATGGGCGAGGCTCTGGACCAGCTCGCCGCGACGACTCCGCATGGCCGGCCAGGCGCGCCGGAGGATATCGCCGCCGCGATCACGTATCTCGCCAGCGACGACGCCGCTTACGTCCATGGCGCCATCCTGCCGGTCGATGGCGGGCGCATCGCAGTCTGACCTCGCGCACGCCACGGAGCAGGCCGGCCGGCAGCTGCCGGCCGTCTGCTCCCTGGCTCGCGAGCTGTCCTGGAAGGGTTCCGGCCTGCGCGGCCCGGTCGACGCGCTGCGGAATGCCCGGGGATTCCTCGCGGCGCCGGGGTATTGGCGGCGCGCCCCTGGCGAGCTGCCGCAGATGCGATGGGATGCCGGTTTCATCGCGCCAGGCCGACCGGGGCCGCGATGGAAGCCCGGATTCACACCCGACTTCCCCGATAAAACACCGGATCCATCGCACCGAACCACGCAAGATTAGGCGTCGGCGCGCGATGGATGCCCAGAAGCGTCCAAGGCGGCAACCAGACCGGCGAGATCGCGCCGCCGCGAGTCGGCGTGCCAGACGGCCCAGGTTCGGCGGACGACAGGGTCGCCGATCAGCGGATGCCAGCGGATGCCCTCGGGCAGCGGCTGCGCCCAGGTCGGAGAGGCTAGCGCGAATGCCCGCCCGGTGCCGACTGCGGCGAGCTTCACCTCAGCAGTAAGCAGGCCCTCGTCAGCCGAGTTCGGCGTGTCGATGCCATGCCCGCGAAGAGTCGCGGCGACCTGGTCGTGCCAGGCCGGTGCATCTGAGCGCGGGAACCCGATCCACGTCAGGCTCGCGAGCTTATGCAGCCGCACGCCGCCCGGCTCGGCTATCTCCACCGAGCGGGCTGCGGCAATGATGACGCCCATGGCTTCGGTGACCGCGAGGACGGCATCAAAGGCGAGGTCGGCCGGGCGATCCCGGACGAGTGCGAGGTCGAGCTCGTGCTCCCGAAGTGCCGCGAGCTGTGCCGCGCTAGATGAGTGGCGGACCTCGACGCGCGTACTCGGATGGGCGGTTGCCAGCTCGGCTAGCGACCCGGGCAGCACGTCAGGAGGGAATTCCAGCGGTACGCCAATCCGCAGCTTACGCACTGCAGCCGCAGCGCCGGAGATGGTCGCTAGCGTCCGGTCGTGATGGTCAAGCAGCGCGCGGGCCTGTTCCAGCAGCGCTTTCCCGGTATCAGTAGGCCGCGCACCCGAGTAGTCCCTGACCAGCAGCTGAACGCCCAGCTCCCGCTCAAGTGACTGGATCGTCTGCGACAGCGCCGACTGGCTGACGTGCAGGCGCCGCGCCGCCGCTGACATCCCGCCTTCTTCGGCGACGGCCACGAATGCGCGAAGCTCCCGGATCTCCACTCTCTTATCGCATCACGCCTGACCTGCTGCCAGTTCGCCGGAGCGACGCGGTGACGAGCGTGGCCGGCCCTCGCCCAACGGGGCGTTTCCGCAGCTCTCGGGCAAAGCGGCGGCTTTCCGGCGGCGCGGGAGCAGGGCTTTTCGTTCGCACGGCGCTGGGAATGAGGACATTGCTCGCCGCGCCGTGAAGCGACGGGAGAAAGGGCGCTGACCGCTGACTCAAGTAGCAGAGGAGCTGCCATCGTGGACATGGATCTTGAGGTTGTGGTGCTGCCCGTCGCGAATGTGGACCGGGCCAAGAACTTCTACAAGCAGGCGCTGGGCTGGCGGGAAGATGCCGACATTGCCCGCGGAGAGGACTTCAGGGAGGTGCAGATGACGCCACCCGGGTCGGCGTGCTCGGTCATCTTCGGCACTGGCGTCACCTCGGCTGAGCCAGGCTCGGTACAGGGCCTGCATTTGGTAGTGCGCGACATAGAGGACGCCCGAGCCGAGCTGAACGGGCGTGGCGCCGAAGTGAGCGAGGTCTTCCACGACGCGGGCGGCGTTTTCCATCACGCCGGGACTAAGGATCGGGTGGCTGGCCCGGCTCCGGACCGGGACAGCTACGGCTCGTTTGCGTCGTTCAGCGACCCGGACGGCAACGGCTGGTTCCTCCAGGAAATCACCAAGCGCCTGCCCGGTCGGTGACGGCGGGTCGGCCCGCCATGCTGCCCGCGCCCGTCCGGCGGTGGCCGAATCAGCCGTTTTGCAAAGATTCATGGCGGGTAAGTGAGCTGCGTGCCCGCCCGCGCGCTATTTCATACCGCGCCGCGCTGCGTCGAGATCAGGGAACTTCCCACGCCGCGGCCTGCGGCCGGTGAGGTTCTCGTCCGCACTTTGTGCTCTGGCATCAGCAGTGGCACCGAACGGCTGGTGTATCGCGGCGAGATTCCTGCCGAGCTGCCGCTGGACGACGCGATCGACGCGCTTGGCGGCACCTTCTCCTATCCCTTCGCCTACGGGTATGCATGCGTCGGCGAAGTAGCGGAGTCCGGCCAGGCGGTTTTCGCGTTCCATCCGCACCAGGACGTATTCACGGCGCGGGCTGGTGAGCTGATTACGCTGCCCGCCATCGATCCCGCATCCGCAACGTTGTTTCCGCTGGTCGAGACGGCGCTGCAGGTGACGCTCGATGCCGGGACCGGATATCGCGACCAGGTCATCGTGCTCGGCGCCGGCGTGCTCGGGCTGCTGACCGGCCTGCTGTTGCAGCGCGCCGGGTGGCGGCCGCTGATCGCTGAGCCGCAGGCGTGGCGTCGCCTCGTTGCCAGCAGCCTCGGCGTAGACACCGCGGCACCGGAGGAATTGGTGAAGGCCGAGGTTCCGCTGGTCATTGACGCCAGCGGTAACCCGGATGCGCCGGCGATGGCACTGAACATGCTGGCCCACGAGGGAACCTTGCTGGTCGCGTCGTGGTTCGGCACCAAACCAGTGGTGCTGCCACTCGGCGGCGCCTTCCACCGGCGGCGTCTGATCATTCGCAGCACTCAGGTCTCTACGATGCCGGCTCGGCTGTCCGGGACCTGGACCCGGTCTCGGCGGCGCAGGGAGGCCGCCGCGCTGCTGGCCGAACTACCGTTGGCGCAGCTGTGCACTCACGTCTTCGCCTTTGCCAACGCGGCCGAGGCGTTCCGAGCCGTGGACCAGGGGACACCCGGGTTGATGCATGCCGTACTTGACTACGACAGGAGTGCTGCCGGTGACCTGTGAAGTCGGGTTGAGCCGAAGCGTCCGTGCTTTCCATATCATGCCCGGCCTGCCCGGGCCAGAAGGGCAACTGCATGATCATGACTACCGGATTGAGATCGCAGTGGATCGCGAACAGCTCGACGGCCGGGGCATGGTCTGTGATCTGGATGTACTGGAAGCGCGGCTCACGGAGCTGACCAGCCGGGTCGAGGGCCGCAACCTGGAGGAGATTCGCCCGGCCGAGGCCGCGGCGGTCACGGTCGAGGTGTTCGCCCGCTGGGTGCATGACAGCCTCGCGCCCGCCGTCGCTGCCGCAGGCGGCGAGACATTGGCAGTGCGGGTGTGGGAAAGTCCCGTCGCGTTCGGCGGGTACCGCGCACGATGCTGACTGCGCGCCTATGCCAGTAGCAACGTCGGTGAGCGGCCAGGCCAGGTCGTGCCGCATGGATACTGTGACGAGGCTAAAGGCGGGCACCTGAACTGTTCTGGCGCCATGTCCGTCTGCTGTCATAGAACCACACGTTTTCGTCATCTTCGCGGGGCAGTCATATGACTATGGGTTGGGATAATCCCGCAGTAGACCCCACGACTACCGTGCTGCTGCGGCACGGTGATACCCAACTGTCACCCGAACACCGCTTCAGCGGGCTGCGCGACCTCCCGCTTAGCGCCAGCGGCACGCGGCAAGCCCAGGCCGCCGCCTGCCGCCTAGCCACCGGCGCTCCGATCGACGCCGTGCTCAGCTCGCCACTGCAACGCGCTGTCGCCACCGCCACCATTGCGGCCGACGAACTGGGCTTGACCGCAGTCATCGATGATGATCTCCGTGAGACCGACTTCGGTGACTGGGATGGCTTGACCTTGACCGAAATCCAGCAGCGATGGCCGACAGCCGCGGCAGCCTGGCGGCGCGATCCCGAACAGGCACCGCCGGGCGGGGAGAGCTTCGCCGACACCGCGCACCGGGTAAACCGGGCCTGTGACCGGCTGCTTCGTGACCACGGCGGCAAAACGGTCCTGGTGGTGAGTCACATTACTCCGATAAAGATCCTGCTGTGCCGGGCTCTCGGCGTCCCGCTTGGCACCGTTTACCGGCTATATCTCGGTTCCGCCTGCATTAACGAGATCCAATGGCATGGCCGCGGGTTCGCCGCCGTCCATCGCGTCAACGACACCAGCCACCTTCCCTGACTAGCGATCCGGAGTACGGACGAGACGGGGCACCCTCAGGCCGAGGATGGCGAGCCCGTTGGGCTGGGTGATCTGGAGGTTCTTGATCTGTGTCTCGGTGAGTGCGGTGCCGCTGGTGAAGATGACTCTCCGGCCGCGAGCGAGTCTCCAGCTGCCCAGGTCGTAGGTCGCGCCGCCTGTACCGTGGGCGACAAGCTCGTATCTGTCACTCGGGGGCTCGGCAGCGTTGCGGGGATACCAGCAGGTCAGGTAGATCTCGGTACCCCATGATCTAGGCTGCAAGGCGATGGTGGCGTCGACCGGAGTGGCGACAAGCTCGGCCATGGCCCGGGGTACCGGATTCGCGCCGCCGCTGCTCGGCGGTAGGACGATGACAATCAGCGCGATCGCACAGGCAGCGGCGATGAGGACCAGACCAATCGTAAGGCGGCGACGACGGGCTCGTTCCCGTCCGGCAGCCTGCAACAGGCGGGGCAGCAGGGTGTCAGGGACTGGTGTGGCGCACGCCTGCGGCGGTGCGGTGAAGACGGACTGGTCCAGTCCGGCGAGCAGCGGCGGGATCGCGGAGACCTCGTCCAGGCTCGCCCGGCACCGCCGACAGCTAGCCAGGTGCGCCTCGTAGGCGGAGCGCTCGTCGGGGTCAAGCGCTCCGAGCAGGTAGACGGCGTCGAGACGCGCGTACGGATCGGCCGTCACTCGACACCTCCTAGTTCCTCGATAGCCAGCCGCAGCGCACGCAGCGCGTAGTAGGTGCGGGACTTCACCGTGGCGGGCGCAATCCCCAGTGCGTGCGCGGCCTGCGCGACCGAGCTTCCGCGAAGGTACAGCTCTCCCAGGACGTCCCGATGCTCCTGCGTTAGCCGCCCTAGCGCGGCGACCACCAGGTGGCGGTCCACGACCGGCTCGCCGGTTGGCTGGTCGGGGATGCGGTCGATTTCGGTCTCGGGGAACCGGCGAGTTGTGCGCCTCTCGTCGGTAACGATGTTCCTGGCCACGGTGTAGAGCCGGGACCGCTGCGGGCCGCACTGTGGATCGAGCATCTGTGGATCCCGCCAGACTCGCAGGAGAGTCTCCTGTACCACGTTCTGGGCCCGGTTTCGGTCGCCGGTTAGGCTCAGCGCATAGTTCCAGAGCGCGCCGGCGTGCAGTTCGTGCAACTCACGCAGCAGACCCGCGTCGTGGTTGCCCGCTCCCCCGCGCGATAAGCCGCTTTGGTCTACAAATGAGCTGCTCACTGGTCGGCTCCGCTGCCATCTGCGCCGCCACTCCTGTGCCGTCATACGCACGGCGGCCGCGTCTGGTTCACCGGCATCTGCGCCTTCCCGGATCGCGTGACCTGGTTCGCGAGAGCAACCTATTGTACCGCGAGCCGCACTGAAAGTGGCGGGCCGACCCGCTCACCGTGGCACACAGGGTCCGGTGACTCCGTAGGCCGACACCGCCTGGGCTGACGCCGCTTAGGACGAGGCCGTGCTGAAGGCGTTGAGGAACTGGTTGCGGAAGGCGCCCATTGGCTCAAGCGGAGCCCTGAGATTAGGCAGCAGCCCGTCCTGCCAGTGCCAGGAGGCAATCTGCCTGAAAACCGAAGGGTCACGGGCGACGATCGAGATCACCACCTCGTGGTTGGCTCCGCCTCCGCTGACGGTGGTGGTGGGCTGCTCGTCCCCGAGCATGATGAGCACGAGGTTTGGGTCATTGAGCTCGGTGACCCACGAGGTGAGAGCCTGCAGAGAGTATTGGATCGACCGGCCGAAGAACTGGCGCACAGTGCTGGCGTTGCGCCAGACCGTGGTCAGGGAATCGCTCCGCGCGGGCATGGGGTCGAATATCGAGCCATTGCCGACCTTATTCCAGGGCACCATGGTCGGAAATGGAGTCCAGGGCCAGTGCGAGGAGACCAGGTCGATCTCGGCCATCACCGGCTTGTGGCCTGGGGTGAGTTCGAGCCGCTGGAACGCGGCCAGGGTGTACTCGTCTGGCATCGTCGCATAGTGAAACTTCGGGCCGTGGTAGCCGACGTTGCTCCGGTTGTAGAGCTTGTCGAAGTGGTAGAAGGACCTGCCGGGTCTCCAGTAGCCCTTGTCAGCGGGGGAGTCGCTTACGGTGCGCCAGCCGGCCTTGTTGAAGGCGTCGCTGAGGGTGAAACGGCGGCTGCCGATTAGCTCGGCATATCTCTGGTCGGTGTTGACCCACAGCCCCGACTGCAGGGTGGAGTGGCCAAGCCAGCTGAGCCCGCCGAAGCTGGGGGAGGTGATCCAGGCACTCCGCGCGGACCAGCCGGCGCGGGCCAGCGAGGCGGTGCGCCGACGCAGGACGGCGTCGACGCCTGGGGAGAAGCTTGTCCCCTGCACGGCGACCTGCCCGTAGCTTTCGACGAAGGCAATGATGACGTCCTTGCCGCGCAATCCGGTCAGCAGGTCTGATGCCCCGATCCTAGCTTCGGGGTCAGAGCTGTGGATGGCCTGCTCGAAACGTCGCGGGTCGCTGAGCGCGGCCTGGGTGGCGCGCACCTCCGCGATGGCCAGCTTGGTGGCGCTGGTCGAAGCAACGGGGAATCCCGGGATGAGCTGCAGTGATAGACCCGCGCACAGCCCCCAGACGGCTGTGACAGCAGCAAGGCCGCG
>Ga0134126_10012072_pt1 | contig 10913 bp, 13 predicted proteins | sample KB31752_FD_96881 | JGI IMG/M metagenome (GOLD analysis project Ga0134126, IMG submission 96881) | Terrestrial soil microbial communities with excess Nitrogen fertilizer from Kellogg Biological Station, Michigan, USA - KB3-175-2 | ecosystem: Environmental > Terrestrial > Soil > Unclassified ...
GGACCACCTGGAGGGCTGGCGGGGCTCGCGGCCGGTCCGGATTGGTAACGGGGCCTCGGACCAGCTCCAGCTGGACATCTACGGCGAGGCCATGGACGCCGTGGCCAAGATCGACGCGCGCGGGCTGCAGCCGGCCTACGAGGGCTGGGAGGCGGTGGCCCGCACGATCGACTGGGTCTGCGACCACTGGGACCAGCCGGACGAGGGCATCTGGGAGACGCGCGGCGGCCGCAAGGACTTCACCTACGGCCGGTTCCAGTGCTGGGTGGCGCTGGACCGGGCGATCAGGATCGCGGAGGGCCGGGGCCGGCCGGCCGACATCGTCCACTGGCGCACGGAGCGCGACCGGATCTACCGGCAGGTCATGGAAAAGGGCTGGAACAAGCACCGGAAGGCGTTCACCCAGCACTACGACACGGAGGTGCTGGACTCGTCGCTGCTCATGATGCCGCTGATGGGCTTCGTGTCTCCGTATGACCCGCGCTGGCTGCAGACCCTGGAGGCAATGGATCACGAGCTGGTCTCGGACAGCCTGGTCTACCGGTACAACCCGAGCGCGTCGCCGGACGGGCTGCGCGGCCAGGAGGGCACGTTCTCGCTGTGCACGTTCTGGTACGTGGACGCGCTGGCCCGGTCGGGACGGCTGACCGAGGCGGCGCTGGTGTTCGAGAAGATGCTGACCTACGCCAACCACCTCGGGCTGTACTCCGAGGAGATCGGCATGACCGGCGAGCAACTGGGCAACTTCCCGCAGGCGTTCAGCCACCTGTCGCTGATCAACGCGGCGATCAACCTGCACTACCAGCTCGACCACGGCGCGGGTGACGTGGAGCCGGTGCTGGCCAGGGCGGGCGGGGCGGTCCCGACGCTCGGCTAGCGGCGGGCCGGGCGGTAACCTGCCCGGTCATGAGCACGGTTTCCTTGGTCACGGGCGGCAACCGCGGGATCGGCCGGGAGGTGGGCCGGCAACTGGCCGAGCTGGGCCATCAGGTGGTGCTGACGGCCCGCTCGGCCGACGCGGCCGAGGCGGCGGCGCGGGCGACCGGGGCCGAGCCGCTGCGGCTGGATGTGGCCGACCCCGGCAGCGTGGCCGCCGCGGCCCGGTGGGTTGGAGACCGGTACGGGAAGCTGGACGTGCTGGTCAACAACGCGGCGATCAACTACGACACCTGGCAGGACGCGGCCACGGCGGACCTGGCGATGGTCCGGGAGACGGCGCAGACCAACTTGTACGGGCCGTGGCTGCTGGTCCAGCAGTTCCTGCCGCTGCTGCGGGCCAGCGGCCATGGCCGGATCGTCAACGTGTCCAGTGAGGCGGCCTCGCTGGCCAGCATGGGCGGCGGCACCCCGGCCTACTCGACGACCAAGGTGGCGCTCAACGCGCTGACCCGGATGCTGGCGGCCGAGCTGCGCCAGGACGGGATCCTGGTCAACGCGATCTGCCCCGGCTGGGTGGCCACGGACATGGGCGGGCCGGGCGGGCGGCCCGTGGCCGAGGGCGCGGCCAGCGTGGTGTGGGGCGCGACGCTGCCCGACTCGGGCCCGACTGGTGGCTTCTTCCGCGACGGGCAGCGCCTGGCCTGGTGACACGCCCAGCGGCCCCGGCTCGCGGTAGGTGGTGCCGAGGGCGACCCGGAACCAGGTTGCTACGGTGACCGGATGACCACACGATCCCGCCCGCTGACCCTGGTGCTGGCGTCGAGCTCGGCCGGGCGGCTGCGCGTGCTGCGCGACGCCGGGTTCGCGCCCGAGGTCCTGGTCAGCGACGTTGACGAGACCACCGACGACGGGCTGGACACGGCCGAGGTGGTGGCGGTGCTGGCCGAGCGCAAGGCCGAGGCGGTGGCCGGGCAGCGAGCGGACGCGCTGGTCCTGGGCTGCGACACGATGCTGGACTTCGAGCAGACGGCGATCGGCAAGCCGGGCTCGGCGGAGGACGCGGCGGCGCTGTGGCGGCGGCTGTCCGGGCAGCAGGGCACGCTGATGACCGGTCACTGCCTGATCGACACCCGGCGCGGGCTGCGGGCCTGGGGCGTCGGGCGCACCGTGGTCCGATTCGGCACTCCCAGCGAGGACGAGCTCGCGGCCTACGTCGCCACCGGCGAGCCGATGCAGGTGGCGGGCGGGTTCAGCATCGACGGGTTCGCGGCCCCGTTCATCGACGGCGTCGACGGCGACCCGAACAACGTGATCGGCCTGTCCCTGCCGCTGCTGCGGCGGCTGCTGACCAGCCTGGGCCTGGCCATCACCGACCTCTGGCGGCCGGGCAACGGCGGGCTCCCCTACGCTGGCCGCGAAACCGCTGCCGCCGCCGGCGCGGCCCCGGGTACGGTGGCCCCATCTGACCACGGCTGACGGCGCGGGAGGCGACAGCGATGCTGGACCCGGCGGCGAAATCCGGCCCGGCTGGCCGCCGTCGCCCGCTGCTACGGATCATGGTCGGCGGCGTGCTGCGCCGGATCCGGCTCGAGCAGGGTCGCACGCTGGCCGACGTGGCCAGGGCGGCACGGGTCTCGATGCCGTACCTGTCCGAGCTGGAGCGGGGCCGCAAGGAGGCCTCGTCCGAGATCCTGGCCGCGATCTGCGCCGCGCTGCGCATCGACCTGTCCGACCTGCTGGCCGAGGTCGGCCGCGAGCTGGCGGGCCAGCGGCCGGCCCGGGTGATCCAGCTGGACCGGGCCCGGCTGGACCGGGCGCGGCTCGACCGGATCCGCCCGGACGGGACCGACGGCCGGGCGGCGGCGCCGCCGGTCTCCCGCCCCGGCGACGCCCAGTGCCTGCTCGCCGCCTGACCGGCCACCCTGACTCCCGACCCTGACGGCGCCCCGGCCCGACCCTGACCCAGCCCTGACTCAGACCTGACTCAGGCGCTGGCCCGGTCCACCACCGTCGCCTTGCGGGTGTTCAGCACCTCGTCGGCCAGGCCGTAGTCCACCGCCTCCGTGGCGCTGAACGTCTTGTTCCTGTCCGTGTCGTTCCTGATCTTGGCGACCGGGTGGCCGGTGTGACGGCTGAGGATCTCGTCGATCTCGGACCGCACCCTGGCCACCTCCTTGGCCTGGATGGCCAAGTCCGGCAGGGTCCCGCGGGCCTGGCTCGACGGCTGGTGCAGCAGCACCTTGGCGTGCGACAGCACCGCCCGCTTGCCCGGCGCCCCGGCCGCCAGCAGCACCGCCCCCGCCGACGAAGCCTGGCCCATGCAGATGGTGGCCACGTCCGGCCGGATGTACTGCATGGTGTCGTAGATCGCCGTCAGCGCGCTGTAGGAGCCGCCGGGGGAGTTGATGTACAGGCTGATCTCCAGGTCCGGGCTGGCCGACTCCAGGTGCAGGAGCTGGGCCATGACCACGTTGGCGACGTCGTCGTCGATCTCGGTGCCCAGGAAGATGATCCGGTCCGACAGCAGCCGGGAGTAGATGTCGTAGGCCCGCTCGCCGGCCACCGTCCGCTCGACCACGGTGGGAATCGTGTAGTGCCCCATTGGTCACAGCCCCGCAGCCCGGGAGACGACCGAGGGACGCACGTCCTCGACCCGCTCCACGATGTGGTCGATGATCCCGTACTCCAGCGCCTCCTCCGGGGTGAACCAGCGGTCGCGCAGGCCGTCGCGCTCGATGCGCTCGGCGGGCTGGCCGGTGTGCTCGGCGGTGAGCTGGTTGACCAGGGCACCGGTCCGCTCCAGCTGCTCGGCCCAAATCTCCACGTCGGCCGCCGTGCCGCCGAACCCGGCCGAGCCCTGGTGCATCAGCACCTGCGCGTGCGGCAGGCTGAACCGCTTGCCCGCCGTGCCGGCGCACAGCAGGAACTGGCCCATGCTCGCGGCCAGTCCCAGGACCAGCGTGCTGACGTCGTTGGGGATCAGCCGCATGGTGTCGTAGATGGCCAGCCCGGCGCTGACCGAGCCGCCGGGCGAGTTGATGTACAGGCTGATGTCGGCGCGCGAGTTCTCCGCCGACAGCAGCAGGAACTGGGCGCACAGGCGGTTGGCCACATGGTCGTCCACCTCGGTGCCCAGCACGATGATGCGCTGGTCCAGGAGCCGGGCGGTGAGCTGGTCATCCAGCGTCCCGGCGGCCTGCGCTACTGACTGAGTCAGGGCTGTCATGGCTGTCATGGCTCCACGATCGGCGACCCGATCGCGGAGAACCAAGACAATCTGCTGTTAGCAGAGCATGGCCCGGCGGCGTATCCGAGGCTCCCTGGCAAGCTAAGGGTCAACGGCAGGCATAATCAGGGTCAAGTGGGTGAACTTCCCTATTCATTCGCACCGCCGGTCACGCCACGCTTGGCCGGTGACAACGCCACTTGCCCGCGGGCCCCGTCCGCGTTTCAGCATTGTGATACCCGCCCACAACGAGGAGGCGTTCCTCGGCGCCTGCCTTGACTCGCTCCTGGCCCAGGACTACCCGGAGCCCTGCCAGATCATCGTCGTGGACAACAACAGCACCGACGGCACCGCCGCCGTGGCCGCCCAGCGCGGGGTGACCGTGATGCGCGAGACCCAGCCGGGCGTCTGCTGGGCCCGGCAGCGCGGCACCCAGGTGGCCGAGGGCGAGATCGTCGTGTCCACCGACGCCGACACCACCTACCACCCCGGCTGGCTGTCCCGCATCGACCAGTCGTTCCGGCGCGACCCCGGGCGCGTGGCCGTGGCCGGCCCGTGCCGCTTCACCGACGCCCCGTGGTGGGGCCGGGCCTACGCCTGGGTCCTGTTCCACCTGGTGCAGCTGGGCACCAAGCTGACCGGCCGGGTGCCCTACGTGACCGCGACCAACCTCGCGTTCCGCAAGACCGCCTTCACCGGCTACGACACCCAGGCCACCCAGGGCGGCGACGAGCTCGGCCTGCTGCGCCAGCTCCGGACGCACGGCCCGGTGATCTTCGACCTCGGCAACCCGGTGTTCACCTCGGCCCGGCGCATGTACCGCGGCCTGGCCTATAACTTGCTGGTCACGTGCCTGTTCTACTACCTGCTCGGCTACTCGCTGAACCGCCTGACGGGCCGCACCATCGTCGGCATGGCGCCCGCGATCCGGGCCAGCCGGCCTGCCACCACCGGCCGGGTGCGGCTGCAGCGGCTGGTCAGCGCGGGCGTGGGCCTGGTGCTGCTGGCCGCGGCCGGCGATCTCACCATCCACCTCGCGCACCGGTGGGTGTAAGGGCATGACGATGACTAAGAAAGGCTGGCTCGCGGCCAGCGCGGCCACGGCGGCGGGCGCCGGGGCGGGCTACTGGCTGTGCATGTCGTCCTATTCGCAGGTGTTCGGCGCTTTCCCCTACCGCGGGCAGACCCAGGACAAGGTCGTCGCCCTGACCTTCGACGACGGGCCCAACGAGCCCTACACCTCCCAGATCGCCGACTTCCTGGCCGAGCGGGCCATCCGCGCGACGTTCTTCCAGGTCGGGCGGGCGGTGCTGCGCAACCCCGAGGTCACCCGGCGGCTGGCCGACGACGGGCACGTGATCGGCTGTCACGCCTTCACCCACGAGTTCACCAACTACCTGACCCGGCGCACGCTGGCGCAGGACGTCCGCAAGGGCATGGCCGCGCTGGCCACGGTCGGCGTGCGGCCCGCGCTGTACCGCCCGCCGTGGCTGCTGCGCACCCCCGACCTGCAGCCGGTGCTGCGCGAGCACGGCCTGCGCGCGATCTCCGGGGAGTTCTGCCACCCGCTCGAGGTGTTCCAGCCCCGGCCCGAGATGATCGCCAGGAAGGTGCTGGCCAAGGCCCGGCCCGGCTCCATCGTCATCTTCCACGACGGGTTCGACGGCCGGGGCGGCAACCGGGCCAGCACCGTGGCGGCGGCCCGGATCGTGGTCGACCGGCTGGCCTCGCAGGGCTACGGCTTTGTCACCGTCGACGAAATGCTTGGCGTCCCGGCCTACGCGTGAGTTACTCTCGCCCAGCAGGCAGCCGCGAATCGAGGGGAGGTGCTGACGATGCAGGAGATGTCATCCGTATCCGCAGCGCGCTCCCGGCCTACCGCCTGATCCCTGGGCCTTAATCGCTGGGAGCGCCCTGTCCCACCAGGGAGAACTTCCATGTCTGAAAGCACGTCCGTCCCGCGCATGTCGATCCGCAGCTTCACGATCGACAGCCCCGACCCCTACCGGATCGCCCAGTGGTGGTGCCTGGCCTTCGGCGTCCCGCCGAGTCCTGAGGACTTCCCCGACGATCCGGCCGCGCTCTGCGACCTCGGCGACGGCCCCCGGCTGCTGTTCGAGCGGGTGCCCGAGCCCAAGACGGTCAAGAACCGCGCGCACATCGACATCCTGGCCGGCCTGCGGCGCGACGAGGAAGTCGAGCGGCTGATCGGCCTGGGCGCGAGCATGTACGAAGACCACCGCCGGCCGGATGGCTCGGGCTTCGTGGTGCTCACCGATCCCGACGGCAACGAGTTCTGCGAGGAGCGCGGCGAGATCGACGCATGAGGTAGAGCCGGGCGAGGGCAGTAGGAGTGCGAGATCATCGGCATCATGATGAAGGTCGATCTCGCATTTCCCCTCGACGGGCCGGCCGACGTCCGGGACGCCGCCGCGCGCGGCGAGCAGGCCGGCTACGCCGCCCTGTGGACGGCCGAGACCCAGCACGACCCGTTCGTGGCCCTCGCCCTGGCCGCTACCGTGACCCAGCGCGCCCAGCTGGGCACGGCCATCGCGCTGGCCTTCGCCCGCAACCCGATGTCGCTCGCGGTCCAGGCCAACGACGTCCAGAACGTCTCCGGCGGCCGCCTGCTGCTCGGCCTCGGCTCCCAGATCAAGACCCACATCACTCGCCGGTTCTCCATGCCCTGGTCGCACCCGGCCGCGCGGATGCGCGAGTACGTGCTGGCCTTGCGGGCCATCTGGGCGGCCTGGAACGACGGCACCCGGCTCGGCTTTCGCGGCGACTTCTACACCCACACCGTGATGACCCCGTTCTTCAATCCCGGCCCCAACCCGTTCGGGCCGCCGCCCGTGCTGCTGGCCGGCGTCGGCCCGGCCATGACCGCGGTGGCCGGCGAGGTCGCCGACGGCTTCCTGTGCCACGGCTTCACCACCGAGCGCTACCTGCGCGAGGTGACCCTGCCCGCGCTGGCCGAGGGCCGCCAGCGCGGCGGCCGGGCTGGGGTCGGGGATGGAGCCGCGTTCGAGGTCTCCGGCTCACCGCTGGTCGCGACCGGCCGCACCCAGGAAGAGCTGGCCGCGGCCGTGCTCGGCGTCCGCGGCCAGATCGCGTTCTACGGCTCCACCCCGGCCTACCGGCCGGTGCTCGAGCGACACGGCTGGGACGCGCTGGCCGACGAGCTGCACGCCCTGTCCCGCACCGGCCGGTGGGACGACATGGCCGCGCTCATCGACGACGATGTGCTGACCGCCTTCGCCGTCGCCGGCGAGCCCGACCGCGTCGCCCCCGAGCTGCTGCGCCGCTACGGCGACATCATGACCCGGATGACCCTGTACACGCCCTACCAAGCCGACGCCGGCCTGGTCGCCGCGATCGCCGCGGAGCTCCAGGCCGGCTGAGGCCGGTGTCAGGCCGGGCGTCAGGGCAGCTGCCCGGCCCGGTCCACGAGGCGATGCTGACCGCGTGCCGCACCACGCTGACGCCGGGCAGCCGCTTGAGCGCGCCGAACAGCGCGACCAGCTCGGCCGGGCGGTCGTAGAGCACGGCGAACCGCTCGGGCTGCCCCAGCGACTCGCGGATGGCGGCGGCGTCGGCCAGTTCCCCGTCGTCGGGCACGGCGGCCGGTCCTGTGCTCACGGTCACGGCCATGATCGCGGCGTCTGCTTCACGTCGTGCTCCCATCGGTGTCGGTCCTCTCACCGATGTATCGCCACTTCCCCGCGACCGAGTTCTGCCCGGTTCGCGGGGCCGGGATACTGGTGGGCACGCGCGCCGAGCCGGTGGAGGAGCAAGCGGTGACCAGCCCTGAACCCGAGAGCCTGCTGGACCTGCTGGACCTGGAGGACATCGACCCCGGGCTGTTCCGCGGCCGGATCAGCGGGGCGCCCGGGCGGCGGCTGTTCGGCGGCCAGGTCGCCGCGCAGGCCCTGGTGGCGGCCGAGCGGACGGCCGAGGACGGGGCGGCGGCGCACTCGCTGCACGCCTACTTCCTGCGCCCCGGCGACACCGGCCGGCCGGTGATCTTCCGGGTGGACCGGCTCCAGGACGGCCGGACCTTCCGCCGCCGCCGGGTCACCGCGACGCAGGATGGCACCCCGATCCTGTGCCTGGAGGCGTCGTTCACCACCGACCGGTCGGCCGCGACGCACCACGTCAGCGCGCCCGCCGCGCCGGACCCGGAGAGCTGCCAGGAGCTGATCCGCACGCTGCCGGGCGCGCTGCAGCCCGACCAGGCGGTGGAGCTGCGGTCGATACCGTCCCGGCCGGGCGCGCCGCCCCGGTTCCCCGACGACCTGTGGTTCCGGCCGGTGGGCAAGCACGCGGACGAGCGGGTCAGCGCCTCGGCGGTGCTGACCTACATCAGCGACCTGACGTTCATCTCGGCCATCCTCCGGCTCGGCCGGCGGCGCGACGTCAGCCACATGACATCGCTGGACCACGTGATGTGGTTCCACAACGAGGTCCGGCTGGACGACTGGCTGCTGTACGTGAAGTCGCCGCTGGCCGCCGGGGACATGCGCGGCCTGGCCCAGGGCAGCATCTTCCACCGCGACGGCACGCTGATCGCGACCGTGGCCCAGGAGGGCCTCATGCACGTGTCCCGCTGAGCGCGGCCCCGCCGACGGCTCGACTTAGCTGCGCGGAGCGCCCTGCTCGATCATCGTCACGACGCCGATGGCCTGGGCCGGGGTCATGCCGAGATCGGAACCGACGGCCTGGACGGTCTGCCGCTCGCTGCCGGTCAGCGGCCCGTCGGCCATCGCGACCCGGACGATCTCGGCCAGGAACCACTCCCGCGCGTCGGGGGTGAGCTGCTGGGAGACCTGGGCCAGCGCGTCGCGCACCGCGTTGCCCGTCTGCGCCATGTCGGAATCGAGGTTGGCGTCGGTGTAGCCCTGAGCCCCGGCCCCGCTGATGACGGCTACCGCGCGCTGGCGGGCGGCCGGGTTGTACGGGTCGCCGGAGCGCAGCACGGCCGTGGCCGCGGCCCGCATGCCGGCCGGCAGCGCGGTCTGCATCTGCTCCGCGGTGGGCAGGCTGAGCACGTCCATGACATAGCGGGTGCGGCAGGTGGTGCACTGCACGTGCTCGCCGACCTTGTTCAGCGGGATGATCGGGATGAAGAACAGCGTGAAGAACCGGCGGCCCGCGCGGTGCCGGTACTGGCGGTCGCCGCCGCACTTGCGGCAGTGGAAGATCCCCTCGCCGAGGGTGTGGTAGAAGACCCGCAGGCCCCAGATGATGAGCAAGCTGCTCCCCTCTCGGTCATGGCCTGCCATCCGCCCAAGGCCCCCATGCGGCAGGCCCGTCCACTATTTCGCGGACGGGCCTGCCCTCGCCGGATTAGTGACAAATCCGGGCTAATCAGATCAGCAGCTGGACGCGCCGAAACAGCGCACCTCGTTGGACACGGTGTCCTGGTACGGGGAGTACATCGCGTTGGGCTGGTTCGTGTAGATGTAGTCGTTGTGGCCGTTGATGAAGCCCGGCCCGCTGTCAGTCCAGTCGATGTTCCAGGCCCCGCCGCTCGACCCGCCGGTCAGCGGGCTGCCGATGACGATGGGATTGACGGGGTTGGCGCCGCCGTTGCCGTCCTGGCCGGCGGTGGCGCCGATGTCCTCGATCAGGTTCTTGCCGTTGTAGGGCGAGGCGGCCGGGTAGCCGAAGGCCACGAACTGCTCGTTGACCGGGAAGTTCCAGGCGAAGCCGTCCCAGCCCACGGCGTTGCCCAGGGTGCGGCCGGTGCTGGATGACCGGCCGACCGTCATGGCGGCCTCGTCCTCGGTCAGGTCGCGGTTGTTGTACCAGGCGGTGGAGGTCTCCCAGGCGCCGGTCCAGGTGAACTCGCCGTACGGGGCGTAGTTCTTCTTGAGCGTCTTGTTGCCGTTGTAGGCCGGGATGAACATCGCGGAGCTGTCCACGACCTGGTTGTTGGCCTCGGTGTTGACCAGGCAGTGGCCGGCCGTCCAGATCTCGTTCTCGTTCTTGGCCCCGCTGGCCGACGCGACCGAGGTGGCCGAGCAGACGAAGTTGCCGCCGTCATTGGTGAAGAACAGCTTGCCGTTGACCTCGTAGGGATATTTCTTCCACAGGGACTGCGGCGGGGTGAAGCTGTCGTAAGGGAACGGATAGGTAAAGGCGTCGGTCGAGCCGCCGCGCGAGATCGCGGCCAGCGCCGCGCCGGCCCCGGAGGGCAGGCCGCCGGTCACGTGGCCGGCCTTCCCGGCCGGGCGCGCGGTGGCGGGCCGGACCGACGCCCGGGCGCCGGCGTGGATGAGGTCGGCGGGCCGGGCCGAGCGCAGCCGGGCCGCGGTCCAGTAGGCCAGCGTGGCCCGCGGGCTCATCAGGTGCTCGGCGGCGCCGCCCGTGACCGGGCCGGGCCCGGGGCGAGCCGGGCTGGCGCTGGCGGCCGGGGCGGCCAGCCAGCCGGCCGCGGCCAGGCCGGCGGCGGCCAGCGCCGCCGGAATGGCGCGGCCGCGCAGCTTGATGCGTCGGTGAATCATGGGGGTCCTCCCGTATGTGGTGCATTCCCCTTGCATCGGGACGGAGGAGGAACCCGCCATTCAGATACACCGGAATGGCCGCGAGATCAGCGGCGTGTCCGCTGGCCGCGAGACCGGCGGGGCGGCCCGCGTCCGCTGGCCGCGAGACCGGCGGGGCGGCCCGTGTCCGCTGGCCGCGAGACCGGCGGGGCGATGCAAGCCAGTCCTTCGTACCGGCCGTAACATTGCGGCACGGCAGCCCCCGCCACCCTGGACGCCCCAGATACCCCAGGCTGCGGTCGATCGGATTCCGGGTTGTGACC
>Ga0134126_10012073_pt1 | contig 10913 bp, 11 predicted proteins | sample KB31752_FD_96881 | JGI IMG/M metagenome (GOLD analysis project Ga0134126, IMG submission 96881) | Terrestrial soil microbial communities with excess Nitrogen fertilizer from Kellogg Biological Station, Michigan, USA - KB3-175-2 | ecosystem: Environmental > Terrestrial > Soil > Unclassified ...
ATATGTGCTACGGCCTGCTCGTCCCGAACATCGAGTTCAAATATCAACCTGTTCCGTACGTCAATGTTCTGTTTGGATGTACGGAACACTACTGCACCGGACGCATCGAGTTGGTCAGCTATCTCCATACCCAACCCACGACCAGCACCGGTTACGAGCGCAACTTTATTCCGAAGATCAGGATTCACGAGAGAGCAGAGAGGGATTATCAAGAAGATAGTGCACTGTACGTTGAACTGATTCTTTCAATGGTGTTTTTGGTTCCCAACCTAATGCTCGAATTCGACCGCAGTAGAGCATCAGATCCGGATTATCTCCTGCCCATCGATTACCAGTATATTGTCTGTCAGGATGGACGTTCATAACGTCACATACCCAGTCTAGAGCTTCATCAATACTATAGGCAACATTGTTTCCAATATTGAATACTTCAAAATACGAGCGTCGTTGTTCTAACGCAATGAAGATCGCGTCAATGGCATCTTCCACGTAAATACAATATTTTCGTACTTGTCCGTTTCCGAGAATTTCAATGGATTGTTGATTCTGCTGTAACTTTTTTACCCAATCAAATAGATGACCATGAGAGTATCGCTCTCCAAGCATCGGGGTAAAACGAAATACCGTTCCGAGCATCTCATACGATTCGCAATAGGAACTAATGAGCGACTCACATGCGTATTTCGATGTTCCGTAGAACGATGTTTGTCGGGGAAAGGGACATCGTTCATCAAATCCTAAGTCTGGTCGTTGTTCTCCAGATCCATATACTGCACTCGATGAAGCGTAGGCAATAGTTCCAACACCACATTGCCGCATGGTGTCAAGTAACCCTTGTGTTGCAACGACACCCTGGACGACGTCTAGTCCAGGGTGATCTTTCCCATGACGAATATCTGCATTGGCAGCAAAATGAAACACCATATCTTTACCAGGTAGTATCTGGTGTAGATGATTGGTATTCAGTAAGTCACCGGAACTTAACGAGAGATTCTCGTGAACTGGCAAAAAGTTGTAGTAACCAGTAGAGCCATTGTCTAAGACTGTAACAATGGCTCCGGCGTCGAGTAATCGTTCAACAAGGTGACTACCAACAAAACCAGCGCCACCTGTAATAAGAACGGATTTACCAGCGAACATACTGCATATCCCATTGAGAGACGTATGTAGGAATCTGTGCTTTTTCGACAGTAACGGGTTTGCTCATAAACTCAAATACCGGATTTGGCCCACGATGACCCCATCCCGCATACGTATTCCAGATCAGCAATCCGTGATCTGTGTGCTGCAGAATTTTGTCTGCATACCATTCTTGTGTGCGTTCATCGAACTCAGCATAGGCATAGCAAGAGAACACAGACTTCTTACCTGGATACGACATAATGCGATCTATTGCGGCACCATCAGAGCCATGGATCGCCTCCATGTCAATACCTACAGCAGTCGCGTACGCAGCCTGGAGGCGTGATACTTCTAGGAGATCAAGTGTGGTGTAATGATTGATGGTCACTCCAAAGAGGTCGCATAATCCTCGCATATAGAGAGCAAGTCCACCATAGCCAGCCCCAATTTCAAGCACATCTGTAGAGGTACAGCCGCTATCGTGTAGTTGCCGAAAGAAGAGAAGGGAATGCCAGGTCCACAACAGATTTGTTGGAGCTAGGCCGAATCCAAGATCGTCAAAATAGACATGCGGCGGCTGGCCATATTTGTCATTTGTCAACGACAGATGCTGGAGACGGACAAAGACTTCATCACGGATATCTGGAAACTGATCATTAATTCCTGCGATGATTTCGTGGCCTTGCTCTACGAACAAGTGCTCTAGATAATCTGTGAATCGTTTGTCAGCCTTAAATGTCCACTGTTCTGGTGGTAACGCAAGGTTGTCACGGCACGATTGAACGAGCGCATCGTACCAGAATGATGCTGGTGGTCCCTGTGTCATATTAACTCCATGATGAGATAAGCGTAGAAAGGAGTGGTGAATCGTCACCACTGGTGTCACGGACAACCTTCATATCTCGTAGGAAATGCGAACCATCCGCTGATCCGGCACGAATATATGCGTGTTTCCCGATACGGGGATCTTCTCGAAGAACGTGCTCGATGACCTCGTATCGCGCACCAAGTTTAGAACTCAACCGGTCGAGTTCATTCGCATAGACAATAGACATACCTAGAAAAATGTTCTGGGCATGCTTGATCATCTCGGCATCGTTGAGTGATACGAACCGACACCGTCGATGATCTTCTTCTTGAAAGATGTCTCGTAGTCGTTGCTTATTAAGTGGATCATCGGTTCCAACGATCAAATCACGTTGGAAGAAAAACGTACTGTATTGCCCACGCGGCGCAAGGTTTGGCACACTGACCACATGGACATGAGGAAACCGTAGTGCGACTGCCCTGGCGTACCCTACGGGTACAGCCGTACTAATCAGAACAACCGTACCGGTCTTTGCCGTATCCAAGCAGATCGGTATCGTGCGTTCTGCTGTCGTGCCGGTCGCATCAGACTCTACTTCTTCAGCTAACCAGATAGCTGATCGCTGTATACATCTCTTGTTTGTCAGTACTCTGATAACCGACGCAAGTTCGCCAGAACCGACAATTGTGATCATAGTTCCTGTAATAAGGACCGCGTCGTTTGGACAATAGCACTCAACGCACTATTCTGTGGATGCCAGCCTAATGCTGATAGTGCACTCGTATCCAGATGGACGACTGGCTGGTCACCTGACCATCCCTGCGATCCACCGCTATAGCGCAACTCAACATCGGTAAGATTCATGGCCTTCATAACAATCGTAGCAATATCGTTTACCGTTATACGAGTATTCGTTGATATATTAAACGTTGCAACAGGATTAGGTAGCACATGACCATATGTGTAAAGGATTGCATCGATACAATCCGAAACAGTCATAAATGGCTTATATTGATTTCCATCACCAAGTATCTGTAAATAATCTGGGTGCTCGCGAAGTTGAAGGATAAAGTCATGAATGACACCACGACGTATCCGAGAGCCTACAATATTACTAAATCGACAGATTAATGACTGAATGTCAAACAGATAACTATAAGAATGAATAAACGATTCACTCGCTATTTTATTTGCTGCGTAAATACTAATTGGAGAAGGAAGAGTACTACTTTCTTGCATCAAACTGTCTGTCAGTCCATATACTGATCCAGAGGATGCAAATATCAATTGATGTATGCCATGATCTTTCATGGACTCAAGCACATTGACGGTTGCAAGTACACCGTTTTTTATTTCAGCATCAGCATTGATTGAACTCAGAGCGATATTACTTTGCGCAGCAAAATGAAATACCAGATCTTGTGATTGCATGACTACAGACAGTAATGGTCGATTAGATACGTCTCCATGTACTACTGTGAGCCTCTCGTGAATAGGAAGATTCCTTGATTCACCGACAGAGAAGTTATCGATAACAGTGACCGTGTTATCGAGTTTGAGTAATGTGTCAACAAGGTGACTACCGATAAAACCAGCACCACCAGTGACAAGTATCCGATGATTTGTAATGGCCTTAGATACGCTGGAGGACAAAGTCACCAATACGCCAGTCGTCATAATGATGTTCTGCTAACCGGTCGGTGTCCATGCGTAATCCCAGTTGCCAGCAGACAAGTAAAAATTCTGATGATAAACTTCTATTACCAATTATACCATTTGGGAATATGTTTTGTACTGTGTTTACGGTTGGAACCACCGTTCTGGACGTTTCCCATGATGCGTAGTATCGCTGTGGTGTTATAGACGGCCATAGTTTGGAACCAATCTCTTCAAATTGACTGGGATTTTGTGCACTCCCTAAAACCGTAAGCATATCTTGAACAAAGCTCGTGCGATAAATCGTTCCAAGAACATCCCATGGATAACACCAGTCCTGATCTGCCCCTTCCATAGACCATGTTAAGAATCCGTCCTCACGATGAAATGCCGGTTGTTTCATTGCTGAACTAAAAAATCCACGTTCAATATTGAAGCCCAATCGGAGGGATACTCCAAGAATTTCTGGACTTTTCTCAAGAAGGTCACAACCACGTGAAAGGCGTGTGCCACGAATAAACACCACGTCATCACAACAGAACATGGTGTACGGCATTTCGCCAACGATCCCCTCGATATCATGGAGAAAATCGGTTTGCTCGTGAAATAGCACTGTGGGAAATTGTTGATGGAGTTCCTCATACGCATCTCGATAGAGTGGCGTAATGTATTCCAGCACGTGGATCAACTTTTGGGTATCAACGACTTGGTTAAATAGTGATGTTAGAAATCCTTCTAATTGCAATGGGCGATCTTTGGAAAAGCAAATGAGTGAAATCACCATGAAAATTTCTGCAGAATATCTCCAACGTAACGTACGCCGGAAGTATCAATAAACGCTGACACACCAATATAGAATCCGTAATCATGAATGTAATCTGCGGATGGAAGATCGTCATACACAATTTGCTCAGGACGAACGGTTTGCATAGCTGGTTGCTTGGAAACATTTCCCGCAACAACGGGTCGAGTCTCAATACCGAACGTTTCTAGATGTTCGCACAATCTATCTCTATATCCTGGCTCGTCACTTTTGACAATAATGGGGAATCCGTGCCATGATGGTGTACAACCAGGCAATATGGTCATGGTTCGGGCATACCGCTCATCAAGAAGTGCTGTTAACGCACGAGCATTCAGTGTTCGAGCTAGTTGAAATCCTGGTAGCTTTGCAAGTTGGATCGATCCAAATGCTCCTTGGATCTCCATCGGTCGTACATTAAATCCCCAGGATGGAAACCAGAATCGACAATCTTGTTTCGGCTCCCATCCGTGAGAGCGTAAGAGTCGATACTGATGTTCCTCTTCACTTGTTTTAGTAATAACCATGCCACCTTCCATGGTATTGAGAAGGTGGCTGAAAAAGAATGAGAAGGCACTTGCTGTTCCAAAAGTTCCTACATGCTGCTTTTTCCAGTACGTACCTAATGCCTCACAACAATCTTCAATTAACGTAATGTCAGGCATAAGAAGTTTCAGCGCATCAAGATCTAAACAGTTACCCATCAAGTGAGTCAGAAAGACTGCTTTCGTCTTGGAAGTTATTGCCGCTTTGACGGATGCCAAGTCTAATTGTAATGTATCAACATTAATATCAACGAGACGAACGGTATACCCGGCCATCATAGCTGACCATATTTGTGTCGGCCAGGTTACGGCCGGAATAATAATTTCGTCACCTGGTTCAGGTTTCGGCAACCCAAAGGCGACAAGTAAGTCGGCACTACTTCCGCTATTGACCATTGTTGCGTACTGAGCACCAATGTAACGAGCAAATTCTTGCTCAAATTGTTTGACCTGTTCTCCGCAAGTGGTCCTGCCATCACGGAGTGTATGGGTCACAGCATCAATTTCTTGTGCATCGTAATTAACGTGTGCCAAGGGATAATGATAGGCAGAATGTATACGCTTCAAACCAGTACCCCGCAATGTAAGTATCGGTACTATAACAGGGTATCATCTGGTTGTGAAAATCTGGCTGTATAGCAATATTCGTAACGAAGCATTACGAATGCCATATTGGTTACGTCATTATACACAGTTTGTAGATAAAATTATTGTGTATGATGATAACAGTGATGATGGTAGTAAAGAACTAATGCTTGATGCAGGAGTAGAAGTTCGTGCATGCCCCTGGTCGGGCATCGATGACATTATCTATCCATTATTTGCAAGTAATCAATATAAGGAAGCACGGCAGCAGGCAGACTGGGTCATTTGGGTTGATGGTGATGAATTTATCTATCATCCAAATATTCGATCTAGGCTTGAGCAGTTAACTAGATCAGGGGTGACTGTTCCACATACCCAGGGGTACAACATGTTTTCTGATGGTCCACCGACAGGATCAGGTCAGATTTATGATGAAATCAAAAATGGTGTAGCAGATCATCGATACTCAAAACCCGTTGTTATTAATCCAGATGTAGATCTTGTCTGGGAACCAGGACGACACAATGCGTATTTTGTGAGTGCGAAGCGTGATGACGATGGCAAGGAACCATTGAAGTTACTGCACTATCGCTGGTTTGGACGAGACGAATTTATCCATAGAAACGATCAAATTTGGAAAAACATGACAGCCCAGAATCGCAATGCTGGTCTCGGGTCAAACTCGTATCCGAATAGTCAGGCAGCGACACATACCTTGGCGTGGTATGAAGATCTTGTGGCTCAAGCTAAACCTTGTGTATGACCCTTACCGTCGTTAAAGCAGAAACCATCCAGGATTTTGAAAATATTCGTCGTATTCGAAATCTCGGATCAGCATGGTTCGAAGATACGCACGAAGTAAGCAGCGAAGAACAGGAACATTTTCGCCAGGTTGTGAGTTATCCTATCTGGCTTTACAAACAGGAAGAACAAGTTGTTGGGTACGGCTTGGTATCACCAAGAGATGATGGTCGAGATTACATCAGCCTTGCTGTAGATCTCACATTTCGTGGGATGAAGTTCGGTGTCTGGATCTATTACGATCAGCGTTGTCGTTGGCCGAACCCTGTATGGGCATCGATTCGTCATGACAACATCCCATCTCTTCGGGCAGCACTATCTGCTGGGTACGATCTGATGGAAGCGAATGATGGCAAATTATTCTTGCGCGGGAATCATATCGCGCATGCAGTTGAGGTCTGTGAGTAATGGATCTATTTAGATGCTCTATGGCACCTGAAGCCGGTGAGGCTGTCAAAACTGTTCTCACACCAGATAGCAATGGACGAGTATATTGTGGAGAAGGATCTCTCACACTCAAATTTGAACAAGAATTCACAAAGCTTGCAGGACTACCGGATAGGCCGTTAGGCGTGAATTCCTGTACAGCAGCTATTGATCTGACCCTGCACATGCTTGGCGTTGGTCCTGGTGATGAAGTTATCGTTACGCCAATGACGTGTTCAGCGAGTAATGGTCCAGTCGTTAATCGTGGAGCAAATCTCGTTTGGGCGGATGTTGATCCATTGACTGGATTGATTCGCCCAGACTCAGTTGCAAACGTCATGACTGCTAGCACGAAGGCGATTATTGCTGTTGATTGGGCTGGTAGAACCTGCAACTACGATGCGCTATATAAGGTAGTAGGCACGGCTCAGATTATTGAAGACGCTGCGCACAAGTTATATCTGGATGACCAGTTCGGTGATTACGTGTGTTGGAGCTTTGGTCCAATCAAACATCTCACAACTGGTGGATATGGTGGGGCAATCATGGTGCCTGACGAAGAGTATGATCGGGCACGGCTACTTCGTTGGCACGGGTTAGATCGATTAAGTTCAGCCGATTTTCGGTGTAGCCAAGACATTCAAGAAGTTGGCTATCGCTACCACATGACAGATGATCAAGCCAGTATTGGCTTGGCAAATCTTGCTTTAGCGCAGAAAAGTGTCGCAATGGCAAAAGCGAATGCCTTTCGATACACACAAGAATTCAAATATGTGAACGGACTCCGTGTTCCAGATTTCGACGGTAATTGTGATTACTGGTTATTTGGAATACTTATTGAAAACAACAGAGATGACTTCATGCGCAAAATGGCTGAGCATGGTGTCCCAACATCTCGGGCGCATGCAAGAAATGATCATCATGCTGGTTATGCTCGTGCGACAGTTGCTCAAGATGGTGAATTGCCAGGAACCACGTATTTTGATGATCACCAGGTAAATATTCCTGTCGGCTGGTGGCTTTCTGACAAAGATATAGATACCGTGATACATGCAGTAAAGGATTGCCTATAATTCATATTATGAATCGTAGGTCCGTGGTAACAGATTTATTCAAAGATTATGACGATTGCCCAGGTTGTAATCATTCTCTCGCAGATAATCATGATGCAAGTGTGGGCTGTCTCTTTGCGTATTCGGTACAACCAGATGATGTCTGCATGTGTGTACTCAATGAGGATGACGTGAAGTTTTTGCGAGAACGCTGGGACCGTCGCAATCGGTTATTCCGTGACTGAGTGGGATCGCACGCCACGCGTGCTCTATGTCACTGGAAACATTCCTGACATTTGCACGATGTGGCGATGCTGGTGGGTTTCCCAGGAGCTAAATGCTCGTGGGTATGTGGCAGATTACGTACGGTTCGGTGATCTTGAGTCTATCCGTCTTCTTCTTGAATATGGTCGTTGGAATACGGTCGTTATTCCTCGCATGGCGTTTGAAACGGATGAACACGAACAGCAATGGCACGATTTCATTGATCCATTTCGTAGCCGTATCAAACTCTGGTATGACCTCGATGACGATATGCTCTCTGAAGAATTCGTCGCTCGACAGGTTGAAACAACGAGGGAACTTGGCAGTCCTATAGAAGCGGAAACGATTCAAGAACGATCAGAGTTTCAGCGACGTTCTCGGATTCGACTCATTGCTGATTGTGATGGAGTGACCTGTGGAAGTTATCCGATTGTCACACTCGCATCCAGAATTCATCCTAAAGCTTTGACGCTCCGTCTTCGTAACGGAATTAATCACCGATTCTTTCACGATAATCTCCATCAGAAAGAACGGATTATTCCCTATACCACGATTGGATGGTCAGGTGGTCCACGGCTAGAACGTGACCTGAACCCCCTCTATGAAGTGTGGCCGAAAGTTGCTGCCGCAGTTCCTGACGTGCACTTTATGTTGCAAGGATGGGCACCAGCGAAACTTGCAAGCATTCTTCCACCGGAACGGGTCCACGTGATTGGTGGAGTTCAACCAGAATTCTATCCAAGCATGTTAAAGAATATTGATATTTTCTGTTGTGTGGCAACAGATGATGATTTTGCTACAGCCAAGACACCTATTAAGTTTTATGAATCAGCCTTAACTGGATCTGTTTCAGTAGTGAGTGAACCACTGTATGGCGTAGCTGTTGAACATGGAAAAACAGGATTTATCGCACGGTCCGTAGATGACTGGGTCACCTTTCTTGTTGAGCTTGCTCAAGACAAGGCACTGCGCGAACGAACGAACGCGAATGCGTACGAGGAAGTCGTAACCTACCAGTCTATCGCCCAGATCTATAAGGATTGGGTTGCAGGATGGTCTAGTTTGCTATAATCGCCACCCCTTCGGGTACAATCGGTTCTGGACGGACATCTGGCTGTGGCAGAACGACGCAATGGTACTCCCGCGAAGCCTACACGAACCGGTGGTCCTGCGAAGCCGCAATTTTCGCCGGCTTCGCGTAGCACGGCATCGGATCAGAGGGACGGGAAATCGCCTGGTACCTACATGCAGAATGAGCTTGGGAATTTATTGCCCGAGCCATTTCCACCAGAGTTTCCTCCACTTCAGCCACCATCACTCGAACGGCTACAACGCGAGTATGTTGCTGGTGGTGGATGGGCTTGGTACGGACAGGTTGCCAGAACCTTACCGAATGCCATTGACGATGTTACTGCTGATTTTGGCGACGATCTCTATGATCGGATGCTCTTTGATCCACAAATTTCAGCAGTTACCACAGTCTATAAGTCGAGTATTCTCGAAACGGGGTTAACCATTTCGAGTTCCATAAAATCTCGATCTGATCCAAATTATGACTTAGCCGCAGAAATTGCTACCGAGGCGGCACGCATGATCGCAGAGTTCGATGGCACCTTTGACGATGTCCTATGGAACTTACTAGACTGTGTGGCATTTGGTAATAAAGTTGCTGAACAAACATATAAAATTGGATCAGCCAAAAAAGATGGTCGGAAGATCCTGGTACTAGACAAGCTCAAGGTCCGTCCACGAAGATCCACGGTTTTTGCTGTTGATATCTATTTGAATCTTGTTGGGCTATTGATCCGCGTTCCGCCGAACGCATCACCCTGGTCATCCACGATGATGTTTGGTCCGGAAGACGAACCGTTCAATCTGTTGCCGCCACACAAATTCGTTATTGCGACGTTCCATCCGAAAGATAACGATCCACGTGGCACAAGCTTACTTCGGCCTGCCTATTCGCCATGGTGGCGCAAACAGCAAATCATTCCTGAGTACCTGAAGTACCTGAGTCAGTTCGCTGGTCCATCGCTTATTGGCTATGTTGCGCCAGACGCTACGCCACAACCCGATCCATCTAACCCTGGTGGATACATCACGGCTGAACAGATCATGCTTGTAGCCTTGCAAGCATTACGCAACGGAACAGCAGCGGCGTTTCCAAATGGGGCAAAAGTTGACCCGTTGATCATGCAAGGAGATGGTGCGGCCTTTCTTCGTGCCATTGATCACTGTGATCAGCAGATGACCAAGGCTGTACTCACGCAAGAGTTAGCAACAGAAGAAGGTAAGCACATGGCTCGTGCTGCCGCAGAAGTTCACCAAGATGTATTGGATACCTTGATTCGTCAAGGCAAGCTTGCATTCGTGACACAGCTACGTAACCAATTATTTAAACCATGGGTTACGTATAACTGGGGATGGGAAGCTGCGGAACTTGCGCCACGATTAACGCTGGGGAATACGGTTCTGCGGGAACAACCTGCCTTGTGGGGCAGTGTGGCTCAGCTATCGGGACAGGGATACCTCGCGCCATCACAACTTCCTGCTCTTGATGAAATGGTTGGCTTGCCGGTACGTGACGAGGTTGAACTCTATCCTGAAGAGTACGATCCACCAGCACCGCAACCAACGCCTGTGCCAGCAAGTACAACAGGTGGTCCACCACGTCCTGTAACACCACCAGTACCAGAACCACCAGCAATGGTTCAAGATCATCCTGGTGCAGGATTTGAAAAATTACCACCGAAGCCAGTGGGAAAGAAAATTGTTGCAAAGCCGACACTCAACGGAAGAATTGGCGTGCGAGCACATACACGAGCACAGCCAAATAGCCGTGGTGACGTAGC
>Ga0134126_10012074_pt1 | contig 10911 bp, 11 predicted proteins | sample KB31752_FD_96881 | JGI IMG/M metagenome (GOLD analysis project Ga0134126, IMG submission 96881) | Terrestrial soil microbial communities with excess Nitrogen fertilizer from Kellogg Biological Station, Michigan, USA - KB3-175-2 | ecosystem: Environmental > Terrestrial > Soil > Unclassified ...
CCTCAGGCGGCGCCGCGACGGAATTCGGCGTCGAGCTCGTCGGTGCCGTCACCGAGGTCGAGATCGAAGCCGCCGGCCGGCTTGGCGGCGGCGCGCATATGCGGGGCCTGGGCCAGAACCGTTTCCTTGAGATGGGCGACGGAAGCCTTCGACTTGGCCGGCGCACGCGCCTTGGTCGCCGCCTCGACCTGGCTGGCATGGCTCTGGTCGAGCCGGAAATAGGCGATCGCCGACTGCAACTGCTCGGCCTGGCCGGCCAGCTCCTCTGAGGTCGCCGACATCTCTTCGGCCGCCGAGGTGTTCTGCTGGGTCACCTTGTCGAGCTGCTGGATGGCCGTGTTGATCTGGGCCGCGCCGGCATTCTGCTCGCGGCTGGCGGCGGAGATTTCTTCCACCAGCTCGGCGGTGCGCTGGATGTCCGGCACCAGCTTGGAGAGCATTTCGCCGGCCGACTGCGCCGCCTTGACGGTCGTGCCGGAGAGGGTCGAAATCTCGGCGGCGGCCGCCTGCGACCGCTCGGCGAGCTTGCGCACTTCCGAAGCGACGACGGCGAAGCCGCGGCCGTGTTCGCCGGCGCGGGCGGCTTCCACCGCCGCGTTGAGGGCGAGCAGGTCGGTCTGGCGGGCGATCTCCTGGACGACCATGATCTTCTGGGCGATGGTCTGCATGGCGGTCACGGCATTGGCCACCGCCTCGCCGGAAGCCAGCGCGTCGGAGGCCGACTGGCGGGCGATCTTTTCGGTCTGCGAGGCGTTGTCGGCCGACTGCTTGATGGTCGAGGCCATCTCCTCCATCGAGGCCGAAGCTTCCTCGGTCGAGGACGCCTGCTCCGTCGCCCCCTGCGACAACTGCTCGGCGGTCGAGGACAATTCCTGGCTGCCGGTCGCGACATTGCGGGTCGCGGCGCTGACCTCGGCGACCACGTCGCGCAGCTTCCGCGTCATCATATTGAGGGCGTCGATCAGGTCCTTGATCTCGTCATTGGTCCTGACCGTCGCGGTGGCGCTGAGATCGCCATCGGCAACTGCGCGGGCGAGCTTGATGGCGCTGGCAAGCGCACGCGTCATCGAGATGACCATCCACAGCGCCGCAATGGCGGCGATCAGCGCGGATCCGACCAGCAGGCCGATCAGCAGCGTGCGGCTGTTGCTGTAGAGCTCGGCGTTGGCGGTGCGCTCCTGGGTCAATCCGTCACTGTCCGCTTTGGTAATCTGGGCGAAAGCATCGTCCATCTGCTGGTGAATCTTGGCGGCGGGCCCGGCAAGCAGCGCATAGGCCTGAGCGTTCTGGTTGCCGTCGGCGAGCTTGATGATCTGCTCGTGCTGGGCGAGATAGTTGTCGAAGGCCGTCGAGAACTTATCGACGTAGACGTCGCCGTTGGTGTCCGTCAGATTTCGGAGCTGAGCGGTCTTCTCCTTGATGCCGGCGATCTCCGCATCCATCGTTTTGACCAGGGCTGCATCGTCCGCCGCTTCGTTAGAAAGCACATTGCTGCGTTCGTCGCGGGCGAGTTGGAGCGTGTCGCTCTGGATGTCGTCGACGAGCAGCATGCGCGCAACGCCGCCATCCATGGCCTCGTTAAACGAGCCGTTGAGGCTGCCGAGGTTCTGCAGAGCGACGGCCATGCTCACCGCCGAGAGAGCGACCACGACGACGAAGGTCGCCGCCAGCTTAACTTTAATGGTCAAACGCAATTACGCAGCCCTTTCTGATGCAACCGGGCCGCTTCTGCCGCCCTCAATCTCGAAAATCCGCCCGAGGTCGGGGATGATGATGAAGTCGCCGTTGCGCTTGCCGATGGCGGCGACGAAGTCGGGTCGCCAGCGCATGCCGACGCGCGGCGCACTCTCGACTGACGAGGCCTCGATGTCGGTAACTTCGTGAACCTTGTCGGCAATGATGCCGACGACGGTCGCCTCGCCCTCGATCTCGGTCTCGAGCACCACGATGCGGGTATCCTCGTCGGCCGGCCGGCAGGTCATGCCGAAGACGATACGCAGATCGGCGAGCGGCACGACGCGGCCGCGCACATTGACGAGCCCGCCGACAAAGGCCGGCGCCTTCGGCACCTCGGTGACGGGGACGAGATCCAGGATTTCCCGGACCCGCTCCGCTTCGATGGCAAAAACCTCGTCGTCGAGGCGAAGGGTGAGCGCCCGCATGGCGCCGGTAGCAAACGCGTTCATGCTGCCCTCTGGTCAGCGTTGAGGCGGCTCTCGTGGGTGTGGCCGAAGCCGACGAGATGCGCCGTGTCGAGGATGAGCGCCACCGTCCCGTCGCCGAGGATGGTTGCGCCGGAGAAGTATTTCAGGCCCGAATGAAGCTTGGAGAGGTGCTTGATGACGGTCTGGTTGTTGCCGATGATCTGATCGACGACCAGGCCAACCCGCCCTTCGGTCGAGGACACGATGACGACCTTCTGGTGTGCATCGGCCTCCCCGGTCGTGCCGAACGCCTCGCGCAGTCTGAGGAACGGCACGAGGCTGCCGCGGATATCGAGGAAACTGCGGCCGCGCGCCGTGATTTCGGCGCCGGGCGGCAGCTCGACGCATTCCTCGACCGAGGACAAGGGGATCGTGTAGCGGCCGGCGCCGACCCGGACGAGCATGCCGTCGATGATGGCGAGGGTCAGCGGCAGCCGCAGCGTCGCGGTGGTGCCCCGGCCGGGATCGGTCGTCAGTTCGATCGAGCCGCGCAAGCCGTCGATGGTCCGCTTGACGACGTCCATGCCCACGCCACGGCCCGAAAGGGCGGTCACTTCGCTCGCCGTCGAAAATCCCGGCGCGAAAATGAGCTGATAGAGGTCCTGATCGGCGATCTTGGTCTCGGAGGTGATCAGGCCCTGCTCTTCCGCCTTGGCGCGAATGCGGGCGGCGTCGAGCCCGGCCCCATCATCGGACACTGAGACGGCAACCTCGGCGCCGGCATAGACCGCCGATAGCCGCACCGTGCCGGTCACCGACTTGCCGGCGGCGCGGCGCTTCTCGGCCGGCTCGAGGCCGTGGTCGACGGCGTTGCGGATGAGGTGAACGAGTGGATCGGCGAGGCGCTCGATCATCGTCTTGTCGAGTTCCGTCTCCTCGCCGGAGGTGACGAGCTCGATCTCCTTGCCGAGGTCGCGCGAGAGGTCGTGGACGAGACGGCGGAAACGCGAGAACAGCGTCCCGATCGGCACCATGCGGATGCCCATCGTCGTGTCGCGCAGGCCGGCCGACAGACGTCCCAGATCCTCGGCGATCGACTTCAGATTGCCGTCGGAGCTGCTGGCGGCGATCTGAAAGAGCCGCGACTGGGCGATGACGAGCTCACCTACCCGGTCGAGCAGTTCGTCGAGCCGTTCGGCATCGACGCGCACCGAGGAGCCGCCGCCCTTCTCGCCATCGCCCGACGGCCGCGTCGCGGCTTTGGGCCTGGGTTCGCGGGCAAGCTTCGGCGCGGCCGCCGGTTTCGGCTTGTCGGCGACAGGCTGAGCAGGGGCCGGAGCAGCGGCGGCAACCGCTGGCGCTGGTGCCTCAGCCGGCTCGGCAGAGGGCGCCCCCGATTCCACCGGCAGCGGCGTAACGGTCAGCTCCATCCCGTCCCGGATGAACATGAAGACGTCATCAATGGCGGCGCGCGGGTCGTCGGCGGTCAGATCGACCTGCCAGCCGAAATAGGCCGCCTCCGGATCGAAGGCATCGAGCGGCGGCACGGCATCGGTGAGCGCGGTGACCTCGGCCGGGCCAATCTCGCGAATTTCGTCGAGCAGCAGCAACGGATTGGTGCCGTTGACGAGCGCGTCTGAAGGCAGGCGGAAAACAATGCGCCAGCGCCCTGATGTGGCGGCCGGCGGCGGCTCTTCAACCTGTGCCGGCTCGTCTGCCATTGCGACGGGATCGACGCCGCGGGCCACGGCGACGCGCAGGGCGGCAAGGATCGGCTCGCCGCCGGCATGGACTTCCTCCGGCGCCTCGATCAGCTTGTGGATGTGGTCCTTGGCATCGAGCGCCACAGCAATCAGGGCCGGCGTCGGGGCGCTCTGGCCCTTGCGCACGCGATCGAAGGCAGTCTCGAACTCGTGGACGAATTCGGCTACCGCAGTGAAGCCGAACATGGCGCCCGATCCCTTGATCGTATGCAGCGCCCGGAAGGTCGAATTGACGAGGTCGGAATTGGCGGGGTTCTGCTCCAGATCGAGCAGGCCCTGTTCGAGTTGCTCCAGGAGCTCGCGCGCTTCCTGCCGGAAGGTGTCGGTCGGATCGTCGGCGCTCATGCCCCGGTCACCTTCTTGACCACGGCGAGCAGCTGATCCTGCTTGAACGGCTTGACGATCCAACCCGTCGCGCCCGCTTCCTTGGCCTGGCGCTTCAGCTCCTCATCGGATTCGGTGGTCAGCAGGATGATCGGCACGCCCTTGCTGGCCGGATGCTGGCGGTATTTGCGGATGAACTCGATGCCGTTCATCACCGGCATGTTGAGGTCGGTGATCACGGCATCGACGCTGTTTGCCGTCGCCTTGTCGAAGCCTTCCGCGCCGTTCCCGGCCTCCAGCACCTGGTGGCCGGCCGACTTCAGCGTCATCGCCACCATCTGGCGGATGGAGGCCGAGTCATCGACCGTGAGGATGGTCTTGCTCATGCTGGCGTGCCTTTCGCATCAGTATCGGTCCAGAAGCGCTCCTTTGCCGTCCGGGCTGCGCCATCCGCGGCGGCGAGGCCGGCGCGCATGACGAGCTGGGCCAGGACGCCGCCGCGTGGCGCGGCAAGGCGCAGCGACCGCCCGGTGCTCTCGGCGGTGTTTCGCGCGGCCGCGAGCACCTGCAACAAGGAGATGTCGGCTTGCTCGAGCTCGACGGCATCCACGACGACCTTGCTTTGGGTCGAGAGGGCCTGAGCCAGCTGTTCGGTAAGGCCTGGCGCGTCGCGCAGGCCGAATGTGCCGCGCAACGCCACGGCATGCGTCTTAGTGCCCGCCAATTGTGCCCCCAAACCAGACGTCAATGACAAGCCGTGCCGTGCCGCGGCGGTGCGCCACGACCAGACTGTCATGCTTAACAGTGCGAGAAGTTTTGGAACGGAACCGGTTTTCTTAAATCCCGGTCTGTCCCTGAATGTCCGGCACTTTAAAACGCTACCGACGCTACCCGCCAATTCTTAAAAGCGCATTACCGTAAACGTGTTCGTACTATAATATATCCAAGCGCATCTTAGCAGTTATTACTGCCGTAGTGGGCAGCGTTGAACTGAGTCGTTCTTTCCCGGAGCGAAGTTTGATTCACCCGCCGGGGAGTCATCGATTCAAGTGCGGGGAGTCGAATAGCAGAAATGGTCGAAACTCGACTGCCGGGAGGGATGCAACGCGGCCGGAAGTAATCGATTGTTGAGGATTCTCTAGGCGCCCAGGCAGCGCAGCGCGCGCGCGGCCGAGGCCAAAGCGATCGGGGCGCGGGCGAAATATTGATCATGTGCGCAATACGGTGGCCCGACAGCTGCCGTTCAGCCGGCGCGGGCGAGTTCCCGGCCGCTGACGATGGAGGCGATTTCCGGCCAGCGCGCCTCGAAGGCGGCGATGCAGTTGGGATCGAACTGCGTGCCGCTGCCGCGCAGGATTTCGGCATAGGCGCGCTCGATCGGCCATGCCTCCTTGTAAGGCCGAACCGAGCAGAGCGCGTCGAAGACATCGGCGACGGCGACGATCCGGGCTTCGATCGGGATGTCCTCGCCGGAAAGGCAATCCGGATAGCCACCCCCGTCCCAGCGCTCGTGGTGGCTCTGGGCAATCAGCTCGGCTACCCGGATAAGCTCGGAAGAGCCACGCTCGAGGATACGCGCGCCGATGCTGACATGCTGCCGCATGACAGCGGTCTCGGCGGCGGTAAGCCTGCCGGGTTTGCTGAGGACCGCATCGGCGATGCCGATCTTGCCGATGTCGTGCAGGGGGGCGGCGAGGTAGATAATGCGGCAGCGCTCGGGCGGCAGGCCCACGGACTCGGCGATCAGGCGGGAGATCAGCGCGACCCGCGACACATGCTCGCCGGTATCGCCGTCGCGATATTCGATCGCCCGCGCCAGCCGCCAGATCAGCTCTTCCTCGCGCTCGACGACATGGCGCGTCGCCGTTTCGACTTCGTCCATCAGCCAGCGAGCCCGATCGGCGAGTTCGATCTGCGCCTGCCGGAGGGCCAGGAGATTGCGGACCCGCGCCTGCAACTCCACCGTTTCGAAGGGTTTCGGCAGGAAATCGTGGGCGCCAGCCGCGACGGCGGCGAGCCGCAGGTCCTTGTTGCTGTCGGAGGTGACCATGACGATGGGCACAAGCCGATAGGAATCGCGGGCGCGTAGGCGGCGGGTGACTTCGACGCCGTCGACGCCCGGCATGACGTTGTCGAGGATCACCAGGTCGAACTGCACGACCGAGCAACGATCAAGAGCGGCGAGCGGATCGAGAAACGCTTCGACGTCGTGCCCGCCCAGTTCGCGGACCTTCTGGACCAGAAAAGCCAGGCTCGACCGGCTGTCGTCAACGATCAAAATATGCATGCAACACCCCCGACGCTACCCGAATGGTAGGAGCAAGGCGTTAACAGCGGCCGAGCCGGGGACCTTAACGCTTAGCCAAAATCCTCTTGTGAATTGCGCGATAGCGGCGTTGTCGTCGGTACCGGCGAGTACCAGCCGGCCGGCTCGTCAACATGCTGCCACACAAATAGTTGCGCGCCGCCCTCGCCCTTCGACAGCTCAGGGCGAGGGCGGCGCGCGTCGGCCGTAAAGGCCGATGTGCTCAGTAGAGCGCGTTCAGGGTCGGCGGGTTCGCGGCGGCGCCCCACCACTTCTTGTAATTGGCCTCATAGGCGCCGGAGTCGATGTAGTCCGACACGAACAGGTCGAGCCAACGCAGGAATTCCGGATCGCCCTTGGCGATCGCGATCGAGATCGGCTCGTTGGAATAGAGGCCCGGCAGGGTCACCAGCGAGTCGGGGTTCTTGGTCGCGAGATAGTCGACCAGCGAGGAATCCTCGATCGCGGCGTCGACGCGGTGCTGCTGCAGGAGGAGCACGCCGTCAGGGGCGAAATTGTCGACATAGACCGGCACGGCCTTGGGCAGGCTCTCCTTGACATAGGTCTCGCCCGTGGTGCCACGGCCGACGGCGATCTTCTTGCCGTCAAGATCGGCGAGAGTTTTGATGTTCTCGTTCTTCTGCACGATGATGCGCAGGCCAGCGCGGTTGTAGGGGATCGAGAAATCGACCGACTTGCCGCGCTCAACGGTGGCGGTGGTGTTGGCGACGACGACATCGAGCTGCCCCGAGACGAGCTCGGAAATGCGGGCATCGCCGGAGACGTCGGTGAAGACCGGCGTCACGCCGAGGGCCTTGGCCAGCATGGTCGCGACGTCGACGTCATAGCCGACAGGATTGTTCTGGGCGTCGCGGAAGCCGATCGGCTCACCGCCGAGCGACACACCGATCCGGATTTGGCCGGCCTTGTGGATATTGGCCATCATATCGGCAAAGGCCGGCGCCGCCGCGCCGACGACGAGCGCCAGCGAAGCTGCCAGCGCCAAGAGAGTACGCTTCATTTGAGTTCCTTCCTCTTCACATTTTTCAGGCGGTTTTCGCTGTCCGCTTCTCCGGAGCGGACATCGACTGATCCCAGAGCCAGTAGGCGATCTCGCCCGGGCACCGGAAATTCACGACCTCATGATTGCCGTGGGCGTCCATGGCGTGGATAACGACGCCGGCGAGGAAACCCTCGGTCAGCTCAGCCAGCTCCTCGACGGCGATCTTGACCGCGTCGGAGAGCGAACGGCCGAGCTTCATGGCGAGGACGACGGTGCGCGCCGTCGAGCAGCGGATCGTCATCTCGCCGGTATGGGTGCAGGCGGCGGCGCCATAGCGGCTGTCGGCGTAGAAGCCGGCCCCGGGAATCGGGCTGTCGCCCAGCCGGCCGGGATATTTCCAGCCCCAGCCGGAGGTCGAGGTCGCCGCATGGATGCCGCCCGAGGCGTCCTGGCAGAGGAATACCGTGGTATCGCGCACGCGCTCGGGATCGGTGATCGCCTTGCTCAAGGGAGCGAGCGGGATATTCGGGAACTTCGCCAATTCGTCGGGCGGCAATTCCCTTTCGAGCCGCTCGCGCCAGACCCGGGCGCTGTCGGGATAAAGCGGGTCGTCGAGACTGAAGCCGCTCTCGGTCGCGAAGCGCCTTGCGCCGGCGCCGGTCAGCATGACGTGCGGCAGCTTCTTCATCACCTCGCGGGCAAGCGCCGCGACTGGAATGGTATCGGGCACGGCGCCCACCGCGCCCACCTCGCGCGTCGTGCCGTCCATCACGCCGGCGTCGAGCTCCATCTGGCCGAGCATATTCGGCCAGCCGCCATAGCCCACCGAGCGGACGCGCACGTCCTTTTCGACCAGCGAGATGCCGGCGATCATGGCGTCGAGCCCGTGCCGGCCCTGCCTGAGCAGGTCGACGGAAGTTTCGAACCCCGGATAGGCCTCGACATTGGCTAAGAGAAGCATGAGGCGGTTCAATCCTTGCGCATCTTGGAGAGGAACTGGGCGACGCGCGGATTGGCGAGGCCGCCGGTCGGGGCGAAAAAGTCCGCCGTCGGCAGGTCGACCACGAGCCGCCCCTTGTCGAGGAAGACGATGCGGTTCGAAATCTGCCGCGCGAACTCGATCTCGTGGGTGACGAAGAGCATGGTCGTCCCCTCCCGCGCCAGCTTGGCGAGGATGCCCAGCACCTCGGCCGTCATCTCGGGATCGAGGGCGCTCGTCACCTCGTCGAGCAGCAGGTAGCGCGGCCGCATCGCCAGCGCCCGGCAGATGCCGACACGCTGCCGCTGGCCTCCCGAGAGCTGCGCCGGGAAGGCATCGGCGCGGTCGGCGAGGCCGACGGAGGCGAGCAGCGCCCGTGCGTCCTCGTCCGCCTCGGCTTTCGGGCGCTTCAGCACCTCGATCGGCGCCAGCGTGATGTTCTGCAGGGCCGTCATGTGCGGGTAGAGGTTGAACAGCTGGAACACAGTCCCCGAGCGCTTGCGCGCCTCGGCCAGCTCCCTGGGCCTGGAGACGTCGAAATCGTCGACGGTGATCCTGCCGCCGTCCAGCTTTTCGAGGCCGTTGATGCAGCGGATCAGCGTCGACTTGCCGGAGCCGGAGGAACCGAGGATCGACACGACCTCGCCGGGGTTGACGACGAGATCGACGCTTTCGAGCACCGTCACCGTGCCGAAGACTTTCCTGGCGTTTTCGACGCGGATCATTCTAGAGGCCTTTCCAGGCGCTGTGGGCCCTGAGGCGGATTTCGGCGAGGCCGCCCAGCCAGGCGACCAGCTTGGCGCAGACGTAGTAGGTGAGGCCGACGACGGTCCAGACGATGAAGGGCTTCAGCGTCCTGAGGTTCAGGATGTCGCCGATCTTGGTGAGATCGACGACGCCGATCACCGAGATCAGCGAGGTCACCTGCAGCTGGTTGACGAGGAGCGCTGTCAGCGGGCCGATGGCGAAGGCCATCGCCTGCGGCGCGATGACGTGGCGCAGCACCTGCCAGCGGGTCAGTCCGAAGACCCGCGCCGCCTCGATCTGGTCGCGCCCGATCGCCTCGATGCCGGATACCGCGATGACGTAAATGAAGGCCGCAGTGTTGAGCGACAGCGTCATGGTCGCCGCGACATTGGGCGTCACGTTGACGTGGAAGAATGCCGGCAGGCCGAAGAAGACGAGGAAAAGTTGCACCAGCACCGGCGAGTTCTTCAGGATTTCGGTGACGAAGGTGATGAGCTGGACGAGGCCCGGAATGCGGTAATAGCGGACGATCGCCAGAGCGGCGCCGATGACCGCCCCGATCACGCTGGTGACGAGGAACAGCGCGACGGTGACGCCCAGGCCCTGCGCCAGGAGGATGATGTCGTAAGGGGTGAAATCGGTGAAGCGCATCAGCTGACAGCGCCCCCGAGATCGCGGTTGAGGCGGCGGTGCAGGAGGCTGATGGCGATCGAGATGAGATAGGTCAGCGCCGCATAGACCACGAGCAGCACGACGTAGACCTCGAACGGCCGGAAGGTATCGGAGACGACGATCCGCGCCGAGCCGGTGAGCTCGTTGAGGGTAATGGTCGAGAGGATCGAGGACGTCAGCACCAGGTTGATGAAGACCGAGCCGAGCGGCCGGATCGAGGTGCGCAGCGCGATCGGCAGCACGATCTTCATGAAGATGACGCGGCGGGAAAGGCCGCTGACCTCGGCGGCTTCGAGGATGCCGGTATCGATAGCGAGGATGCCGGAGCGGATCACGTCCGAGGCGAAGGCGCCGCCGGCGATCGACAGCGCCAGCACGCCGGTCGGGAAGGCGTCGAGATAGATGCCGATGACCGGCAGGCCGTAGTAGAAGAAGAACAGCTGGACGATGAACGGCACGTTGCGAAAGAGATCGACGTAAACGTAGGCGATCACCCGGAGCGCCCTGGAGGCCGAGGTGCGTGCAAGCGCAACCAGCGCGCCCATGATCAGGCTGCCGATCACCGCATATACGCAGACCTCTAGGGTGAGCAGTGCCCCCTGCCCGAGATAACCCAGCTCCGGCGCGATGAAGGAAAGATCGATTCCCAATCCGGTGCCCGTTGGTTGAAACCGGTTTCACATTGCGAAACCGTCATTGGGTTGTCAAGCGCCGGCGTGCGCGGCTTTCGCCAGACGTTCCGCACGGAGGTGAGGACCCTTGACCCTGGCAACGGCAGCGCTCGTGGCCCGATCAACTTGGTCCCCGGGACGAGCCCGGGATGACCGGGAAGCCGGTGGGGATGAGGGAAAGCCGGTGCTCGTGGCGACCCCTCACCGGCCTGCCGGCCACCGAGCCTTTCGAGCGCAGCTCTCAAGGCCTTCTTCGGGGAAATCGCTCCACCGGAGCGATTTCTTATCGCTTCGAAGCCCCAA
>Ga0134126_10012075_pt1 | contig 10911 bp, 8 predicted proteins | sample KB31752_FD_96881 | JGI IMG/M metagenome (GOLD analysis project Ga0134126, IMG submission 96881) | Terrestrial soil microbial communities with excess Nitrogen fertilizer from Kellogg Biological Station, Michigan, USA - KB3-175-2 | ecosystem: Environmental > Terrestrial > Soil > Unclassified ...
ACTGGCCGCCAGTGTGCGTCCAGGTTGACGGCTACGTGGCCGTCAACCTGGACGCACACTGGCGGCCAGTCGATTCGCTCGAGATTTTCACGCGGGTCTCGAATCTCTTCGACCGCCGATATTCCAGCTTCGGCATTCTCGGTGAGAATTTCTTCACCGGCCCCAACCGCACCTTCGGCCCGACGGCGGGCGTGGACCCGCGCGCGGAGCAATTCCGCGGTCCCGGCGCCCCGTTCGGAATCTGGCTGGGAGCGCGCTACAGCGTGGGCGGCTCGCCGTCGGAGTCGGGAGCAGTCGACCGCGACTAGCGGCCCTGGGCGGGGCCGACCGTGCCCGAAGCCTACAGTGTGTGCAGATCGTCGCTCTCGCGATGCAGATCCTTCAGGAACTGCGCCAGCTCCGCGCGGCGCCCGGGCATGAGCGCACGCCCGGCCGGAGACAGCACGTGCTCCGGCACGTGCGCCAGATTGTCTTCGAGGATGGCAACCGCTTTGGGCCCGTCCGGCTTGCCTCCGTTGGGATCCACGAGCGCGATGATCCTCGCCACGCCGATGGCTCCGAGCCAGTCGAGCGCGTCTGCGTCATGCAGGTAGAGCGCCTCGGGGCCGACCGGTGTGCGGTCGTAGTTATGCCCCCGGATCGCCGCGCGCACACCATCGATCTTCGCCATGGGGAAGCCTGTGCCCTGCAGAACCGTGTCCACGACCTGAGCTCCCTGGTCCGCATGATCCACTCCCTGCTTCTGCCACGGCGCGAAGCCGGCCATATCGTGCAGGAAGGCAGCCGCGAACAGCACATCGTCGTCGATCTTTGCGTGATCGGTCGCCGCGAGCCGCCAGGCGAGCGAGTAGTCGCGCCCGCAGTGCGAATATCCCCACGCCGGATGTCTGAAATGCTGCTCGGAAAACTCGCGCACGGTCTTGCGCCAGTCCACGGAGGCGGCGGAGGCAGCCTTCTTCCCGGCATCGCTCGATGAGGATTGCGCCTGTAGCGGCACGCCCGTGCAAGCGAGTACGAGCCATGTCAGGCACGGCACGAGCGAGCGAGCGATATATGGGCGAATGCGGGTTCTTGTTCTCATGAGGATCCCCGGCGAGTGAGCGCCTGTTGCAAGGTGCGCCACCATATCACCCGTTCGGGCCCGAATTGAAGCAGGCGGCGCGGCGGGAACGTCCTCCCGCCACGGGTGCTTCACTCCGGGTTGGCTGTGCTCCCCGGACGCCAGTCCACGGCCCCGAAGCGGGTATGCCCGAGCAGTGTGTAGCCGATGTTTATCGTAGAGACGCGCTGCTGTGAGTCGGGATCGGTCGAGTAGCGGCCGTCGCGGGCCAGAATCGATTCGGGTGCGACGCCGTAGTGATAGTTGCGCTGCCCATCACCCAGAGGTCCCGGCGGCCGTACGCCCGATCCATGAATGACCCCTCCGCCCGCGTAGCCGACGCCCATGAGCGCACTGCCCTGCAGTGCGACCTTCTGCGACAGCCACCACTGCGCGGTCGTACCCAGCGCGCCGGCCGTGTTCGAGACCTTGAAGATGTTGGGGCCAATATAGTCGTAGATGCCGTAGAGTCCCCAGAGGCCCCGATAATTCGGGCCCGCTTCGTAGTCGGTTCCGTAAAGCAGCCCGTGCGAGAAGACGGATTCGACGGCGTTGGCGGTGTCCAGCGCCAGCTCGAAATCGAAATAATCGAATGGCCGGGTGTAGTCGTACTCGGGTTTGCCGGGCAAACCGTAGCGCATCGTGAAGCTGGCGACCCCCTTGGGGGTAGGGGTTCCTCAAATAACGCAAGGGCGTTGGCCCGCGTTGACACTGCAGAGCTTCTGTCCCATTGGGGGGGCTCTCCGGGGGGGCCAGCGCGTCGCCATTTGGATACAATGCGTCGCCCATCGCGGCGGTGTCCGTGGCGCGCCGCGATGACGGTCAGCTTCTCACGGCCAACAGGATGCAACCATGAACAAGAGACATACCGGCCGATTCGTACTCGTGGTTCTAGGAGTTTCATCGGTACTGAGCCTTGCAGCATCGATGCCCGCCCACGCGCAGACCTCGAAGCACTACACGCTGGCGGCAACGCCCGACAATGTGCAGTGGGGATGGTATGACCCGACCGAGAAACCCCGGCTCAGGATTCATTCCGGCGACACGGTGTCGATCGAAACACTGTCGCATTCGCTCGGGCAGATCAAACCGGGGGTGGGCATGACCGACCTCGTCAGGCTGCGAAAGGAGAACGACGGCGGCGGCCCGCATTCGATCACCGGGCCGATCTACGTGGAGGGTGCCGAGCCGGGGGACACGATGGAGATCCAGATCCTGAAGATCGTCCCCAAGGAGGATGCCTTCAACTTCAACCTGCCCGGCAAGGAATTCCCGAAGGTCGGCCTGCTCGCCGCGGACTTCCCGGATGGCTTCGTGCGCTACTTCAAGCTGGATCTGGCGCACATGCAGACCGAGTTCAAGCCCGGCATCATGATCGACCTCAAGCCCTTCCCGGGCACGTTCGCCGTCGGAGTGGATCCCAACGAGCCCGCCGCCAAGGCCGGCCCGCCGATCAAGGACGCCAAAGGGCGCACCAGCACGCTGCGGCCGTGGAAGAACGGCTCCAACATGGACTTGAATGAGCTGCAGGCAGGCTCGACTCTCTATCTGCCGGTGTTTCTCAAGGGCGGCCTGATCTGGACGGGGGACTCACACTGCAGACAGGGCAACGGCGAAGTCAACCTGACGGCGCTCGAGTGCGCCTACAAGAATTTCGAGATCCGGGCGATCGTGCGCAAGGATCTGAAAACGGACTGGCCCTGGGCCGAGACCCGCACGCACTGGATCTTCATGGGCTATGACGAAGATCTGAACGAGGCCATGAAGATCGCCGTCCAGCAGACTGTCGCGTGGCTGTCCACGCAGAAAATCGTACCCATGAGCCGCGAGGAGGCCTATTCGCTCACCTCGATCGTGGGCGACTGCCGCGTCACCCAGGTCGTGGATATTCGCAAGGGCGTTCACTGCATGATCCCGAAATCGGTCTTCGTGAACTACAAGCCCTCGCGGGACCATGGTGCCGCCAAACGAAGCTGATGCGCATCGACCGGCACGCGGTCGCGGCCGCGCTGTTCGCATTCGCGCCGATGTTGGCCGGCGCAGCGCCCCTCGTCCGCTTCTGTCCCGCGGCGCAGGTGCGCACCTATCCGCTGGAGAGCGTGCGCGGGATCCAGGGCCTGCTGCTGCAGAACGTGGCGATAGTCAATCCCGATCCGGCTCCCTTCCGGGTCGATGCGATCACCCTGGAGCTGCTGCATGCGGGGACCGTCCAGGACCAGAGGTTCCTCTCGACCAAGGAGATCGCGGCGACTGGCCATCGCAGCCGGGAGCTGGGTGAATCCGGCGTGCTGGCCGTGATCCCGTTTCAATTCTGCGGCCATGAGCTGATCGCATCGGACGAGCGTCTCGCCGGAGCGACTCTGGCGCAGCATGAGGCCATGCTGTTGACGCAGCAGGTGTTGGCCATCCAGGAAGCGGCTGACACGCTGCGCGTCCGTGTAACCGGAGACGTCGGTGGCAAGCCGGTCGAGGTGAGCGGCGAGATTCCCGTGCGCTCGGATCTCTCCAGGACGACGTATCGATTCCCGCTGCGCGGAGTCTGGTACGCGGGTGTCGGGCCGAGCTTTCATACTGGCCATCGCTGGGCTATTCCGGAGGAGTTTGCGTTCGACATCGCAAAGCTCGGCAAAACCGGTCTCACGTACTCCGGGGACGGAACCCGGTTCACCGACTACTACGCTTACGGCACACAGGTGTACGCGGCGGCCGGCGGTCGGGTGATCTTTGCGCACGACGGCGAGCAGGAGGACCCGCATGCGATGCGGCAGCCCACGGAGACGCAGGAGGCCTATTTCAGGCGGCTGCAGACGGACCAGCAGCACAGGCTGCAGGCCGGCATCGGTGCGATCGCCGGCAATTACGTGATGATGGACCACGGCAACGAAGAATATTCCCTCTATGCCCACCTCAAACCCGGCAGCGTCCTCGTCCGGGTCGGGCAGAGCGTCGGCGCGGGCGAGCCCATCGGCCGGCTGGGCTCCTCCGGCAATTCCACCGAGCCGCACCTGCATTTCCAGCTGTGTGACCGGCCCACTCCGCTGCAGTGCGCCGGAATCCCGATCGCCTTCAAGCAGATCGAGATTCCCTGGGCCGATCTGCCCCGGCCGCTGCAGAGCGGTGACGTCGTCATCGCCAAGTAGGCACTTGTGCCCGGGCAAGCGTAGGACGACTGCGCCGCAGGATGTCAGACGATGACTCGTGGCCTCGTCGAGCCAGCCTGTCTGTGGACCTCCCCCCTCACCCGCGACATGCCGCGCCGCATCGCGCAAGTTGCGCGGGAACCTTTCACTGAACCTTCCATTAGATCTCTGATGCCCGCAGCCTGGCCGGCCGTCGCCAGCTGCGGGCATTCGCTGAAATCAAACATGTTGGCTTCCGCCGCAAGACCGGCGAGCCGCCTCGAGGAGAAATCATCATGGGTCGTGGATTTCTGCTGTGGCTGCTGGGCGTGCCGATTCCGATCATCATCCTGCTGGCGATGTGCTCGCATCACTGACCGGTCGGTGCTGTGCAGCGCATTGCGCGGACCGCTGGCGGCCCGTGTGCGCCGTCTTGCCGCAGGCATTTACGGTACCGTTCACGCTCAGGCTGCTCCGCGGGAACCCCGTCAACCGCTGAGCGTTGTCTTGAGCATCATCCGGTCCGCGAAGGAGGGACATCTATGAAGAGAAACTATGCGTCGATACTCGTTGCGGCGGCTTCGCTCGCCATGGCAGCGGGTGTGGCAATGGCCGACGAGACTGCGAACACGAAGAGCGACCAGCCGGTCAAGGATTCCTACATCACCACCAAGGTGAAAGCCGAGCTGGCGAAGGACAAGGGCACGAGCGCCAAGGACATTCATGTCACGACCAAGGACGGCATCGTGATGTTGAATGGAACGGTGGCCTCGACGGCGGAGAAGGAGCTGGCGGAGAAGGATGCCAAGAAGGTCAAGGGCGTCATGGACGTCCACAATGACCTGAAGGTTCAGGAGTAGTTCGGTCTTCGTGGGCATGCGGCCGCGATTGCGGTCGCATGCCCGTGGGGGTCAGGGGTGATAGGGCTGCGGAGTCAGGGGTGATGGGGCTGCGGAGTCAGGGGTGATTCTGCTGCGCGATCGTTGACTGCATGTGCGCCGTATCCGGGTCCAGCAGATCCTTGATGTCCTTGCACGCCGCGAGGGAGGCTCCCTTATAGCCCTGTGTGGGGAAATACTTGAGCTGCCAGGCGCCGAAGCCCCAGACATCGAGGCCGGCATGTACGTATCTGGTCGCCCGCTCCGCAGCTTCGCAGTCGTACTGAGAGCGCTGCATCCGCGAGCGCACTTCCCGAAGCAGATCGTCACGCGCTTTGGCCTCCGAGCGTAGCACCAGCGTTTCTTTCAAGCTCTGCGTGGCGCCTGCGCCGTGCCGCGCATGCTTCACCTTGAATTCAGGGTCTGCGTAGGGGTCAACCGTGGAATCAGAGGCGGCATCGGCCTGTTGTGGGTCCGGAGCAGCCGGCGCGGCCTCTTCCTGCGGCGGTTTCGAATCCGGTTCCGGAGCGACCGCTGAAATATCCGGTACCTTCAACGTCGCCGCGCTGCGTGCGGCCTTCGCGGCGAGGTAGTCCTCGACCGACCACACGCCGAAGGTGATCAGCGCGGCACTCCCGCCGAGAAGACTCGCGTACTTGATGAATCCGCCCAGGAACGCCGATCCGCGCATGGGCCTGAGCCTGTGCAGGCGCTCACCGATATCGCCGTGCCGCATCCACCCCATGACCCGGTTGAGGCCATGAAGCACCGCCTGGGCCACCATGAAGCCCAGTGCCGCGCCGAGGACGAGTTGGGTCATGCTCACGAGGAATACCGTTCCGGGCCATCTCGATTGACCGACCCGCATTCTGCGGGCGGGCGCGGCGGCCAACCGTGAACAGGATCACGCACCGGGGAGGGGTTCCGCGGGCGCAGCGCGCAAAATCGGCCGGTCGCGGACCACCCCCGGCCACGGGCCTGGGCCCGGGCTGCGGCTTCCAGGAACGCAGTGCGCGCGCCCGGTTTCCGCCAACTATCGAGATGCCCTCCGGGCTGCCGTTCCCGAGGCTGGGACGAGAACCTCTGCCTTCAGTCGAGTGGCTCCGACCAGGAGATTGTTCGCCTGGCAGGTCGCGCTGTAGTCGACCTCGCGAGTGGCAAACAGTGGCAGCACCTTTTCCCTGATCTGGCGGATCAACTCGCAGTCGGCGGCCGCATTCACAGCATCGGCGCCCCGCTTACCGAGAACGTCCACGCTCTGCCAATGGGACGGAACCGCTTCGCCACCGGATGGGCCTGCCGGCTGCAACACGCTCATCTTGATGCTCACGGTAGGAAAGAGCTCCGGAGCGAAACGTCGCGTGCAACCGAGAATCCGGACCTGGAGGTCGGCGCGCGCACCGAGCTCCTGCAGAATATATTTCACTCTGCTCCTGAGCCCATCGCAGGTGTAGACGGCCGTCACTCCCTGATATCGGAACTCGACTTGTTTCGGTGTCCAGACGGCGGACTCGCCGCCGGAGCTGTCTTCGTCGGCTGGCGCAGCGATGGTTGGGAACGAATCACACAGCAACAATGACGTAGCCGCAAGCGTAGCTAGCAACGCCCGCGCCGGCCGTTCCCTGAAATTCATGCTGGCCTCCAGGATGGGTGCATCCGGGTGATGAAGATTGGACCGCCAGGCCCGCGCATGTTTCAGCAACAGCCTGGCAGGGCGAGGCGTCCGCCAATGAGCAGCTGTATCACCTGCACGAGGATACTCTCCGTACGGACCCCTGATCATGAATGCGCTCTCGAGATCAGACCCGCGCGCGAACCTCACGACGATGCACTCCCACGCGCGTCACGGCCCAGCTCCAGATAGCTCGAAGAAAGCTGTAGCGGAAACCGAACAATATTTCCCTCGTCGTGTTTGTTCAAAACCCCGATGTTGAATCATCGTTGCGGACTGACAACAGAGCTTGAGAAGCCCGAAGGTTCGCATTAAAGTTTCTTGAAATGTGGCGTCAGTGGCTGCGAAGCCGTGCGCAATCGTCTGCTTTAACCTGTCACTCGAGCTAGGGGAGAACGTCCATGAGAGCGAAAAGCAACAAGGCGTTGCGTCGGGCTGAGCACTCGAACCCACACGTCCCATTTCCGCGACGACCCGTGCGCGGCACGCGGGCGCCTGTCTCCCCGGCAAGCCTGCGAAGCCGTGCAACCAACGGCGTCGCGGCCGCAGTAGCCGGCATTCTCTACGCCGCCGCAGGCAGCGCATACGCGCAGGATCAGCAGCCGCCCGCGGAAGCTGCAGCCACTCCGGCAGCGCCACTGCAGGAAGTCGTGGTGACCGCGAACGCCACGCAGGGCATCCGAAAACTCGACGCGTCCTACAACATCGTGTCCGTGGGCGCTGAGCAGATCAAACAGATGAACCCGAAGAGCACGGCCGACATCCTCAAGGTGTCCCCGGGCATCTGGCCGGAATCCAGCGGCGGCCAGACCGGCGCCAACATCGAGATCGCCGGCTTCCCGAGCGGCGGAGACTCGCCCTACTTCACCAACATGATCGAGGGGCTGCCGCTGTACGGCATGCCCAACCTGTCCTTCATGGACTCGAGCTCGCTGTTCCGTCTGGACGACACGACCGACCGCATCGAGGTCGTGCAGGGCGGCCCCAGCGCGGTGTTCGGTCCGGGCCAGATGGGCGCGACCGCCAACTTCATCCTGAAGCGCGGCACCGCTGAGCCCAGCGGATCTGTCTCCGCGACGTACGGCAGCGAGGGCTCGCGCCGCGTCGATGCTTTCTTCGGCTTCCCGGTAATTGATGGCTGGAATGCGAGTGCCGGCGGGTTCTACCGGGACTCCTCCGGCGTCCGCTCGCCGCAGTTTCCCGCTGATCAGGGCGGCCAGTTCACGGCGACACTCAGCAAGGACCTGGACGGCGGCTCGCTGATGTTCTGGGGTCGCGCGCTGGATGACAAGAACCAGTTCATCGTGCCGATCCCGCTGATCCAGAATGCCAACGGCGACTTCTCGAACTTCCCGGGCTTCAATGCGCTCACCAGCACCTATGGCAGCAAGGCGATCCAGAATGTGACGATTCCCAACCCCGCCGGGGGCTTCGAGGACGCCGATCTGGCAAACGGCCGCGGCGGCAACCTGTATTACTTCGGCGCCAAGTATGAGCAGAAGTTCGACGGTGACTGGACGGTGCTCAACAACTTCCTGTTCGACGGTGGCGACCTCAACACCAATGCACTGTTCTCCGGGCCCAATCCGCGGTCGCTGAGCTACTACCTGCTCGGGTGCCAGGTACCGCAGCCGACCGGGTTCTGCAAGCCGAACGGCGGCGGGCCGGTCGACACCAACAACCTGAGCTTCACCGTCAATCCCGGTACCCCCGGCGCGGTGACCTACAATGCCAACGGCGGCGCCGGGAACGTACTTACGGGCGGCCTCAACATCAACGCCGCCTATGCCGGCAGCGGCGTCGGCGTTCCGCTGGATCAGAGTGTGATCCAGCAAGGCTGGTGGTTCATCCAGAAGACGCTGCAGAACGTCACCGACGAATTCCGCGTCAGCAAGCTGATCTTCGACGGTAACACTCTGACCGGCGGTATCTATCTGGCGCATTACAGTGACGACGACAACTGGTCGCTGGGCAACCAGATGCTGATGACCAACACGCCGAATGCGCGGGCAATCACCCTGAATTACGTGCAGAACGGCCATGTTTACAATATCACCAGCCCCCAGGGGTTCGTCAACTCCAACGGCAACTTCAACATCCTCGAGCACGGCAATGCCATGAACACGGCGGGCTTCCTTTCCGACTCGTGGAGGATCGCCGGGTTCCTCATCGACGCCGGCGCACGCATTGAGCACATCGATGCCCATCAGCGCACCTGCAACTCGACCCCGCAGCAGATGGGATCGGCATTCGACCTGTGGGACAATGCGGTACCGATCTGCAACGGGACCTTCGACTACGAGCACTACGTCAGGACGCGTCCGGTCTACACGGTCGGCGTCAATTACGAGATCGCGGACAACATGAGCGCGTACGTGCGCGCCAACACCGGCGTGCACTTCGACGACTTCGATAACGGCATCCGCGGCGCCAAGGGAAAATTCGCCCCCCTGCAGACGGACAAGAACTTCGAGGTCGGATACAAGTTTGCCTCGCAGTACGCATACCTGGACGTCAACGCCTACCACAGAACGTTCATCGGTCTGCCATTCACGCCGACCATCGGTCTCACCGGCGTTCCGATACTGGGAGCGTTCTCGACCTATGGCGCCGACTCGAAGGGCATCAATTTCGTCGGCGACATCACGCCGTTCAACCACTTCGACATCCGCCTCGACGCCAACTACATGGATGGCCACTACTCGCACAACACCTCCTGCCAGCTCCACACCGACATCAACGGCAACCAGGAGTGCATCTTCATCGACGGAGCCCCGCTGCAGCGGCAGCCGAAGTTCCACATCATCGTGACGCCCACCTACACGCTGGTACCGGGCTCCTGGGGCGATATCACGTTGTGGGTCAACTACGAGCATTCCGGACAGCGCTTCGAGGACCAGTCCGGGCTGCAGCCCCTGGGCTCGTTTAACATGGTGGGCGCAGGAATCGTGGTCAACGTGATGGACCACTACGAGTTCCGCATCCAGGGAACGAACCTCACGAACACGATCGCCATCACGGAAGGCAACGCACGCACGTTCGGAGTGGACACCGGCGTCGGCGGCGTGCTCCTGGGGCGCCCGTTCGAGGGGCGCGAAGTCAACTTCACGGCGAAGTACAAGTTCTGATGGGGCTCACCCCTCGCGCCGGCAGGCGCGAGGGGTCCGGCGGGGGGCAGGTTGATGACCGTGATGACTGCCACGCTCATCGACGCCATGCGTCACATCAGCGAGCTGCTGCGGAGCGGGGATTTCGAATCCGCCCACGCCCGGCTCGAGGCGATCGTCAGCGCCAACCCCGAATTCGTCGAAGGACTGCGGCTGCTCGCCGGTACCAAGCTGGCCCGGGGTGATCCACCGGCCGCGGAGGAACTGCTCCGGCGAGCACTAGCGATCGATCCGAGCTGGCCGCCCACTCTTGCGACGCTGGGCGAGGTTCTTCTCGGGAGCGGTCGAAGCAGCGAGGCGGAGACTCTGCTACAGCGTGCCGCCACAGGGTCGCGACCGTACCCTCATGCCGCTTTGCTGCTGGCGCGCTATTACAACGACACGGGCCGCCCCAATGAGGCCCTGACCATCGTTGCCCCGATCTGTCTCGCCGGGAAGGCGGATGCGGAGCTGGCGTCTCAGCACGTGGGCGCGCTCGTGACACTGGGTCGCCAGCAGGAAGCCGTCGCCATTTACCGCGGTCTCGCCGCGGCCTCACCCGGTGATCCCGCTGCCGCGCATGCGTTGGCAGTGGCCCTGTCGGCCATCGGACAGTACGACGAGGTGCAACGCATCGCGCAGCACACTATCGCGCGCGGATACCGGCCCGCGTCTTTGTACAACACATACGCTCGCAGCCTGATCGCACAGGGAGCGCTGGAGGAGGCGGAATGCGCGTTGCGCGACTCCCTGAAGATCGAACCGCGGCAGGCGGACGCCCACAACAACCTCGCGCAACTGATCTGGATGCGAACAGGCGACGTTTCGCAGGCGACCCAGACTCTGGACCAGGCGCTGCAGACATTCACGAACGACGATGCGCTCTGGGCGACGAAAGCTGCGATTCTTCAGGGCGCCGGAAACGCGCGTGCAGCTTATGAGTGTCTGGCTCAGCGAGCCGCGCGGGCGCAAGGCTCACCAACACTTCTGGTTCGCG
>Ga0134126_10012076_pt1 | contig 10909 bp, 8 predicted proteins | sample KB31752_FD_96881 | JGI IMG/M metagenome (GOLD analysis project Ga0134126, IMG submission 96881) | Terrestrial soil microbial communities with excess Nitrogen fertilizer from Kellogg Biological Station, Michigan, USA - KB3-175-2 | ecosystem: Environmental > Terrestrial > Soil > Unclassified ...
GACTGCGTCCTCAATCCGCGCAGTTTCACGGTCGCTGGATATCCGCCCGTCATGCCCGATTTTTCCGGCCAGCTCGATGAGGGCGATATGCTGAAACTGATCGCATACATCAAATCGCTCGGTGGCAATCAGGAGACGCGTCGATGAGCACCACCACGTTCGAGGGCGTCCCGGCGATCGAGCCGGGTGCGGTAAGCGAGCCAAGCTATCTCACGTCGGAAAATACGATCGGCTCCTGGCTGTTCACGCGCGATCACAAGCGCATCGCGCTGCTCTTCTTCGCGTCGGTGACGTTCTTCTTCTTCATAGGCGGAGCCGCCGCGACGTTGATGCGTCTGAATCTCGCGACGCCCGAAGGGCTGTTGCAGCCGGCCGTCTACAACCGGATGTTCACCATGCACGGCATCATCATGGTGTGGTTCTTCCTCATCCCCTCGATCCCGACGACGTTTGGCAATTTCTTCGTTCCGATGATGATCGGCGCCCGCGACCTCGCATTCCCGCGGGTCAACCTTCTGAGCTGGTACGTATTCAATCTCTCCGGCCTTGTCGTGCTGTTTGCGCTCGTCATGGGCGGCGCCGATACCGGCTGGACGTTCTACACCCCGCTGTCCACGGTCTACGCCGACGGCTATGTGTTCGCGGCGGCCATGGCCGTTTTCATCAACGGCTTTTCGTCGATCATGACCGCGCTCAACTTCGTCGTGACCATCCACAAGATGCGCGCGCCGGGCATGACCTGGATGCGCCTGCCGCTATTCGTATGGGCCATCTACGCGGTCAGTGTCGTGATGCTGACGGCAACTCCGGTGCTGGCAATGGATACGTTCCTGCTTGCCGTCGAGCGCTTCATCGGTATCGGTCTGTTCGACGTCCGGCACGGCGGTGATGCGATATTGTGGCAGCATATGTTCTGGTTCTACTCGCACCCCGCCGTGTACATCATGATTTTGCCCGCGATGGGGGTCGCCAGCGAGATCATTCCCTGTTACGCGCGCCGGCCGATCTTTGGTTATTCCGGCATGACGATTGCGCTGATGTCGATTGCGATCCTGAGCTTCTTCGTCTGGGCCCACCACATGTTCGTCGCCGGAATTTCGATCTATGCAGGGATCGTGTTCTCCCTGATGACATTCTTTGTGGCCGTCCCATCGGCGATCAAGGTGTTCAACTGGACCGTGAGTCTGCACAAGGGGAGGATCAGCTTCGATGCGCCGATGCTTTACGCGCTTGGATTTGTCCTGCTGTTCACCCTCGGCGGCGTCACCGGCCTGATGCTCGCGACTCTCGCCGTCGACGTCGATCTGCATGGGACCTATTTCGTGATCGCTCACTTCCACTACATCATGGTGGGTGCCACGGTAAGTGCGTTCTTCGGTGCCCTGCATTACTGGTGGCCAAAAATGACCGGCCGCCTTTATCCGGAAATGTGGGCGCGCTCCGCCGCGATCCTCACTTATGTCGGCTTCAACCTGACGTTCTTTCCGCAGTTTGTGCTGGGTTATCTGGGCATGCCGCGACGTTCCTACACGTACCCGGCCGACTGGCAGTCGTGGAACGTACTGTCATCCGCAGGTGCTTCGATTCTTGCAATAGCCTACCTGCTGCCGTTGCTCTATCTCGGCTGGTCGATCGTCTGGGGCCGCAAGGCGGGACCAAATCCGTGGCGCGCCACCGGTCTGGAATGGGCCACACCCTCGCCGCCACCCCAGCACAATTTCGAGGAGACGCCCGTCGTCTCGCTCAGCCCCTATAGTTACGATCCAGAGAATGACACCTTCATCGATCAGGAGGGCGTTTCGCATGCCCGCTGATGCGTCACCAATGCCGGAGATACAGTACGCGACGCTCGAACAGCAGGGCGAGACGGCCCAGTTCGGGATATGGGTCTTTCTCACGCAAGAGACGATCTTCTTTGGCGCCCTGATCTTCACCTATTTTCTCTATCGAATGAGCTATCCGCACGAGTTCGCCGCGGCCGCCAAGGATGCGGTGTTGTGGTGCGGCTCGCTGAACTTCGTCATTCTGGTGACGAGCAGCCTGACCATGGTGCTCGCCATCAATGCTGCCGCGCAAGAGCCGCGGCCGAACAGAATGGCCGGCTGGCTCATCGTGACCGCGGTGCTCGGCTGCCTCTTCCTCGTCGTCAAAGGTTATGAGTATTACCTGGACTTTCAGGACAGGGTCGTCCCGGTCGTCAATTTCGTAGTCAAACCCGGGGAGGGATCGGCAGGTGAGCTGTTCTGGGTGTTCTACTGGGTCGCAACGGGGTTGCACGCGATCCATCTCAGTATCGGAATCGGACTCGTTCTCTACATGCTGCTTTGGCGAATCCGGCGCGGCGAAATCACGCCCACCTATTACGCGCCGCTGGAAGTCGTAGGCATCTATTGGAGCTTTGTGGATACGGTGTGGCTGTTTCTGTATCCGTGCATCTACCTCGTGGGACGCTCATGACGATCGGACCCGAAATTCACGCCAGGCATGCGCGGCCGCTGCCATTCGTGTTCGCCTGGGTGGTTATCCTCCTGAGCGCGGGGATCAGCGCATGGACTGCGTTCCTTGGACTGGGGATCTGGGCGCCGGTGGTGCAGTTTGGGATCGCCGCGATGCAGACCGTGCTGCTGTTCGTCCTCTTCATGCGCTTGAAGGGCACACCTTCGTTGAAATGGGTGTTCGCCGTCAGCGGCTTCTTCTGGTTGCTGTTCCTGTATGGGTTGAGCATGACGGATTATTCCAACCGGCAGGGCTGGCCACTGGCAGGGGCTGCGAGCGTCCCGCAGCTTGAAGAGCATCAAGACAGCCGGTGATCTTCAGGCGACCGCAGCGATCTGAACCGTTAGGGCTCGGCCTGCCTTCTGCTGGCGAATGGAAGGCGGAGGGGTTGCGAATGGGCGACGGACATTGAACCGCCCGCGGCGAAGTGACACTTACGTGAAGTTCCTCACGAACCGATGGACTCCGGCCCGCGACCAATCGATGGCCAGACCGGTACCAAGCCTGTTCTGGCCTCGCAAACCAGAGGAGCACAATGATGATCGAGGATACTGCAAGGGCGACCGAACAGAACCGTGAACTCACGTTGGATGAACTCGACGAAGTTGGGGGAGGCCGGCTCGAATTCATTCCGGTGCACATTGACATGCACTTTCTCAATCCGCAGCCCCTGCCGCCGGGCTGATCGGGGTTCCGCCCTGACCGGGCAGGGTTCGCCACCGGGCTTTCCGCGCCGGCGTGCTCTCCAATGCGGGAATCATCGGCTGCCGTCAGGGGCTGGCCCCCGCTCGTTGTGGTCCCCCCGGGGGTACGATCGTTGTGTGGTCGGGTCGTCACTCTGCCGACTGAAAGCGCAAAATTCTGAGCATGCGATTGAACCGCTCGCCGGCCGCGGTCATGTGATCCATGATGCCGATATCGAGTTCGTCCCGCGAGATCGCGGCGCTGTCCGAGAGCGTCTCTGCCGTCGGTGGCCTCGTCGCCCGCAAGCGATCAGCAAGAAAGACGGCGAGAGCGCGGTAGAAGCGCGAGCCGAAGCCCTCATCATGCTCCAGTTTCGCCAGCAGCTGCCGCTTGTCGATGAAGAGCGCGAGACCCTCGCCGTGCGCGGTGATCGTGGCTGAAGGCGGCGCCGAATCCACAAGCGAGATTTCGCCGACAATTTCGCCGACGCCCATGCGCGCAATGTCGCCGTAGCCCTTGGCGGTCACCTGCAGCTCCCCTTCCAGCAGCAGGATCAGCGAATCGGACCTGCCGCCTTCCTCGATCAGAACCTCGCCGTTTCTCAGCCGCCGGCATGTTCCGTTCTGCGCCATCCATTCGATGTCGGCGTCCGTCAACAGGCCAAAGATGTACAGAACCTTCCGCATGACCCCGATCATCCCCTCAAAGCAGCTGTCGCCGTGCGAAGTCGGCGAACATGCCGCGCGTCTCGCTCAGCTCGGCGAATGTGCCGGTCTGCGTCACCTTGCCTTCGGTGATGACGACGATCCGGTCGGCCTGGCGCACCGTGCTCAATCGGTGTGCGATGACGATCCGCGTGACATTGAGAGCGCCGAGCGAATCGCTGACGACGGCCTGCGAACGGTTGTCGAGCGAGCTGGTCGCCTCGTCGAACAAGAGAACGCGTGGTCGGCGAGCGACGGCGCGGGCGATCATAACGCGCTGGCGCTGTCCGCCGGAGAGCGTGTTGATGCCTTCGGCAATCGCCGTATGCATTCCCATGGGCAACTTTCTGATATCGTCGTCAAGCCCCGCCATCCGCGCGGCCGCCCAGGCCTGCTCGAGCGGGAGCGGCAACCCGCCGCAAATGTTCTCGTAGATGCTGCCACTTGCCAGCCTTGCGTTTTGCAGGACCACGCCGAGCTGCCGTCGCACCGCGCTGACATCCAGTGTGTCGAGCGCCTTGCCGTCGAAGAAGACCGCACCGGATTCCGGCTTCTCGAAACCAAGCAGCAGACGAAACAGGCTGGATTTGCCGCTTCCGGACGGCCCGACAATGGCTACGTACTCGCCGGGTGCGACGCGCAGTGAAACGTTGTCGACCACGGGCGGACCACCCGGGATGTAGCGAAAGGTCACGCGCGAAAATTCCACGGCGCCCGTCAGCTCGCCGGGGGGCTTGCGTTCATCGGAAATCTCCGCCTCCGTCCTCAACAGGGGCCTGATACGCACGATGTGAGGGATCGCGACCAGCGAAGCGCCGATGCCGTTAGCCCACAGGCCGACGCTGGCCATCGTTTGGCCGAAGGCGGCGAGGAAAGCGAGGAAGGCGCCGAGATTGTGGATCAGGCTGCTTTGGGCAAACGAGGCGTAGGCGAACAGGACCAGGGTCGCGATTGTGGGAAACGAGCTTTCGAACACCGAAAGCGCGTTGGCGGCGCGCTGCGAGCCGATGAAATGCCGCTTCTGCGCCGCAAACTGCCGCGACCACACCGACATCGCGCGCACCGTCGCTGCTGCAACGCGCAGCTTTCCGATGCTCGCCAGCAGCTGCAGCACAAACCCTTCGACCTTTCCCTGCAAGTTGAATTGGCGGGTCTCGTGATAGATGCGCAGCGCACTGGTGCCGACGATCAGGATAGCCCTGACGAATGTCAGAGCGAGCGCGATCAGTGCAAGCCTGGCATCGTAGATCACCATCAGGATGATGCTGAACCAGCAGAACAAACCAGCCATCAGGCTGCGCAAGGTTTGTCCGGTGAGGATACGCCGGACCGCGTCGATGCCCAGCGCGCGGTTGACGAAGTCGCCGACCGTGTACTCGCGGAACAACGATGCAGGCAGCTTCAGCAGCCGATCGATCACCGCGGCCTGCAATCGCCAGTCGGCAAGGCCTTCAAGGCGAAGCATCGCGGTCCCTTCCATGACCTGCACGCCGGCCATGGCGACGGCAACGACGGCGAGCGCAAGGGCGCAGAACGTGAGTTGGTCGATCTCGGAGCGCGGGATAACGGAATCGACAAGCGCCTGGGTGATCAGCGGCATCACCATCGACAGCAATCCGATGAAGGTGACGGCCACGGCAATCCGCGCCACGTCGGCGCGCACGCGTCGAAGCGAAAAGAGCAGGAGATCGCGCAACTTCAGCGCGGACGACGGCAATGTCGGATAAAAGCTCGCAGCCTCGGGATCGAGCTCCCGCGCCACAGCGCGATCGACGGGGCGGCGCTTTCCCGCTTCCGGTCCGATCATGATGTAGCGGCCCGAATGCCGGACGAGAGCGACCGGATGTCGTTGGTCTCCATACCAACCCACCAGCGATCCGGCATCGCGCTTCCACCAATCGCGGCGCAGCTGAATGCGGCGAGCGCGAAGGCGCGAGGCGCGGGCGATCTCGATGACGTCGGCAAAGGTCTGCCGGGACGACGATCTCGCCGCAGGCGCCGTGATCGGCCTTTCCAGGTCGCTGGTCGCGGTCCGGCAGGCCGCGAGCAGAGGGTCCGAATGATCCTGGGCAGCTTCGAGGTGGGCGGAGGGGCGGACGATGATCGCAGACAGGCGTTCGAACACGTCCATCGCCCGCGATCTGGTAAGCTCGGTACGCCGGATCAGCCGATCTGTCTCAAGCTGCGCATTTTGCTGCAGTCGCTCGTAGATGCACGCCGCCGCACAGCGATGAAAATAATCAAGCGCTTCCCCGAGCGCCGCGCCGGTCGGCCTTCCGCCGTCGCCGAGAGTACAGGCGTCCTGCCCGGCGACGATCCACATGCCGGAGGAAAGCGGTATCGGCGGGCCACCGGTCCGGTAGGCGGGTTCCTGGTGCATCAGCTGCGCACTGCCGTCCAGGACCGATACCCAGACGATCTTGCGTGCCGGGCCCCGCCTGCGCTCTCCCGGCTTCAGTTCGACCGGAATGAGATTTGTTGCCTCGTGGATGTCCCAGCCTGGATTGGGGCCGGCGATGAACCTCGAAAGCCTGGCAAGCCAGGCCTCGACCGCCTCAACGCTGCAGTCCGCAGACTGCATCGCCAGCGCCTCGGTATCGGCGCCACCGACGGCGATCAGGCGCATCTCCGACGCATCGGCTGCGTCAAGCAAGTCAGCAAAAATCTCGCCACGCTCGACACGAAAAAGATGGTGCCGCGCTGTCTCTACCTTGCCGTCGGAGATGCCCACGGCGAAAAGGTCGACATGGCCGGAAATGACCTGCATGAGCCGGCCGCGCCGGTCGAGATGCAGAGGTTGGCGACCATCCAGCGCGAGGCGCTCAGGGGCGCAGGCGAGCGGCGAAGCGACCGTCGCGACGGCGTCCGGCGCTGGTGGCAGCGGCTCGTTCATTGCTGCGCCACAAGTTGCTTGTAGACGCCGTCCAGCGTCATCAGCCGCTCATGCGTCCCGCGCTCGACGATGCGCCCCTGCTGCAGAACAATGATCTCGTCGCAGTCGCGGATGGTGCTGAGACGATGTGCGATGATGACGCAGGTGCAGCCGCGCCGGCGCAGATGGTCGTCGATCGCTTTCTCGGTAATTGGATCGAGCGCAGCGGTCGCCTCGTCAAGCACGACCACCGACGGATTTGTTACCAGGGCGCGAGCGATTTCAATTCGCTGGCGTTGGCCGCCGCTGAAATTGGTTCCGCCTTCGCTGACGTAGCAGTCATAGTTTCCGATCCGCGTGGCAATTTCTTCGTGAACGGCGGCGTCCTTGAGCGCCTGCGAGATTTCCGGCTCCGGGACGGTGGAATCCCATAGTGTAAGATTGTTGCGAGCCGTTCCCTCGAACAGGAAGATGTCCTGATCGACATAGGCGATCGAATTGGCGAAGAGCTCGGGCGCGATCTCGGGCAAAGTCAGGCCGTCGATGCGGATCTCTCCCGACCAGGGCTTGTACAACCCGCAAATGAGGCGGCCGAGAGTCGATTTGCCGCTGCCGGAAGGGCCCACCAGCGCGACACGCGTTCCCGGCTGGATCGAGATCGAAAGTTCGGATATCAACGGCGGCTCCAGGATCGAGTAACCGAACTCGATGTTGCTGAGCTCGATGCGTCCTGTCAGCTTCGGGGCAATGCTTTCCGGCCTCCGACTGCCTTTCGCCCGCTCCTCGAGCGGATAGTTGTACACATCTTCCAGCCGTTCGAGGCTGCCCCTGATCGTTTGAAGACTGCCGATCTGGTTGACGAGTGTCATGATCGGCTGGGAGAAGCTCGCCATCAGCGACTGAAAGGCAACGAGGCTGCCCAGCGTGAGAGAGCCCTCGATCACGCGCAGGCCGCCGAGACCGAGGACCGCAGCCACCGTCAGACCCGAAAGCAAGGTCGGAACCATGTCGACAAGACTCGAGGACAGGCCGAGCTCCTGATCGGCGTTCAGCGTCTTGGCGTGGATCCCCGCCCAATGGGCGAAGGCTTCGTCCTCCAGTCCGCTGGCTTTCAGCGTTTCGATGGTTCGCACGGCGCTGATCGTACTCGCGGCCAATTTGCTACGCTCGGCGGCGAGGCTGCGGCTGAGATCTTCGCGGCGCCGCCCGACCATTTTCAGTGCCGCGACGTTGAGAAGCGACATGCCCACGGCGATCGCCGTGAGCGGCACGTCATAGGCCGCCATCGCCGCGGCGAAGAACACCAGGGAGATGAGGCTGAGCGCATTGGTAGCGACGCCACCCGAGAGCAGCCTTGAGATCTGTTCGTTGGTGGCGACGCGCGTGGCAATATCTCCGGCATGGCGCTGCGTGAAGAAGTCCATCGGCAGCGACATCACGTGCCAAAGAAAGCGGCTGATCATGACGACAGCAAGCTTGGTCTGAAGCCGCAGCAACAGCGATTGCTGCAGACCTGTCACCAGCGCCCGGAGCAGGGCGGTCGCGCCCATGCCGATGAGCAGCGGCTTCAGCCACTCCTGGTTGTTCCGGATCAGAATTTCGTCGACGAAGACCTTCGTGAATCCGGGAATAACGATTCCGGGAATGATCAGCGCGAGGCTGACTGCAACCACCAGTGCGACGGCACCGCGCGAGCCTCGCAATTCGCGAAGCAGGAGCCGCAGCCCCTTGGGCTTGCTGCCGACCTTCCGGAAAGCTTCGGTAGGCTCCATGGCCAGCGCGACGCCGGTGAAGGCGAGGTCAAGCTCGTTCATATCAAGCAGGCGGCGCCCAATTGCGGGGTCGTTGATCGACACGCAATTGCCGTCGATTCCCTCGAGGACGACGAAATGATTGAAGTTCCAGTGAATGATGCACGGCATCGGCAATTCATGCAGTGTCGAGGGCTCCTTGCGAAAACCCTTTGCCGCCAGGCCGAAGGTCCGCGCCGCCCTGACGAGGTTGCTCGCTTTGCTGCCGTCGCGCGAAACGCCGCAGGCCACGCGCAATCGCTCGAGCGGAATCCACGCGCCGTGATAAGCCAGTATCATCGCAAGGGCCGCAGCTCCGCACTCGACCGCTTCCATCTGCAATACGGTCGGCGTTCGCCTGATGAGGCCACGACCGAACCAGCGTCGAATGCGTCGCAACATGAATGTCGGCTATCCCATTTGAGAAAATCTTATCCGGTAATTCCTGTCAGCCGCTTGAGCATGGGAACGATCAGCTCGACGGGGCGCCGTTCGCGCGTTGTGATCTCCGCCCTGGTCAGCGTGCCGCTGGTAAGGCGCAATGCCGGCCCCTTTCCGACGGCCCAACGATATCCGCTGACGGTGGTCTCATCGCGCTTCAGCCGCACCGAGGCGGCGTAAGGCGCGCCGTCTTTTGAAAAGCGGGTAACAAGGCTATCGTTGTGCAGGACGGCGGCCATGCCCTGCGGCGTTATGGGAAATTCGGAAATCGATTGGACGGTGCCGACCATGGTCCCGAACTCTTCGCGCTTGACCGTGCTCGGCTCGAGGCGGACCTCCATGCCCGGCTTGACGCCCTTGCCGCGATCGGCGGCTACGTAGAGAACGGCGTCGAGCGTTGCGCCTTCGGATTCGACCACGACGACCGGCGTTCCGACATTCAAAACGGAGCCTGTTGATACCTTTATCTCGAGCACGCGCCCTTCGATCGGGCTGAGTACTTTTGTATCGCGCCCCAGCTCCGCGGCCAATTGATCCATTTGCCGGCGCGCCTCGTTAAGGCGAAACTGGGATTGCTCGATGTCGCGCTGGCGTTGCGTCTCAAGGTCCGTTTTCTGCTCGTTCAGCTTGAGAATCTCGTTTTGAGCATCTTCCTTGCGCTGCTGCGCGTCCGTGAGTTCGCGGCGACGATCCTCGAGGTTGTGCCGCGTAGTGTAGCCTTTCGCCAGCAAGCCCTCGAGATTCGAGACGTCGGTGGCTAGGTAGGTGACACGCTGATCGGTGGCCTTGATGACCTGATTGAACGCTTCCTCGAGCTTGGCGAAATTCTGTGCCTTTACCGCCAATTCGGCCGCGACCTTGGTTTTCAGGGTTTCATGCTCGCTCTCGCGCTCACGATGCACCTCGACGGCGTCGTGATAGCGTTGCTCGACCTCGGTTTGGCTGACGCGCGCGATCACCTGACCCTGGGTCACGCGATCTCCAACCGAGACGTCAATCGAGGCCAAGCGGCCTGCCGCCCCGGAGACGGCATCGACCACGCGGCCTCCACTGCTGACCAAAATGCCTTCGGCCTGTGCACGCGTCGGCAGGCGTCCGAAGAAGCCCCATGCGACAGCCGTTCCGAGCACGACGAAGATCACCAGGGCGAGGATCCAGTCCAGCGGTCTCGTGATGGTGACGAGGTGGTCGAGCTCTTCGAGCGATGCTGCGCGTTCAAGCGCGATCGCGCGAAAGGCCCTGTTTGGCTGATCGCTCATGGCCAAGCTTCCCGCGTTTTCGTCAAGTCGCTATGCTCCGATTCATGAGTATGATCAGGCAGATCGGAGGTTCAGAGTGCTCCCCGGACGAGCGTCGGAAAATCATACAGGAAGGTCACCCCGGCTGACCAGCTTCATATTTGAAGCCATTGCCGCGGCGGCGCGAACAGCGTGGGGCTGGGCCTGAGAGGGGCGCTGGCGCCGCCGCACGCCATCTTCTATATTGCCATTATCGTCAGATGGTTGATCCATGATGCGCGCCGCCTGCATGCCACGCTATCGGCCGAGAATGGCGGCTCTGGTCCGGACCTCGGCAGGGGTGATCGCATTCCTGCTCGTGACGACGTTGGCAGCATTTTCCGCCAACGCGCGCGTCCTCAGCGATGCCGATCTCGAGAAGATCTCATCGGTCAAGAAGCAGTCCATCGACGTGATGACCGACATCACCATGACGTCACGGCGACCTGATCTTTCCCGGGCCGACAGCGATTGCGTCAAATCGACACTGCGCAGCCTGACTCAGATCGCAGGTGAATTGCAGAGCTACGAATATCTGATCACGATCGAAAGTCAGCTCAAGGATTTCGATAACGACAACGCTCTTCGCAGTGTTCTCCGCTTTGCGGTTGAAAATGCGCTGAAGATTCTTGAAACCGAACACAA
>Ga0134126_10012077_pt1 | contig 10909 bp, 12 predicted proteins | sample KB31752_FD_96881 | JGI IMG/M metagenome (GOLD analysis project Ga0134126, IMG submission 96881) | Terrestrial soil microbial communities with excess Nitrogen fertilizer from Kellogg Biological Station, Michigan, USA - KB3-175-2 | ecosystem: Environmental > Terrestrial > Soil > Unclassified ...
CGCTGGGCGTGAAGCAATCGAAGAAACCGATGAGTTCGCGCCTCGGGCACTGACAATAGGTGACCGAGCCGTCGAGCTGATACTGTAGCGCGTGATGCTCGATACCGGCGTCCCAGCTGTTGGCCGTATCGGGCTGCAGAGCCGCATTGCCGTAGCTGCTGTACAGCTGGTACAGGGCGGGCGCCTTGAATCCCTGACCGAAGCTGGCCCGCAGGACGGTGTCCTGGTCCGGTAGAACCCACGCGGCGGCGAACTGGCCGGTACTGTGCCCCCCGTATACGTCATGATGATCGTACCGGCCGCCTGCCGTCAGCGTGAGTCCGCGCAGCACCCCGTATTGGGCCTGCACATAGCCGCTGTCGACGACCACCCCCGCGCCGAGAAACGGCGAGAATGGGCTCACGGTGTTGATCGTGGAGTGCTCGTTCTGCGCGCCGAAGACGATTTGTCCGCCGTCGGAGAACTTCCAGTTGCCCTGATACTCCTCGCGGATGTTGCGCCCGAAAGCGTAGAAGGTCTCCGTCGTGGGATAGCCGAAATTCGCGGGCGCGTCCGGATCGAACTCGCGGGTTTCGGAGCCGGTGTACTGAACCGCCAGCCGGTTCGTCAGCGAATGGTCCGGCGACGACCAGATGAGTCCCGCGTAGCCGATACCCTGTTGTGTCTTGCCGTACTCGCGGTCATCGCCGAATGTGAAGGTGGGGGTGTCGTAACCATCGAAATCGGTGCGCGCCGACACGACGTATCCGCGCAGATCCAGCTGCAGGTCGGGACTCAGCTGATAGCGTACCTGAGCGGCGCCGTCGCCGATCTGGCTGGCGCAATCCCGCCGGCCGCCGAGGTATTGGTCGAAGCATGGGATGCCGCCGGTGCCGTAATAGCTGCCTGCGACGCGCCACATGAGCGCGTTGGATACGCCGCCGACGCTCGCGGTGCCATAGCCGGTGTCGTGCGATCCGCCTTCCAGGCTGGCGCTGCCTTGAGTTTTCTGCGTCGGGTCGGCGGTGACGACGTTGATGACACCGCCGATGGCATCGCTGCCATACAGGGTCGACTGTGCGCCGCGCAGAATCTCGATGCGCGAGACGTCGCCGATCAGTAAGTCCTGGAAGTCGAAGCCGCCGCCCGGCAGTGATGGATCCGTCATCTTGACGCCATCGATGACGACCACTGTCTGATCGGTCTCCGCGCCACGGATGAAAACGGATGTCGGTTGTCCGACGCCGCCCGTGCGTGACACCTCGATCCCGGGCGTCTGCGCGAGCAGATCCGAGGTGATAGTCGCCTGGCTTTCCCGGACATCCTGCTCGTCGAGCACCGTGACCGAGTTGCCGACCGTGGAAAGCGCCGCCGGAGCGCGGTTTGCAACCACCACGACTTCATCGAGGGCCACATCGGCGCTGTCGGCGGGCGGCTGCGCGAATGCTCGTGTGACCAGGAAAATGAGGGGGACGGCGGCAGGCAGCAGAGCGATTCGTCTTTTCAAGGCAGAACTCCCAAGTTGCGCGTATCCGGGCGGATCGCGCGGGAGGCTGCCGGCCGATTCGGCTCTTGCGAGTGCGACCGGTCACCACGCCTGCCACGCGGTCCGTGTCGCCACTCGGTTGGTTCCGCTCGCGCAGCGCACCCCGGCTGCTCGATTGGGCGACCGCGACAAGCAGGTCTCCTGGCTTGCGGCTCGAGTCCTCGCATCACCTTCCCGGACTCTTGTCCAGTGGTCTTCGATGCGGGGCAAACCGCGTACAGTTGCGGGGGCAGCCCGGGCTTCTACCCGAGTTCCCGTTTTAATCCCCTCGAGGGGGAACTTGTCGCGCGCGGCAAAGGTGCCTGAATGCGCCGGCGGAGTCAACTGACGGCGCGAGGAGGGCGTTGCGTCCGGATACGGTCACTGCACCGGACGTCCCCGAAGCAACTACGCCGTTGCTCCACCCGGGCGTTGCCGCGGGCCGGCCGGGAAGTCGCTGACCTGACCATCCTCGCGGCCGATCTCCTCGAGGAGATCGTGCAGAACTTTGAGTGACGGCAGGAGCCCGGGAGAGATCATCCGCAGATCATCGAAGCGCAACCGCATTCTCGCCACGGCGGAAGCGCTCGCGCCTGATATCTCCAACGACACGACCTTCGCCCCGTCGCTTGCCAGCCAGTGATCGCTCTGTTTCGCAGCATCCCACTTGCGCCCGAAGAAGGGCTTGTTAAGGAGAGGCGCTACCAGGATCGGCAACGGACCCTTCGCGAGCAGCTTCGCGAGCGAAACGTCATCGCCGAGATGCGCCTGGGCTTCCTCGATGCGGACCACGCGGACGCAGAGGCCGCCTGCGGGAGCACCGACAGGCGACCGGCTTCTGTCTGATTTGTGCTCGGCACGTTTTCTCTGGGACGGAGACGCTGTGGAAAAAATGAAAGCTGAGCCGGAGCTATGCAGGGACGCGGAAAGTAACTCCTGCAATGGTCGCTGATCAGCGACGGCGATGCCGCGCAGCTCGGAGGAGGCTTGGATAGTCTCGGCGATCGGTGTTTCCAGGGCTTTTGCCAGCGAATCGAGATCGTGATATTCAGACGGCAGACAGACGTAGTCGCGGCGGATTTGAAGTTTGCCGTCGTGTCGGTCTTTTTCCGCGGTGCCCATACAAACGCGCGCGCAGAGCAAAGCGCGTTCCTCTGATCAGGTAAAGCCGCAGGTGTCACAGATCCGCGGCCGATTCTTCTGTGATCCTGTAAACCCTGAAGCCGGCGCTTTCGTATACGTGCATAGCCGCCGGATGATCCCAGTTGTCGGTATGGAGCCATATTCTCCCGGGCTGCGATTCCCACTCGGCGTGAAGCGCGTTGCGCAGGAGCCACGAGCCCAATCCCTTGCCCTGAGCCAACGGCAGGAGCCCGAAATTCTTCAGCTCGATATCCGTGAGACCTCGCTCGAATTCGCAGAGCCCGAGCGCGCGACCACCGCCGTCGCGCAGGACGTAGATCGCGCTGCGCTGCGACACGAGCAGACGAAGCAGCTCGGCGCGCGGCATCCCGAGGCGCTGATCCCAGCGCAGCGGCTCACCGATCCGTCCATACAACTCCAGATACTCGCTCACGCGCAATCTCTCGCGAGAGATACGCTCTTCCCCGAGCCGTGCTGCAGCGGGCGTCGGACTGTGGGTCAACTCGAGATAACTGACGCGGACGGTGGTGGGGTTCATGGCGCATCAGCACTGCGCGACATCGGTGGTCCGGTTCTCAAGGCCGCCTGCGCTCAGTTCGTCTCTTCGAGAAAATCGGTGATGGAGTCCCGGCTCGGCGTGATGCCCTTCAATTGCAGGACGGCGCCGGCATTGCCGCGATGATAGTTCCCATGCATGCACACGTGGAGAATGATCTCGCCGCGGCCCATGCGCGCCGGCTTTCCGCTGGTGAAGACGAACTCGACGGGCTGCTCGAAGTCGCTTGCCGCCAGGCCATCCACGTACGACGCGTACCAGTCATTGACCTCACGCGTGCCGCCCGCCAGGGCCTGCAGATCCGGCAGCGTCTCGGAGCGGGGCGCCCGAAACGCGTGCGGCAACCCGCGCAGGTGATGCTGGAAGATCCTGTCGACCGCGTGGATGTGGTCGAGGATGCGCAGCATGATCGTGGATTCCTCGCGGGTCAGCCGCTCGAAATTGCGGCTCACGGCCTCGTAGAGGCCGTGATCGGCCCAACGCTTCATGGCGATGAGCTGGGAATAAGGCTGAGTCATGGCGTTCTCCATCGCTGTTGCCGTTTCATGCGACAGGCGCATAATACGAGTGATAGCTCTCATTTTGATACTCGCATTTGGAGCACGGCAGATGCCCCGCAGACCGCTCACGGATGCTAGAAAACAAGCCTCTCAGAAGCGATCGCGCGCGACGGTGGATGCTTTGGTCGAAGCGACAGCTCGCATTCTGGTCAAAGCGGGCTTCGACCATGCGAGCACCAATCGCATCGCCGGGGAGGCGGGCGTCAGCATCGGCTCGCTCTACCAGTACTTCCCCAGCAAAGAGGCGCTCGTCGGCGCGGTGATGGATCGCCATCAGCGGGAGCTGATGCAGGTGGTCCGCGGCGTGTTACCGCAGGTCGCGGGGCTGCCGATGCAGCAGGCATTGCGCAAGCTCATCACCCTGGGGATCACGGCGCATCAGATTGATCCGAAGCTGCATCGCGTCCTCGCGGAGCAGATTCCGCGCACGGGCAGGCTGAAGGACATCGAGGCCTTCGATCGGGAGAACTACTCCCTCTTCAGGACCTGGCTGGAGGGCCGCCGCGACGAGATTCGCGCCGTCGACCTGGATATGGCGGCCTTCGTCTGCGTGACCGCCATCGAGGCGGTGACACATCGAGCGGTTCTGCATCACTCCGAGACGTTTTCGGAGAATGCGCTCGAGTCCCTCATCGACGAGGCCACTCGGCTCGTGGTGCGATACCTCAACCCGTGAAACGACGCTCCAGTCCTTCCGACTGGAAGAACGCGGCGCCTGGCACCCGCCCGCTGAGCTCCGTCGGCAGCGTCGAGGTTCGCCAGCGCCTCGAATCGGCAATCGTCGCAGGCGACGGGGTGGCGGGCGCTCATTGCATCCACGAGCTCTGGATGCGCGCCCAGCTCGGAACGGACATCGATGCGCTTCTCGATCGACTGTGGAAACGCGCGGCGAGCTCGATTCCTGAATGGCTTCCGATGACACACATCGAATGGCTCGCTGACGTGTACGAGATCGCTGCCCGCTTCGCCGCCACGCGCAAAGGGCGATCGAACGTATATCTGGTGCTCCTCGATTATCGGGATCGCAAGGCTGGCCCGTACGGTGTCTATGTGGGCATGAGTCACTACACGCCGGCGCAACGATTCGACCAGCACAAGGCGGGGATCCGCGCCTCCGGCAGTGTGCTCAAGCGTGGAGTCGAAGTTCTAACGGGGCCGACGCTGCACCTGCAGCGCATCGCGCGCGCGGAGGCAGAAAGGATCGAAGCCGGACTCGCTGTCGCCTTGAGCGAGGCCGGGCTCCTGGTGCAGGGCGGCCACTGACCCGTTCGGCCGGAGAACCCGTTGGCTCACAGGCCGAGATCGCTCAATCCGGGGTGATCGTCGGGCCGCCGCCCGAGCGGCCAGCGATACTTGCGGGCCGCCTCGGCGATCGGCAGGTCATTGATGCTCGCATGACGGCGGCGCATGAGCCCGCGCTCGTCGAATTCCCAGTTCTCATTGCCGTAGGAGCGGAACCATGAGCCGCTGTCGTCGCGCCACTCGTACGCGAAACGGACCGCGATACGGTCGCCGGTGAACGCCCAGACCTCCTTGATCAGGCGATATTCGAGCTCGCGGGCCCACTTGCGTTTGAGAAAGGCGACGATCTCGCCACGTCCGGTGATGAATTCCGCGCGATTTCTCCAGACACTGTCCTCGGTGTAGGCGAGGGCGACGCGCTCGGGCTCGCGTGTATTCCAGGCGTCTTCGGCCGCGCGCACTTTCTGAGCGGCGGTCTCGGCGGTGAAAGGCGGCAGGGGTGGACGGCTCGACATCTGAAGCCTCCGGAGCGTGAGCTCAGCGGTCTGAAGGACGGTAGTGATCCCGGTTGACGTTGACGGCAACCCAGTTCGGATCATGCAGCCGATCGCCGACGATGACCTGGAAGAGTCCCAGGGGCCGGTACGAAGGGACGAGAGCGGCATCTCCGCGGTCGAGCAGCAGTTGCACGGCGCGCTCGAGGTTGGCCAGGTACGCCTCTCCAATCAACGGGCGATCATTGTGGCCGGTCATGATGTATTTCACGCGGCCCCTGAGCTGCGATCGAACCTGCCTGATCTCCGTCAGATACGCGTCGAGCGGATTCGGATCGAACTGCATCCAGGCCGCGTCGGGGATGGTGGGGGAGTTGCTTCCGAAGGAATCTCCGCAGAAGAGGACGGCCGTCCCGGGATCGAAGATCACGATCGGGCCGGGGGTATGGCCGGGAACCGCATGGACGGTCAGCGCGCGATCGCCCATGTCGATGTGCTCGCCGTCGCGCGCCGGGATGACATGCCTCGCGATCACGGGGGGCTCGATGCCGCGGCTGCTGAGGAGCCTGACGAGCCCGTCACGATCCTGCGCGCCGATGAGCTCCATGCTGCCGCGCACGAACTGATCGGCCTGTCCGATGTGATCACCGTGATTGTGCGTGAAGATCACCGTCAGCGGACGCCTGCCGGTGTAGCGCGCCACATAGGCCGCGAGATCCCCTCGCCCCATGCCGCTGTCGATGAGCACGAATTGCTTCGTGCCGCTGAGAAGAAACATCTTGTCGTTGTCGGAATCACGGATCATTCGTACGCCGGGCAGCACCTCCTGCGAGACATAGGCGGTCCGATCGCGCCGGTCGATCAGGTACTCGAAGCGGGCGACCGCGCTCGGCGCATGCCCTGCCTCCAGCGCGATCGCGCGAATGGTGTAGCGGGTCTTCAGCCCGCGATTGCCGTCATACAGGCCGGAAATGAAGATGAGTCGCCAGGGGTCGAAGACCGTGCTGGCAGCGGTCGGCGCGCTGCCGTCGATCGTATAGTGAATCGTCGCCCGGGGATCGGAGTCGAGCAAGGTCACGGACTCGGTCGTGGAAAAGGTTCCGGAGGGTGGAAATGCCGTTGGCGCAGGAAGCCGAGCACCCTGCGCGAACGCCGTGATAGAGCCCGCGAGGATGAAAAGCCATGCGCATGCCGCACCCGCTCGGCCGACCGTCATGGGATGCGCTCCACCCGGGGTGCCCAGCCGCGCCGCCGGAGAACGAAGAAATACCAGCCCAGAGCCGCGGCGAGCAGTGCGCCGAGAAGCAGGAGGCTCGGGCGTCCTGCGTCGGGATCGTTCCAGTCAGCAGCAGCGAAGGCGAGCGCCAGCGCGAGTCCGAGAAGTGGCGCGAGGGGATGGCAGGGTGAGCGCCAGAATCCCCGCCCACCCGTCTGGCCGCGGCCGCGGCCGACGAGCACGGCAATGCTGACCAGTGCGAGGCCGTAGACCACCAGACCCGAGATGAATACCAGCAGAACGTGTGAACTGGTGAAACAACACAGGCCCGAGCCCACGGCGACCACGGTGGCGGCGACTCGGGGAGCTCCCGACGCAGGGTGAACTTTTGCCAGGGCGGCGTTGAGCCGCCCGGGAAAAATCCCGTCGCGGGCAAAGCTGAAGAACAGCCGGGCGGAGAACAGCAGCTGCGCGATCAGGGCATTGAACACGGCGAGCGCGACCGCGGCGCTGAGCGCCTTGCCGGCAATGGGGCCGGCGAGGGATGTCACGAAGGCGCTGAAGGGGGCGGCGCTGCGGAAGATGTCAGGGTGTCCGCTGGAGCTCCATGCGACCGCAATGACAGGGAGCGCGATCGTGATCCCGCCCACGAGAGCGGCGCAGAGAATGACGCGGCCCATGTTGTGATGAGGATCGACGAGCTCTTCCCCGAAGGCGATCGCCTGATTGCCTCCCGCGGTGGCGAAGCCGGCGTTCACGGCCCCCATCGCCATGGCCGCCGTCGCCGCTGGAAGCCAGTGGCCCTGGGCATCGGGAACGCGTGGGTGCACGAGCACGGAAATGAAGTTACCGTCCGGGTGGTGCCAGAAGCCCGCCACCACGAGCGCGACCACCGCCAGGAGCTCGAGCGCGAGGAAAACGCCTGTCAGGATTGCCCCGGTCCGCACCGCGAGGAGGGCCGCGCCCCCGGCAAGAGTCAGCGCGGCGAAGGTGACCGCCAACGGATGCGCAACAGGCACGATCTCCGCGATGTAGACCGCGACCATCTGCGCGAGGAACGCACTGAGCGGCAGGACCGTCAGGCCCCAGAGCGCCAGGCACACGAAGCCCGCGGCGGGGCCGAGGATGGACCCGACACCCACGTAGTCGCCGCCCGCATAGGGGTAGGCGGAGCCGAGCTCGGCGTAGACCACTCCCCAGATGGCCGCCACGCCTATCCCGATGAGGAACAGGGCCGCCGCGCCCGTGCCCGTGCGTTGCAGCACATCGGAGCCGGGGCCGTATACCGAGAAGACGGGCGAGAGACAGGAGAGCGTCAGAAGCAGCGTATCGAAGGCGGACAGTTTGCGGTGCAATCGCGTCCCCGCCGCGCTTGCCGGCGGGGTCAGGGGTTCGTCCGAGTGCTCGATGCTGCCGCTCGCTTGCGTGTTCATGTATGGCAGTAGAATGAGCCGGGTCGTGCGCCGAAGGATACCTCATGGCTGATTCGCACTCGCTGCCCATCGTCCTCGTGCCGGGCCTGCTGGGCTCGCCGCGGCTGTACGGGGACCAGATCCCGGAGCTGTGGCGGATGGGGCCGGTAATCGTGGCCGATCACACGCGGGACGACAGCATGGGCGCCATCGCCGGTCGCATTCTCGCCGGTGCGCCGCCGCAATTCGCGCTCGCCGGCCTCTCGATGGGCGGCTACATCTGCTTCGAGATCCTGCGCCAGGCGGCGAAGCGGGTCGCGAGACTGGTGCTTCTGGATACCAGCGCCCGACCTGACACGCCGGAGCTGAGCAAGCAACGGCGCTCGCAGATCGACATGGCGCGGGCCGGGCGTCTGGGGGAGATCACGGACATGCTCTTTCCGCGGCTGGTGCACGCGCGGCGCTGGGGAGATGAGTCGCTGCGCCGCACGATACGCGCGATGGCGCAGGAGGTCGGCGCCGCAGGTTTCGGCAACCAGCAGATGGCGATCATCGGCCGACCCGACTCACGACCCGGATTGACCGCCATCCGGTGCCCGACGCTGGTGATCGTGGGTGACGGCGACATGCTGACCCCACCGGAGCTGGCGGAAGAGATCGCGAACGGGATACCGCGGGCGCGCCTCAACGTGATCCGCGATTGCGGCCACATGTCGACGCTCGAGCAGCCCGCCGCGGTGACGAGGTCGATGTCGGAATTCCTGGCGACCTGAGGGGAGGAGATGACGTGACTGCTCATTATCTGCTGAAGACCGAACCGTCGGACTACTCCTTCGCCGATCTGGCGCGTGAGAAGGAGACGGTCTGGACTGGAGTATCAAATCCCGTGGCGCTGCGGAACTTGCGCGGCATGGGTCCCGGCGACAGGCTGGTGATCTATGAAACCGGGGACGTCAAGAGCGCGGTGGGGACGGCCAGTGTCATCGCCGTCCAGGGGTCGGACGCGCAGGAGCCGAAGGTCAGGATCAAAGCGGCGAAGCCATTGTCCACGGCGGTGCCGCTGTCGCAGATCAAGCAGAGCAAGCTGTTCGCCGATTCACCGTTGGTCCGCCAGGGACGCCTGAGCGTCGTGCCGCTCACCGCGGAGCAGTACCGCTATCTGATCGGCGAATAGGCGCGGACATGGCGTATACCCCTTTGCTGGCGATCATCGGGGGCACCGGCACGCTCGGTCGCGGGCTTGCGGCTCGCGCCCTGCGGCACGGCATCCGGGTGTGCATCGGCTCCCGCGCGGCGGATCGCGCGCAAGCCATGGCGGCGCAGCTGTGCCGCGAGATTCCGGGCGCCGAGGCCACCGGCGCCTCCAATGAAGAGGCGGCTGCAAGCGCAGAGTTGATCGCGGTAGCGGTGCCGTTTGCCAGTCAACTGGAGACACTGCGGACCATACGCGAAGCCGCGAAGGGGAAGATCGTGCTCGACGCGACGGTGCCGCTCGTCCCGCCACGCGTGGCGCGCGTGCAGCTGCCGCCAGAGGGCTCCGCGGCTGTACGGGCACAGAATGAGCTTGGGCCGGACGTCAGGGTGGTCTCGGCCCTGCACACCGTTGCCGCGGCGCGATTGGGTTCCGACGCCTCCGCCGCGCAGATCGGAGACGTCCTGGTCTTCGGCGATGACAAGGTCAGCCGGGAAGCCGTCGTGGCGCTTCTCGCGCGGATGGACCTCGCCGCACTGCACGGCGGATCGCTGGCGAATTCGGCCGCCGCCGAGGCGCTCACCTCGGTGCTCATTTTCCTGAACAAGCAGTACCACGCCGATCACGCGGGACTCAGGATCATCGGGATCGGCGCCACAACGGGAACCGCCTGACGGCGAGCCGCGCCGGGTTGCGGCGACTTGCTGCCGGGCGGACCACCGCCTACGCTTGCGCCACCATTCGAGCTTCATTCAAGGTAACCGCGATGTCGGTAGTTCTGCTGGAGCGGCCGCGGGAGGGTATCGCGCTGCTGCGGCTCAATCGCCCGGACCGTTTGAACGCGCTCAACATGGCGGTACGCGAGGCTCTGGCGGCGCATTTTGCGGCGCTGGCGGCCGATGAGGCCATCCGGTGCATAGTCGTGACGGGCGACGAGAAGGCCTTTGCGGCGGGTGCCGATGTGGCGGAGCTCGCCGAGCGCGCGCCCGCGGATGAGGCGTTCGCGAGATCCCAGGCCGCCTGGAGGGCGATCGAGCGCTATCGCCGCCCCATCATCGCCGCAGTGAACGGCTTTGCGCTGGGCGGCGGATGCGAGCTCGCGATGCACTGCGACATCATCATTGCGGGGGAGGGCGCCAGGCTGGGGCAGCCGGAGGTCAAGCTCGGCATCATGCCGGGCGCCGGTGGCACGCAGCGTTTCGTGCGCGCGACCGGCAAATTCGCCGCCCTGCGTTGGCTGCTCACGGGTGACCTGTTGAGCGCCGCCGAAGCGCACCGGCTGGGGCTCGTGTCGGAAGTGGTGCCGGACGGCGAAGTCCTGCCGCACGCGCTCGAGATCGCGGCCCGCATCGCGGCGCTGCCGCCGCTCGCGGTAGCGGCCATCAAGGAGGCGGTGCTCGTCGGCGCCGATCTGCCCCTCGATGAGGCGCTGCGCCTCGAGGCGCAAAGCTTTCAGATGCTCTTCGCCACCGAGGATCGCGGCGAAGGCATGCGGGCCTTTCTCGAGAAACGCAAGGCTGCGTTCAAGGGGCGTTAGATGTCAGATCAATCCGGGCCCCTGCATACGATAGGAGTGGTCGGCGCCGGCGC
>Ga0134126_10012079_pt1 | contig 10908 bp, 11 predicted proteins | sample KB31752_FD_96881 | JGI IMG/M metagenome (GOLD analysis project Ga0134126, IMG submission 96881) | Terrestrial soil microbial communities with excess Nitrogen fertilizer from Kellogg Biological Station, Michigan, USA - KB3-175-2 | ecosystem: Environmental > Terrestrial > Soil > Unclassified ...
ATCCACTGCTTTTTCAATCACTCGCATTCTCTGCAACTCCTTCTGGCTCAAGGTCACCATCCTTTAAGGGTGACATTTTTTCGTTGCAGTTAAGGGGTGACATTATCTTGGAGCATCTTCAACCAGCAAGACAATGGTTGACTGTCCTCTGCGCCCGGTGTAGCATTTGGAAGATCTCAGATGCACCATTTATTCATCAACCCGGCTTCCGCCCGCAACATGGCTATGTGTTGCTGTATGTGTATGTGTACACGCGAGCGGCCGGTGCTGAGCAATTTTTCTTAGATTTTAGACTCAGATTAGAAACCGGGGCCGCTCAAAGTGAGCGGCCTTTTTGTTTTGGCTTCTCACACGGGACAAGCGGCGCCTCACGGGAAAGAGGAAGGCATGTCAAAGTTGAAGAAGCCAATCGCCATTTACTATGAACACCCCCACTGGTTCGTTCCGCTGTTTAAGGAACTGGAGCGCAGGGGAGTTCCATTTGTCCGCATTAACGCGGCCCAGCACCATTTCGATCCCGCCCACTTGAACGGCGAAGGCGGATACTCACTGGTATTCAATCGAATGAGTCCTTCCGCGTACCGCCGCGGTCATGGCCAGGCAATCTTCTACACACTTTATTACCTCGACCATCTTGAGCAACGCGGCAAGCGGATTGTGAATGGCCAGAAGGCGTTTCGTTATGAAACGTCGAAAGCCTTGCAGCTTTCATTGCTGGAGAGGCTGGCACTTCCCTACCCTAAGAGCCGCGTGATCAACAACCCGGCGGACGCGGTACAGGCGTCTGAGGGGCTGCGCTTCCCTATCGTAGTGAAGCCGAACATTGGCGGAAGCGGCGCCGGCGTAACAAAGTTCAATTTGCGGCAGGAACTCGAGTCTGCGGCCAAAGCAGGCACGCTTGATCTGGGCCTGGACACAACCGCCCTGGTGCAGGAGTTCATTCCCGCGCGCGGCGGCCATATCGTTCGTGTAGAGGTTGTAGGCGGCAAGTTTCTCTATGGAATCAAAGTTCACCTCACGGGCGAAACCTTTGATCTCTGCCCTGCGGACATCTGCAAGACCACTGGCGGCCAGGAACTAGCCCGCGCCGCATGCCCTGTCGATGCGCCCAAAACTGGTCTGAAGGTTGAAGGCTACACGCCGTCGGATGAAATTATTCAACAGGTTGAGCGCATCATGCATCAGGCACAAATTGAAGTAGGCGGCATCGAGTACATCATCGATGATCGTGACGGCAAGCTTTACTTTTACGACATCAATGCGCTTTCCAACTTCGTGGCTGACGGACCGAAAGTGATCGGGTTTGATCCGTTTGTCCGGCTGGTCGATTTTCTGGAAAAGGAGGCCGCGTAATGCGATACGGATATTGGCTCCCTGTTTTTGGCGGTTGGCTGCGTAACGTTGAAGATGAGCGGATGGAAACCAGTTGGGCATACGTCAGCCGGATGGCACGGCGCAGTGAAGAAATCGGCTTCGACCTTACTTTGATCGCCGAGCTCAACCTGAATGACATCAAGGGTCCTGAAGAGCCGTCACTCGACGCCTGGTCCACTGCTGCCGCACTTGCCGCGGTAACGCACCGCCTTGAGCTGATGGTGGCAGTGCGTCCCACGTTCCACAATCCCGCCTTGCTGGCCAAGCAGGCGGCAAATATTGACCACATCAGCAATGGCCGTGTTTCACTGAATGTCGTCTCCTCCTGGTGGGCAGAAGAAGCGCGCAAATATGGCGTCCATTTTGATAAACATGATGATCGGTATGCCCGCACCTCAGAGTGGCTGGATGTGGTGGACCAAGCATGGAAACACGATCACGTAAATTACGAAGGCAAGTATTACAAGGTTGAAGATCTGGTCTTGCAGCCCAAGCCAGTGTCGCATCCGCGCCCGGTAATTTACGCCGGTGGCGAATCAGAAGCGGCGAAGAACCTGATTTCGCAGAAGTGCGATGCTTACGTGATGCATGGCGATCCACCAGAAAAGATCCGCGAAAAAGTTCGCGATCTCTCCGCGCGTCGTGAAAGATGGGGCCTGCCGCCGATGCAATTCGGCGTTGCGGCCTACGCCATTATCCGCGACACCGAAAGAGAAGCACAGGAAGAATTGCGCCGCATTACTGATGTCCACCAGAACGCCGCTGGATACCAAAATTACCAACAGTGGCTAGCCAATACACAACTGGAGCAGCGCGTTTCCCTGGAAGATTACTCGGTATCGAATCGAGGCCTGCGTTCCGGCCTGGTGGGAACGCCGGAGCAGGTGGTTGAGCGCATTGCCGAATTTGAAGATGCCGGCGCCGGCCTGTTGCTGCTTCAATTCAGCCCTCAACTGGAAGAAATGGAGCGGTTTTCACAGCAGGTAATCCGGGCCGGTATGCGGGTATTGGCCCAGGCAATTTAAGCGACGTTCGCGTCCCGCGAAACTGAAGAATCGGGCCGACCGAAACAATTGTGATCGGCGGACCGCTCTTCAGACAGCAGACGAGCTTCATGCTCCTTCCCGGAAGCTCGTCTGCTTACAAATTCTGGTAATTAAGAATTTTACAGCCCGCTTTTGGCCTTCAGATAATCTTTCAGATATGACTAAGCGAAAAGATGCCTCAGATCGTCAAGGCTGGTGTTTACAAAATCTTTCACTACCAGCTCAGCGCCAGCCTGCTGAAGCAGAGATTCCCTGCCGTTGGCAGCGATGCCCATACACTTCATCCCCGCAGCTTTTGCCGCAAGCACGCCGGCGACCGCGTCTTCACATACCAGTACGTCGCTCGTATCAATTTGCAGGGTTTGAGCCGCCAGCAAAAACAAAGCTGGATCAGGCTTGCCTCGACCTACATCCTCTGCAGTCATAACAACACGAAAGCGATGGCGTATGTTGAATGCTTGTAGCGCCTGTTCCACTCGTCCCCGGCTGCCGGAGGTTGCCACAGCGCTAGGCAGTGCCGCGGCATCAACCTGCGAGAGAAATTCGGCAAAGCCCCGGATAAGTTTCAATTCAAAAGCGCTGGACTGAAACAATTTATCCTTTTCAGCACCGTAGCTCGCGGTTTGTTCCGCAGTGAGGTCGCCGAAAAAATAGCGCAGTATCTCTTCGCGCCTCGCGCCTTCCTGCACGAAAGAGAGTTCCGCGTCACTGACTGCCTTACCTCTAGAGTTCAAAAAAGTTTTCCACGCCTGCATGTGTACAGGATGGCTATCTACGATGACTCCATCAAAGTCGAAGATGACGCCGCCAAGCATTCGTGTTCCTATAAACCTCGGCCAGCCGACTGGAGTTGAGCTAATCCGGGCCAGGATCGCTGAGCATCTTGGTAATTTGAGAGTGTGCCGATATCCAACAGGTACTCAGAAATTTTATATGCGGCCATGTTGCCGACCATCTTGGGAAGCACGTCAAAGCCCAGGTCGGCGGGCCGTTGAGCCGGGAGATAATCGAAAAGATCCGGCCCGGCGATCATCGCGCCCGAAAAGGCCCAATTGCTGGCAGGACGCTCAGGCTTCTCCACAAATTCCTGGATGATTGCATTCTTGTCCGTGGCCACGATGCCGCATCGAGTGGGATCGGGGACCTGATGTATGCCCAGCGTTGCCGGAAGGCGTTTCTGCTGGTGGAATCCAAGCATTCTTCGCAGGTCCACGTTCGTCAGCACGTCAGCGTAAAGAACAAAAAAAGATTTTTCTCCAGCGACAAACTCGCGATTTTCTACCAGTGTTCCCGCGCTGCCAAGCAATTCCGGCTCTTCGACAATGAGAATACGCACGCCGGTCCTTTGTTCTGACGCAAATTGTCGAATAGCTTCTGCACGAGCGTGTGTATTCACTAGAATGTCATTGATTCCGGCAGCCTTGCAGTTGTTGAGCCATATTTCCAGTAGGGGTATGCCCTTGATCGGCAGCAGGCATTTGGGAACATTGTCTGTTAAAGGGCGCAACCGTGTGCCATTGCCAGCCGCCAGAAGAAAAGCTTTCATGGAATAAGAATAAATGCAGCTGCACTAACACTTAAAGAGTGGATTTCACCGCTTGCCTCCAGAAACGGACATAACCACGCTGAGTTGTTTGCGCTTCCATTGCCACGCAGACTCGATGATCTCCTGCAGAGAAGAGTGTTTGGGATTCCAGCCCAGTTCATGCATGATGCGTTTGGGGCTGGCGCACAGTATCGCCGGATCACCTTCACGACGGGCGCTTACACGCAACGGGATGGGGCGCCCTGTAACTTCCGCCGCGGCATCGCATACTTCTCTAACTGAATAGTTTTTTCCCAGCCCGATGTTGTAAGCACGCATGCCAGGCTTGTTCAGTTTTTGCAGAGCACATATATGCGCGCTGGCGATATCGAGAACATGCACATAGTCGCGCAGGCATGTGCCGTCAGGCGTGTCATATTCATCACCATAGATGTTAAATACCTTGCGCTCTCCCGTGGCCGCCTGTAGAAGAAGCGGGATGATGTGCGTTTCAGGGTCGTGGCGCTCTCCCAGTTCCGCTGCGGCGCCGGAAGCGTTGAAATAACGCAGCGCGGTCACACTCCAGCCATAGGCCCCCGCATACCAGCCAAGGATCCGCTCGAACATCAACTTGGTTTCGCCATAGGAATTGACGGGTTGCTTGGAATCATCCTCCTCAATGGGGACACGCTCCGGCGTGCCGTACACCGCTGCGGAAGATGAGAACACAAAATTCTTGATTCCCGCAGCGCGCAGCACCTCCAACATGGCAATTCCTGAAGCCACGTTGTGCTGGAAAAACATTCCGGGATTGCTGACCGACTCCGGAATCAATGCCTTAGCCGCAAAATGAAACACCGCGTCGAAACGAATATGGCTCACCAGGGATTGCATCGCGCTCTGGTTACCGATATCGATTTGGAAGAAAGCCGCGCCTGCAGGGACGGCTTCTCTGTATCCCGTAGAGAGGTCATCCACAATAGTGACGGAATGCCCCTTTCGCAACAGTTCAGCGCAACAAACTGACCCCACATATCCAGCGCCGCCTGTAACCAAAACATTGGCCATTGCTTACACCCCTGATCCGCGCAACATCCTTGCTGGAGTCTTGATGAGTATTTTCAAGTCAAATAAAAGCGACCTGTTCTCTGCGTAAAATAAGTCCATTTCAACTCGCCGATCATAGCCAGCCTGCTGATCGCCACTGACCTGCCAGTAGCCGGTCAAGCCGGGTTTCATTTCGGAAAAAACCCATGCCGCATCACCATACTTCTTGAGCTCGATGGGAGTAATCATCCTTGGACCAACCAGGCTCATTTCTCCTTTGAGCACGTTCCACATCTGAGGCAGTTCATCCAGGCCGGTGCGCCGTAGCTTGGCTCCGGCCAATGTAATGCGAGGGTCATCCTGCAATTTAAAATTCACCTCAAATCGGCGACGCAGCAGAGCATCGCGCCGCAACAGTTCATCGGCATCCACACGCATTGTTCTCAACTTAAGAGCGTCAAACTCACCCCGTGGGCCCACTACACGTCGGCGAAAAAAGGCCGGGCCTCCGTCGTGAAGCTTGATTCGCAGCGCCAGGACCAATACCACTGGCACAAATAGAACAAAAAGAAATGACGCGCCAACCAAATCGATTGCTCTCTTCAATGCTCGATCCCAGCGCGTGAGCGGCAGGCGTTGGTTCCGAATGAGATCGTGCGGTTTTATGGCGGCAGAAGCTGGCACTTTAATCCCCGCCAAGTATGGTCTTGGAGGCCAGTGCCGCCGGTTTTGAAAGTAAAGACAGGTCTGAATCCACCATCATTCGCACTAGGTCGTCAAATGACATTGTTGGCTTCCAGCCCAGAATCTTATTTGCCTTGCTGGTGTCTCCGGTGAGTGGGTCGTCCTCTGCTGGACGCAGTAGAGCCGAATCGATCTCAACGTGCTTTTGCCAATCCAGCCCAACATGTGAAAAAGCAATCTTCAGAAGCTCTTTTACGCTATGAGTGACTCCGGTGGCGATCACAAAATCCTGAGGCGTGGGTTGTTGCAGCATCAGCCACATAGCATGAACATAGTCGCCGGCAAAGCCCCAGTCGCGCCGGCCTTCAATATTTCCCATCTTGATCTTGTCTGCCAGTCCCAGCTTGATTCGTGCGACTTGCCGTGACACTTTGCGCGTTACAAACTCAGGCGCTCTGCGGGGCGATTCATGGTTGAAAGCAATGCAGGAACAGGCAAACATGCCATAGCTCTCGCGGTAATTGATCGTAATATGATGGGCAAACATTTTGGCGGCCCCATAGGGGTTGCGCGGACGCAGACGAGTGCCTTCGCTCTGCTGCGTGTCTTCAGACTTGCCGAAAATCTCTGAGCTTGAAACTTGCAAGAACTTGGCCCTGGGCGCGTGGCGCCGAATTGCTTCCAGCATTCGGAGAGCTCCCATACCTGTGACTTCCATGGTCAACAGCGGCTGAATCCAGGAAACCGGAACAAACGTCTGCCCGGCAAGGTTGTAGACTTCATCGGGTTTAACTTGCTCCATGGCGCGATCAAGTGAAGTCTGGTCGGTTAGATCAGCCTCAATGTAATTGACCCTGCCGCCTGAAGCGCTTGCGCTTTCGCGATTCGCCCGCGCGATGTTGCGGACGGTTCCGTAAACCTCATATCCTTTTTCCAGCAGCAACTCAGCCAGATAGGAACCATCCTGTCCAGTTACTCCTGTGAGTAAAGCACGCATCCCAAGAACACCTCTTACTGTTCTGATCTAATTTGCGGCGCTAGTTGGATCGAATTACGTGATGATATACCGATATTGTTCCCAGTGCCGCTTTGTCCCAGGAAAAATCAGCAGCTCTCCTCAGGCCATCGGATCTTTTTTGCTGTAACTCCTCAGGATTACGCAGCAGCGCAATCAGAGCTTTTGCCATTGCATGAACATCAAACGCATCAAAGCACTGCGCGCCTGCGCCCGCGATTTCCGGCAGCGAACCGCGGTCGGAAGTAATTACCGGACAACCGCATGACATCGCTTCCACCAGAGGAAGCCCGAATCCTTCATAAAGTGAGGGCATTACAAATGCGTGAGCATGGCGGAAAAGAATACCCAGATCTTTCCCTTCCAGATAGCCAAGATTATGTAAGTCGAGTTTGTGAGCGCGATTGCCGGCAAATCGTTCTGAACTCGTGGTTCCGTAAATCACAGCATGAAATGCTACGTCCGATTCTCTCTGCGCGATCTCCAATACCTGAAGTGCGCTTTCAAGGTTCTTGGTTCGCCAGTTGCTTGCATTGGCGATGACGACGAATGGCTTCCCGATACCAAACCTTTGTTGCAAGCCCGCCTCGTCATCGGGCGCGCTGCATGAATGAAAGATGTCCCGGTCGGCGGCAAGGTAAACGGTGGAAATTCCTTCTGGCGCCACTCTCAAGATCTGTTGGATATCTGTTGCGGTATGTTGAGAATCGGCGATGAGGTGCGCTGCCCATTTGGACATTACGCGGTATCCGGCCCGCACCATCTTCTGTTTGGGCCAGGAATAGATGGGAAAGAGAAATGGAATGAGATCATGAATAGTTACAACCACCGGACACTTCAGCAGCGGAGCTGCATAAAAAGGACAGTGAAAAAGGTCGAGTTGGTCTTGTTTTTCGTGACGCGTGAATTCGAGCGTCGCAAGAGGCGAATACTTCCCAGAAAACACTGGAACAGTTTTCACAGAAAGCCCATCCAGTCCCGGTACCGGATTACTCGGATCAACATAAACCACCAGTTCACAACCCGCACGAACAAGCGCCGGCAACAACCCGCCGATGTAAGTCCCTACTCCGGACTGGTTGTACCAGCGGGCATCAAATCCTACACGCATTGCAAGTATCCTCTGTTAATACTTGATCGCGCAATATTGCTTGCTCACATATCCCTGCAACGGTTCTTGTGTGAGATATCGCAGGTCACCGGAAAACGAAGGGTCGCACGAATTTGTGATGACCACGTCCGCTATTCGCGCTCCATTTTGTGCAATCAACTTCCGGATTAGTGATTCCTTCATGCAGTGCATCTCCATGGCGCACGGCTGGTGCCTGCCGAAAATGGATTGAAGCCGGGAGCGCAAGGCCAGCCTTGCCCGGATTTTTGTGATCGATTTTGCGTGCAGTCTTTCCGGGACCTGAAAAATCAATGCGCCGCCGGGTGCCAACACCCGGACAAGCTCAGCAATATATTCAAGGCTGCAGGGCTCTGCGATATGTTGAAGCACAAGGCTTGTGTAAATGAATCCAAAATAATTATTCGGAAGGCTTTCCAATCTGGCCTCATTATTCAGCAGGAAACGGCAGTGAGGAAAATCGCGGTTGAACTCGCGCGCCAGGTTGATCATCGTCGGCGAAATATCCACGCCGATGCATTCAGGAAACCATTCCGCTAACGCGCGGGTCAGGCGGCCCACGCCGCAGCCAAAGTCGAGGGCGGGCAAGGTTTTATCAACGGAAATACCAATTGTTGCTGTATGGCCAAGTACTACTTCAATCTCTTTGCGGCCTGTGGCGAAGAACTCTTCCTTCGTCCACTGGCCGTTGCGCTTTCCGGAATCGGTGCATATCGCCCACAGCGGATCGGTTTGTGCCAAGCCTTCCCAATTCCGCTGCAATTCTTTGAGTGAATTCATGGTTTGCGAGCGATCATCCATATGGTGTCATACCGATTGATTTTCATGGTTGCACGTAACACGCGATGAACCGTGTAATAAGCGCTATCCAGAAACAAACGTATACCACGTGAAACATAATAAGGATCGAGTGATTCTTCTATGTCGTGCAGTCCGGAGTTTTCAAGCAGCCGGCGCAATACCGACGGAGTAAAGTGCGAAAGATGGATTTCGGGTGACGATCCCGCGCGTGAAATTCCTAACTTTGCGCTGAATTGCTGGTAACGCTTGAGACCGAACTGCTTACCGATCTTCTTGATCTTTGAGGTCCAGGCCAGAACGTCATTTGGCACAGCGATGACCAAGGTCCCTTGCGCTCTCAACAGGGCATGGCAACGATGGACCAGTTTGCTCGGATCAGGCACATGCTCCAGAACGTGGAACAAAGTAATGATATCGAAAGATTCCGCCGGCAGATCAAGGTCCTCAACCTGTCCGGCGAGAAGGAGCAAACCATATTTCTCTTTTGCGATCGCGATTGCGCTTGCAGAAACTTCTGTTCCAGTAACCCCGCTGAAAAACGGTTGCGCATGATGGAGAAACTGTCCATAGCCTGTACCAATATCCAGCAGGCGACCCTTCGCGCCAGACTCTAATAATTTTTTCAGCCTGCGTGTCCACAGCCTGTCACGTGAGCGCTCTTCCTTGAGCCAAGTGTCATACTTCCCTGCTTGCGAGTAAAACGCACTGATCTCAGCAAATGAAGGTCTGGGACTATCGAACACATAGCCACAGGAATCGCAACGGCAGAAATTGAAGTCTGGGTCAACTTTCTGTATATGATTGCTCTGGCAAACATTACAGGCCAGCACGATTTCCGTATCGATCTTCTCTTTTACAATCATCAGGCGGCCTGCCTCTTCGGAACTGTCTCACCGGTTGAAGCCTGAGCACTTAACAATCCCAGGACAAGGAAGAATAAAGCTGTTGCCTGGGGCGTGGTGTGGAACAGATAATCAACCGTTCCATGGACCAGCACACCGCAGATAGCGGCAAACACGGCAAGAGCAATCATCCTACTGAAGTCATTTTGTGTTTTGCGGAATTGCCTCAGGGCTGTTCGCAGGGCAAGAACAATTAAACTGCCAAAGACCAGAAAGCCTGTCAGTCCGGTCTCCGCAAGAAGTTCCAGGTACAAATTATGAGCGTCGCCGGTCCAGCCGTCAGGCAGGTTCAAAAGGCCGCCCATAAGGGATCGAAGATTGCCGAAGCCCGTGCCTAACAAAGGCGATTGGGCGAACACGGTGAAAGCTCCGTCCCAAATGGCCAGACGAGAGACCGCGGTAAAGTCGTCTATCTCACCAAGCCGCTGAAAGAACAATCCTGCTACTGCGGCCGCCAGCAGGCAGATAAGCAGTACAAGTGCGACTCGTTGTACCCGAGTTTTACGATCGCGCGCTGAAAAATATACATGCATCAGCAGAATGGCAACAAAAGCCAGCAGACCACCGCGGCTTTGTGTGAGCAAAAGCGCGATACCCGCAAGAACAAGACACCATCTGCTCAGAATACGAAGACCAATATCCGTGCCGGCCGTCGCAAATGCCAGGCAGAACGGCAGCACCAGATTGAGGTATCCGGCAAGTCCGTTATAGTGCTCAAGAAAAGACGTGATGCGCCCTTCCCATGCCGGTATCCGCGAAATTTCTTCCTGAACTGGATAAAGGAAATAGTAAAGTGCAGTGTACCCGCCCGTTAGCGCTTGCCAAAGCCCGAAAATCGCCACAGCGATGGTTGAAGCCATTAAGACTTTCAATAAAGTTCGAGTGTTGTCCTTACTCTGGCACCAATCGGTAACGACATAGTAAAAGCAAATGTAAGATACTAAACGCATTAACTCGCGCTGCGCGTCGAGCGTGAGTGGCTTGAGTACAACTGCCGATGCAATGGCTATTCCCAGATAACCGAGCATTGCGCGCGTCAGCCAGCCGTCGAAGAGCCAGTTGCGCAGGTCATGGTTATGTGTCGCGCGATACAACAGAACGCCGGCAAAGAAGCTAAAACGCACCAAAGTGCTGAGATCGCGTATGGGAAAATCCCAGTTGATAAACGGTGTAACCGGTAAAAAAAAGACTACAAATGGCAGCAAAGGCTTGAAGCGGATCGCAGCAAGAATGAACACCACTCCACTGGCGGCCAGCGGCAAAGCTAGAGGACTCACGAGAGCTCCGGCTGCCAAAGCCAGGACGGTTCCGATAATCAGCACTTCCGCTCGCCAACTTGGCGGCTGAAGGATAACAGCCCGTGATGTTGCTGAGTGGTTCATCTA
>Ga0134126_10012081_pt1 | contig 10904 bp, 8 predicted proteins | sample KB31752_FD_96881 | JGI IMG/M metagenome (GOLD analysis project Ga0134126, IMG submission 96881) | Terrestrial soil microbial communities with excess Nitrogen fertilizer from Kellogg Biological Station, Michigan, USA - KB3-175-2 | ecosystem: Environmental > Terrestrial > Soil > Unclassified ...
ACGTTTTTTTATGTGTTGTTATCAGTACCGTTATCGCCGGACTGAGATATTTCGACCAGGTTTGCCAGAATATTTTTAAAGCAAAGGAGCGGTTTAAACTCGCTTCCATCCTGAATATGGTCAACCGGTTCGGGCTGTTGTTTATAACCCTTGGCCTTGCATTGCTTAAGTATTCATTGCTTGTTATTTTATGGGGAAACTTTATTTATATTTCATGCTACGTTCTGTTGCAGTTTATCTTCATCCCAAAGGTGATACCCTCTTACAAACTGGGTAAACTACACGATAAAACCGAATACAAAAGCCTCCTAACCTTTAGTATATGGCCCTGGCTGCAAGCCCTTATCATCATACTTACTTTTCAAACCGATAGGTTCTGGGTAGCGATGTTTGCAGGGTTGAAAGAAGTTTCGAGCTATGGCCTGGTATCTACTATGTTCAATCATATCAACATTATCTTTACTGCCATGGCGCTCTGGATGATGCCGCGGATTGCTGCAATGACCTCAAGAGGGGAGGATCCTTCTGCCTTATACCATAAAGTGAGGGGATTGCTGTTCGGGGTTATTTTATTTTCGCTGTTGTTTTTTTATCTGCTGGCCCCGTTCCTGTTCAGGTTTTGGATTGGCGCTGAAACATATAATCATATGAAGCCATATATAGGGGCGTTTGTAGCTTTCGAAATTATTTTTACGCATACCATTCTTCCATTTTTTTACCTGAACGCTGCAGGCAAAGAACGGGTGGCCACTTACCTCACTTTATTGTATTGTAGCGCAACGTATATTTGTATGATTGGCGGATTATATATTTTTATGAACACCGTTTCCCTTGTTCTGGGCATGACCCTCTCCCTTTGTTTCACAATGCCCGCAATAAATGCCGTGGTACAAAAAATAATGCACGGGTCCTGGTCCTGGAAAAGCGCGATATTGGAAATGGTTCCCATGTATGCCGCGATACTTATTATTTATTCTCATAACCTGCTGGCCACAATAATTTTATCGGTGATTATGCTTGGCTTCCTGTGGAAATATTATTTGTCAAATGTTTTTCAAAAAGGTTTATGGAAGCAAATAGTATAAATTACAAACAAGGCTGGGTATGGGTTTTGTCCCTGCTCATATTTTTTTTTAACAGTTTCCTGCTTCCGGAAGGGCTGACTTTGACTTTAATTTTCTTCCCTCTCTGGTTCTATATATTGTATTCACAAAAAAATCTTTACCTGGTAGTCGTTTTGTTAATTCCCCTTCTTTTTTATATGGCGGTTCATTTGGCTTATGGAGTAGATATTAAGTATTATCTTATTTCGCTTGCCATGGTTATCGGGCTGATAACTTTTTTGCTCGTTTTTCAAAAAGCAGTAAATAGTCCATTGGTTCACTGGGACTTGATATTCAGGGATATTGCTGTTCTAAATTTCTTTTTTGCTTTAATGAGCCTTTTATTTCTATACAGCTGTGTATTAAAACCTGTTACATGGTATCTCGTTCCTATTACACCTGATATACCCGTTGTCCCCAGGCTCAAGTTATTTGCTTCAGAAGCATCGCATTACAGTTTTTGGCTGGCGCCCATTGCGTTGTATTTTTACAGCCGAAAATTGTTCTTCAAGACTAAAGGCAGTTGGTTTACATTAGCAATCGTAACAATCCCTTTGATCCTTTCATTTTCTCTTGGCGTAATTGCCTCGATACTTATTGGTTTTATCATATTGCTGATAGTTTATTTCCGTCAAATCATGGCTTTCCGCGGGAACCGTAAACTGTTCATATCCATTGCCCTTATTTTTATTGGCGCCGTGCTATTTGCATGGTACCGGTATCCCAACAATGTTCTTTTTCTCAGGTTGCACGACATAATGAATGGAAAGGATACTTCCGCCCGCGGCCGGACTTATGAGGCATTTATCCTGGCAAGAAAAATCATCGCTCAAAAAAATGAATGGTTCGGGATTGGTTTGGGCCAATTGAAACTGATTGGAAGAAGCATTATTGTGCAGTACTATTCTTACAGCAATATTCCCGCAGTAATCAGGATCCCGAATGCCACGGCAGAAACGCTGGTTTATTTTGGATATACGGGAGTGGTGCTTCGTTTTTTAATTGAAATTTTCTGCTTTTTCAGAACAAAGGTTTACCAGAATCCTTACCGGTTTTGGCTGTTCCTGTTTGTTTTTATTTACCAGTTTACAGGCAGCTATATCACAAATGCCGCGGAGTACATCGTGTGGATACTGGCGTTCTCAAATGTTTTCCCGGAATTTAACCGTGGTCAAATCAAAGAATTAATTCCGCAGGAAACTTCTAAAAACAAACCATTTTCGGTCGAAATATGAATGTATTGTTCATTGCACGGGCTACCCTTTACTCAGGTTACGGGGGAGATACGGTACAGGTACTCTCAACTGCTAAATATCTTCGTAAACTTGGGGTTATTGTTGACATCAGGTTGTGCAATGAAACAATTGATTATAAACCCTATAATCTGATCCATTTTTTTAACATTACCAGGCCGGCAGACGCCTTGTATCATGTACGAAAAAGCGGGAAACCTTATGTAGTTTCCACCATTTTTGTGGATTATTCAGAATACCATCAATATCAGAATAAGGGCATCTACTCGCTGTTGTGGAAAATTTTCCCGGGCGACAAAATGGAGTATTTAAAGACCATAGCGAGGTGGTTAAAAAACGGGGAATCCGTTATAAGCAGAGAATATATTTTTAAGGGACACAGGAATGCCGTGCGCCAATTGGCAAAGGGAGCCTCTTTGTTACTGCCAAATTCTGAAAGCGAGTACCAAAGATTTGTAAAAGCTTATAATATTGAACGGCCTTGCCGCGTGATATACAATGGTGTTGACCCCGAAATTTTCAGCCAGGAGAATATCAACCTTCCGGAAAAAAGAGATTCAAATACTGTTTTATGTGTAGCGCGGATAGAGGGAAAAAAGAACCAGTTGAACCTTATCAAAGCTTTAAACAATACTGAATTTAATGTTATTCTTATTGGAAAGCCTGCCCCCAATCACCTTGCTTATTATAATGAGTGCAGGGAGGTGGCAGCGCCTAATATCAGGTTCCTCGGTTTCCTTCCACTGGATCAGCTTATTAAGCACTACAGGCAAGCTAAAGTACACATTTTGCCAAGCTGGAATGAAACAACGGGTCTCAGCAGCCTGGAAGCTGCCTGGTATGGCTGTAATATCGTGATCACTGATAAGGGGGACACCGAAGAATATTTTGGAGGGGATGCTTTTTATTGCGACCCCGCCGATCCGGAATCAATTCACAGCGCCGTTCAGAAAGCAGCTTTTGTAGCCCATAATGACAACCTGAAAAATAAAATCATATCTAAGTACAATTGGCAGGCGGCGGCTAATTCTACATTAGAGGCATATAAGAAGGTGGTTTAATTTTTTAGCGAACAATGAAAATAGCCATTATTGGAACGCGGGGGATTCCCAATCAATACGGAGGGTTTGAACAGTTTGCAGAGCAATTTTCTATTCGCATGGCCGAGCGCGGACATTCTGTAACCGTGTATTGTTCTCACCGTCATCCTTATAAACAGGATATCTTTAAAGGTGTCAGGCTGATCCATTGTTTTGATCCTGAGTTTTTGCTCGGTACATTCGGACAGTTTATTTATGATTTCAATTGTATCGTTAACAGCAGGAAACACGACTTTGACATTATCCTTCAACTTGGCTATACCAGCAGCACAATATGGTCGTGGCTGTATCCGGGTTCTGCTATACTTGCCACCAATATGGACGGACTGGAGTGGAAAAGGACGAAATACAACAAAATAACTCGCAGGTTTCTTAAAAGCGCCGAAAAATGGGCCATCAAAAGCAGTGACTACCTGATAGCAGATTCCATTGGGATACAACAATATCTTCTGGATAAATTTAATGCCCATTCTATTTTTATTACTTATGGCGCTGAAATATACTTGCCAGGAGCAAATGACATACAGGCGCTTGCTACATATTCACTTACCCCCGACAGTTACGATCTTCTCATTGCCCGATTTGAGCCGGAAAACAGTATTGAAACAATCTTAAAAGCATACAGATCAAGTGGAAATCGTAAACTGGTATTAATTGGCAATTACAATGGAACCGCGTTTGGAAAAAGAATGCACAATGAATACAGCAATATTTCCCATATACATTTTGCAGGCCCGGTTTTTGATTTAAGAGTACTGAATATTCTGCGACACTATAGCTCCCTGTATATACATGGTCATACCGTTGGAGGAACAAACCCGTCGCTATTGGAAGCCATGGCCTGCAATGCTTTGATTTGTGCAAACAACAATATTTTTAACCAAGCAATCCTCGGACCGGATGCTTTTTATTTTGATTCGGAAACAGATTTAAGAAATTTACTGAACCGCGACCCCTCGAAACAAAATCAAATTACGTTTATACAAAACAACAGGGGTAAAATAGAGACAGAATATAATTGGAACATTATCACCGAAAATACGGAAGCGTTGTTCAAGCAATGGATGGAACAAAAAAAATAGCGTCGTCCAAAATAGAACGTATAACTGAAGCCGTAGTTTTCATGGCTTTATTTGCATTGCCCTGGATTAATAAGGTGCATGTAGCTACATTCCTGTTCATGGGGCTGGCTGTCTTGCTATTATCTCAACGGATCCGTAAAATAGATTTATCCTTTTTTTATAAGCAATGGATATTTATCTTGTTTCTGCTATATTATATATTGCAGGTCATAGTCTTATGTATTTTCCCTGACCATTGGAATAAATCCGCCATTAGTCAAAAGGCATCCCTGGTAGTAATTCCTTTTCTTTTTTACATGGTTTGTGTTCCCGATAAGGGCCTTTGGAAGACAACAATCCGGGGATTTGTTCTTGGGAACGTTTTTGCTGCGATTTGCTGTGCTGCTTATGCGGTTTCCAGGTACTTTTCAACAGGTAATCCGAGGGTATTTTTTTATCATACCTATGCCGGCTTTACCGGGATGAATGCCATTTATTTTTCACTGTATATCCTGGTCTCTTTGATATACCTGCTTAAGTATCCACCAGAAGTTATAGTAGGGGGAATCAGGTCCAAATGGGCCGTGCCATTAATTACCGCCTTCCAGTTGTTCAATTTATTATTGCTAAGCTCAAAGATGATGATAGCTTTGGGGGTTATTATTTTGCTGCTCACCGTTCGCGACCGGCTGAAAAATGCTGTACAAAAAACGATGGCGTTATTGTTGTTTATCCTGGTAGGCGTTAGTTTGGCCATAGTTAAAAATCCGGTTTCACGCAGGTTTTACGATATTAATTTCACGAATTACGGCCAGGTATTCCACCAGGATACATTTACTGATTTTCATTTTGATGGATTAAACCTCAGGTTGTTGCTTTGGAGGCTTGGAGCAGAATTATCTCAAAAAAACCTTGCGTGGCTCACCGGGCAGGGAGGCGAGCATTACCATGACGCGCTGAATGTAAAAATAAAACAATCAGGTATGTATGCCGGGGATTCTGTCAGTCATACCACCGGGTACCTGAACTATAATATGCACAATCAGTATATGGAATCTTACGTGCAGTATGGTTCAGTTGGGTTATTGATACTGATTATTATCATCGCCGGGTTAATTTATTTTTCATTTTCTCAACCCACGGTTTTGCTCAGGTATTTCGTACTTATATTTGGAGTATTGTTTTTCTCTGAATCGGTTTTAGAAACCCAGTCAGGGATACTGGTGTTTACAATAATAATAAGCGGAGAATGGATTCAGCTACAGCAACAAAAGAAGATATTGAATTTTACGGTTTAAGGGCCTATAGGCCAGCCCTGACGGACAGCCCGGTAATTGGTTTTCATGTCAGGCGTGAAGGCAGCTCAAGCATGGTTTATAAGCGTGCTTTTGATGTTATAGTTGCCCTTGGGCTTATTGTGGGTCTATTCAGTTGGATGTACCCAATACTTTATATCCTTATCAAATTATCGTCCAGGGGGCCTGTATTATTTATTCAAAAACGTTCCGGATTAAACGGAACTATATTTAATTGCTTTAAATTCAGGACAATGTATGTTAATCAGTATGCTGATTCTGTAGGAGCAGGGCTCGCCGACGACCGGATTACACCAATTGGTAAGTGGCTGAGAAAAACCTGCCTGGATGAACTTCCACAGGTATTTAATGTACTCATAGGTGAAATGAGTATTGTAGGGCCTCGGCCTCACATGATGCTCCATCATCATCAGTTTTCTAAATTGCTGCCGGATTATGAACATCGCCATACTGTAAAACCTGGTATTACGGGGCTTTCTCAAATTCGTGGGTTTCATGGCTCCATTATGGATTTTCACTGTATTTATGCGCGCACTAAAATTGATCTTTTTTACATTAAAAAAGCAAACCTCCGGCTGGATATTTTTATACTGTTTAAGACAATAGGTGTCGTTTTAGGCCCCAAAAATCCCAGGCGTGGCAACATCTGAAATATTGGCTGATACGGATAGGGATGTGGAACAGGCTGTCCTGATGGCGCTACGGTATTTCTCTATTTTCAGGTATCCTTTAACGTCTGACGAAATTCAAAAATACGCTTCGGCTTTATGTAGCTTACATTCTATAAATGAAACACTGGAGGAACTGGTACTTACGAATAAGGTTTTCTTATATCTTGGCTATTACAGTATAAGAGAAGACATCAGAAGCCAGGTAGAGAGCCGCGAAATAGCGAACAAGCTGGCGGCAATCAAAATAAAGTCGGCGATCAGGACAGGAAAATTCATTTATAACTTTCCGTTTGTGAGGTTTGTGGGCATTTCAGGATCGTTGTCAAAAGGAGTGGCGGACGAAAACAGCGATTTCGATTTTTTTGTGATCACGGCCAAAAACAGGCTCTGGGTATGCCGTACCATTCTGCATTTGTTTAAGAAATTGACTTTTATTACTGGTGACCAATATAAATACTGCATGAATTATTTTGTGGACGGATCACAAGTGAACATTGAAGAAAGGAATATATTTACCGCTGTGGAATTGATAACATTATACCCGGTTGCCGGAGAAGCTGCTTTTGAAGATCTCAAAAAAGCCAATTCATGGGTTTTTGATTTTCTGCCCAATATAGATTTTCAAAGTTTTAGTAAAGACTTGAAAGAAAAAAGACCTGTTTTAAAAGAAATGCTGGAGTTTGCATTAGGCCTTTTGTCAGCTGACAGGCTGAATAGCAAACTGATGGCTTTAACAGATAAACGCTGGAGAAAAAAATGGTTTAAAAAAGGTTATCCCACAGTGGATTATGACCTGGCGTTCAAAACAACATTGCATGTGTCAAAAAACCATCCGGCCAACTACCAGAAAAAAATCCTGAAATGCCTGGCTGATTTCAAAGAATCATAAATGAGTGTGTTGCTTGAAATTGCCAGGAAAATTGCTGGCAAAAAATTAAACCCGGTTGCAGAAACGGAACCTGAAGAAGGATACGATCTCTGGAGTGAAAGTTATGATTTGCAGCCTGATAACCTGATGCTGGCTTATGATGAACTTGTTTTTAAAGCCTTGTCTTCTCACATAGACTTTAACAACAAAATTATTGCAGACGTTGGATGCGGCACCGGTAGGCACTGGAAAAAAATTCTTGATCATAAACCTTTAAGATTGATTGGGTATGACGTATCCGGAGGGATGCTTAAAATACTGAAGCAAAAATTTCCGGGTGCAGAAACGTACCAGTGCAGTGATAACAATAAACTTGCAGGACTCAATACCTCTGAATGTGATATCATTATATCAACGCTTGCGCTTGCCCATATTCAAAACCCCGAAAATGCTCTTAAAGAATGGAACCGGATTCTAAAACCCGGAGGAGTCATACTGATTACAGATTATCACCCGGTTGCGCTTGCGATGGGGGGAAACAGAACATTTACATCAGGCGTGAAAACAATTTCAATTAAGAATTATGTACACACTATAGAAAAGCTGAAAATGATTTTTAAGGTGAATCACTTTGAGATAATGGATTTTGATGAAAAACTGATAGACGACTCCGTGAGACATTATTATGAAAAGCAAAATGCCATCCATGTATTTGAGCGGTTTAAAAATGTCCCCATTATCTATGGAATGTATTTAAAAAAGGCCGCATGATCCTGAAAAACCTATATTCAGTTTCAGAGGACAACTGGGTAGATATCAGGTATTCCGAAGGCGTTATCAGGGACGTTTTACCTTACTCTAATATCGAAACATCATCGGATGAACCGTCTCTAACTTTTGAAAATGCCCTGGTTTTTCCTGGCCTTATTAATTCACATGACCACCTGGATTTTAATTGCTTCCCCCGGCTCGGGCATCATCATTACCTCAATTATGTAGAATGGGGAAAAGATATTCATCAAGTAGATAAAGAGGTTATTGACAAGGTTCTGCACATTCCCCAGGATTTGCGGGTAAATTGGGGTATTTATAAAAATTTACTGAACGGCATAACAACTGTGGTGAATCATGGCCCATACCTTGACGTTAAAGATTCCCCTATCCATGTTTTCCAGGATTGCAATGTTTTACATTCTGTGAGGCTGGAAAAGGCCTGGATACTGAAACTCAACCGTCCTGGTTTTCAAAAATTACCTTTTGTAGTTCATATTGGAGAGGGAACTGATGAAGCATCTCACAATGAAATTCAAAAATTGCTGCATTGGAATCTGTTTAATAGGGAATTAATTGGAATTCATGGGGTGGCTATGGATACTGAACAGGCCAAAAGTTTTAAGGCGCTGGTATGGTGCCCTGACTCAAACCGTTTTTTACTTGGGAAAACTGCCGATGTCAAAAATCTTAAGAACAGCACAAAACTGGTATTTGGCACTGACTCAACGGTTTCTGCCAATTGGAATATCTGGGAACAGATCCGGGTTGCACGGGATTATAATATGGTTTCGGACAATGAACTATATGATATGCTTACCATAAATCCTGCCGGTGTATGGCGCCAGAAAAGTACAGGCAGGCTTGCAAAAGACTATCATGCTGATATTGTAATCGCCAAAAACGAAGAAAATAAAACAGGGATGAGCACACTTTTTGACCTGAATCCTAAAGATATCCTGATGGTAATTAAAAATGGAAATATCATGTGTTTTGATGGATCATTAGAACAGCAGTTAAAACATGGTGGCCAGGACTTAACAGGATTTAGCACAATTTTTTTGAATGGGAACCTTAAATTTGTCCGGGGCGACCTTCCGGGTTTGATAAAGCGGATATTGGAATACTACCCGGAGGCTAATTTTCCCGTTACAATTTCATAATCATACCATCGTTAAGCTCAATTTTGATCCAAATTTTAAGAAATAGTGTTTCTCTATTAAAGCCGGGCGAAAGGCGAAGACTTGTGTTGTTGGCAATTCTGAATATTGTTATCAACCTGCTGGATATTTTTGCGCTCGCCTGCCTGGTCTTCCTTGTCAGCTTCTTAACCCAGCCCAATTATTCCGGTCATTCTGCTATTATCGAATGGTTCAAAACAATAGACCCAACCCTGGCCATTCTTTTATTTATGGTTTTTTTTATTCTCAAAAGCATTGTTGGGTATCTTGTGAGCAGCTCACAATACAGTTTCGTATATGCTACAGCTTCAAGGATTTCAGGCCATAACCTGTTAAAGTACCTTAATGGGGCTTATGACGATTTTATAAATATTGATTCGGCGGTAATGATCAGGAGGATCAGCCATGAACCCATTGAATTTGGGCAATATGTACTCCAGGGCCTTCAACAGATTTTTTCTGAAACCGTATTGGTAATAATTTCTTTAACGGCAGTATGTATTTATAATACCCATCTCTTTTTGCTTCTCGTTTTTGTACTTGCACCACCGGTTATTCTTCTGGCATACTTTAGCAAAAGGATGTTGAAAAATGCCAGAAGGCAGGTGAAAAACAGTTCTGAAAAAGCTCTCCAGCACCTCAACGAGGCTTTATCGGGATTTATTGAAAGTAATATATACGGGAAGAAAGATTTTTTTACCAAACGGTATTCCGGGTTTCAGAACACGTTAAACAAGTACCTTGCCCATTTGCAAACCGTGCAAAGTTTACCATCGCGTTTGATGGAAGTTTTTGCAGTGGCCGGGTTTTTTGTCCTGGTCATTGCCAATAAATTTTACAGCCATTCTACAGTGATCCCAATTGCCAGCATCGGTGCATTTATGGCTGCGGCTTACAAGATCATCCCCGGCATTGTAAAAATACAAAACCTTGGCGGACAGGTACGCACGTTCAGTTATACTGTTGGTGACCTTATGGACATGAGGGATGTTCAAGAGGAAGATAAAACAATTTCGAGCGAAAAAATCAAATCAATTTCATTTCATGATGTATCGTTTAAACATAAAGACCGGGAGGTACTTAATAAGTTTAATTTCGATATCGGCGCCGGGGAGTTTATTGGCATTTCAGGAGCATCCGGCGCCGGAAAATCAACGGTATTGAACCTTATACTGGGATTTCTGGAAGCCGATTATGGGGAGATGATGATTAATGGGAATATTGTGAACGCGCCTGGAAGACAGTCTTTTTGGTCCCGGATCGCTTACGTAAAACAACAGCCATTTATGATCCATGATACCATCCTCAATAACATAACACTCACCGAAGGAGAACATGACTCTTCGAGGTTAAATGATGTTGTACTTGCAACCGGCCTCGACGAATTGCTTCAAAATAGCCGCGATGGGCTTCAAAAAATTATAACAGAAAACGGCAAAAATATCAGCGGCGGTCAGCGCCAGCGAATTGCTTTGGCAAGGGCATTTTACAAGGATGCTGATTTAATTATTCTCGATGAGCCATTTAATGAGCTTGATCTGGATTCAGAACAAAAGATCATGGACCATTGCAGAACTTTG
>Ga0134126_10012083_pt1 | contig 10903 bp, 6 predicted proteins | sample KB31752_FD_96881 | JGI IMG/M metagenome (GOLD analysis project Ga0134126, IMG submission 96881) | Terrestrial soil microbial communities with excess Nitrogen fertilizer from Kellogg Biological Station, Michigan, USA - KB3-175-2 | ecosystem: Environmental > Terrestrial > Soil > Unclassified ...
CCATCCGCGGATAGGCGCTGGCGGCAATGGCGACGAGGCGGCCCTCCACCGAAACGGCCACGATTTCGGGCAAAGAAAGGGCGCGCCCATCGAGTTCCAGATTCGCCATCAAGTCACCGGGAAGAACCGACCATTGTAGTAGAACGGGCTGGATGACCGGAGCCGAGGTGATCTGGAGATTGGCGAGGCCGTCCTAACCCTATACTCTGCTTGCATGAAGCTTTCGCATTATGACGAAGAAGGCCGCGCGCGAATGGTAGATGTGAGCGGGAAGACGGCGACGCGGCGGACGGCGGAGGCCAGCGCGTTTGTGGAGATGTCGGCTGAGGTTGTGAAGGCGCTGCCGCGGAATCCGAAGGGGAATCCTCTGGAGATTGCCCGCTTCGCTGGAATCCAGGCGGCGAAGCGGACAGCCGAGCTGATTCCGATGTGCCATCCGCTGCCGCTCACGCATGTGGACGTGGCGACCAGAATCGTGAAGGGCGGAGTCGAGATCACGGCCACTGCCGCAACCACGGCCCAGACGGGAGTGGAAATGGAAGCCCTGACCGCCGCCTCCGTTGCCGCGCTCACCATCTTCGACATGTGCAAGGCTCTGGACAAAGGCATCGTGATCCGGGAGATTCGGCTGGAGAAGAAGACCGGGGGCAAGAGCGGAGAATACAGCCGGGGATAGGGACCCGCGACTCCCTACCTGCTTGCCGCCAGATATACGCCGAACCAGTCCCGCTCGTCGGTCCAGGATCGCGTGATGCTGAATCCGGCGCGCTCCGTAATTGCGCCGATGCTTTCAGGAGTGAATTTGTAGCTGTTTTCGGTATGAATGGTCTCGCCGCTGGCGAACTTTACTTCCATCTCCAACGCGGGGATGGCGACATGCTGGGCGACGCGGCTTTCGAGGTAAATCTCAATCCGGGATGCGCTGGGGTTCCAGAGCGCGCGGTGGCGGAAGAGGTCGGGATTGAAATTCGCGCCTAGCTCGCGGTTAATGCGGGTAAGGATATTTTTGTTGAACGCCGCCGTTATGCCGGTCGAGTCGTCGTAAGCGGCAAGCAGCGTTGGCTCGTCCTTGGCATGGTCTACGCCGAGCAGCAGCAGGTCGCCGGGAGCAAGCCGTTTGCGAACCTCGCGCAGAACCTTTACGGCGTCGGCGGCCTCGAAGTTGCCGATGCTGGAACCGATGTAGAGAACCATACGGCGGCCCGCGGATGGAATATCCGCGATGCCGTGGGTGTAGTCGGCCACGCGCGCCTCGACGCGGACGCCGGGAATTTTCGACTCAAGATGCTCGGTAGCGGCGGCCAGCGCGGATTCAGAAACATCGATGGGGACATAATCCACCGCGCCCTGGCGGTGGACGGCGGCCTTGAGGAGCAGGCCGGTTTTTTCCGCAGTTCCGGCGCCGAGTTCGACTACGGTAAGGGGACGAGGACCGGCCTGCTCAAGAATCTCGTCCGCGTAGCGCGCAAAAATGGCGCGCTCGGTGCGGGTGAGGTAATACTCGGGCAGGCGAGTAATGGCCTCGAAGAGGCGCGAACCGCCTTCGTCATAAAACAGCCACGGCGAAAGCCGCTTTGGACTTGCGGCGAGGCCGCGAAGAACCTCGGCGCCGACGGGAGTGGAAGCGGCCTCAGGCGCAGTAACGACGGATGAGATTGATTGCATCGTAGGTGTCCCCGGTTATTGCTGTCGATTGGCCAGGCGCACACCGCAGAGCTGCCAGCGCGACGCGGGCGAAAAGAAGTTTCTATAGGTGGCGCGGATGTGCGAGGCGGGCGTAAAGGCCGAGCCCCCGCGCAGCACCATCTGGCTGCTCATAAACTTTCCATTGTATTCGCCCAGCGCTCCGGGAAGCGCGGAGTAGCCGGGATAGCCAAGATAGGCACTGGCGGTCCACTGCCATGCGTCGCCGAAGATCTGCTGCAAGCCGGACTCATGCTTCGCCGCGGCGGGATGCAGCGCGCCTGTCTCCAGCAAATCGCCTCGGATGGGAAGCGGGGCGGCGACGGATTCCCATTCAGCTTCGGTCGGCAGGCGCTTGCCGGACCAGCGAGCAAAGGCGTCGGCCTCAAAATAGCTCACATGGCAAACGGGCGTGGCGAGCAAGTCAGCCAGATCGACCGGACCGCGCAGCGTGAACACGCGCCATGCGCCATCGGTCTCGAACCAGTAAAGCGGGGCGCGCCATTGCTGGGCGCGCACGGTATCCCAGCCTTCAGAGAGCCAGAGTTCGGCTCGCTCGTAGCCGCCGTCGCAGATGAAGTCGAGATATTCAGCGCAGGTGGCAAGGCGCGAGGCGAGTTCGAAGGGTTGGAGATAAACCTTGTGTCGCGGCTGCTCGTTGTCGAAGGAGAACCCATCGCCGGTGTGGCCGATCTCCATGAGGCCGCCTTCGTGGGGAATCCACGAAACCGGGGGCGCGGCGGCTGGCTGAGGCAGTGCGCCATCGCGATAAGCGGGGTGGAGCGGGTTGGACCAGAAGGCGTGCTTCATGTCATAGAGGAGCAGTTCCTGATGTTGCTGCTCATGGTTGAGGCCGAGGGTAACGCGGCGCTCAGCTTCGGGCGGCAGATCCCGCTGGATGAGGCGCAGCATGGCGGCGTCGACGGATTCGCGATAGGCGAGGATTTCGGCGAGCGACGGGCGCGAGAAGGAGGCGCGGAGTTTTTTCTCCGGTTGAGCGGAGACGGCGTTGTAGTAGCTGTTGAAGAGCCAGTGGAAATCGGCATTGGCGGGTTGGTAGCCGGCGAGGAACTCCGAGAGCAGAAATGTCTCAAAGAACCAGGTGGTGTGAGCGAGGTGCCACTTGGCGGGGCTGGCCTCGGCGCAGGACTGCACCATCATGTCTTCCGGAGTGAGGGGTTGACAGAGGGTCTCGGTTTGGCGGCGCACGGTACAAAAATGCCGTTCGAGTTCGGCGCGCGGCGGGTTTGCAAGAGCATCTTTCAAAACTTACCCCTCTCTGTTTGTTCAGAGGCTTATATGAAACTTTATGATGCACGGGATGCAGCGCGCCACCCCGCCACGCGCGGCATTCCTTATCCGATGGCGAAATGGGACGGGAAGTTCCAGAAATTTCCGCAAAAAACTTTTCGCCTGCGTCCCGGTGGAGACCGTTCGCGTCTATTTTCCAGCTTCGCACTCCTGGTTGAAGGAAAATTGGCTTGATGATGAAAGCGCTCGTCCGCATCGTTGTTATGGTGCTCGCCGGTTTGTTCTGCGTGGCCGCGATTCCCACGTGGCTTTATGCGCAGCCCGCGACGCAGGCGGGCGGCATGGCCGACATTCAGGCGCACAGCGTGCGCGGCGATGTTACAGCCATCATTGGCAACAACATCACGGTGAAGACAGAGGAAGGCGAAGCCTACACCGTTGAGACAGGCCCGAACACCCGCTTTCGCAAACAGCGAGACTCGATCCAGATAAGTGATCTGCACACAGGCGACATGATTGCCGCCATCGGCGACAAGGATGTGAAGGCGCGGACAGTGGGCGCGGTGTTCGTGATGGTGATCGACAAAGCGCGCTACGAGCAGATGCGGGCCGAGTTCGGCAAGACGTGGACGGCTGGCGTGGTGCAATCGATTGAGGGAACCAACATTGTGATCAAGCGCGCCGATGGCCAGACGCAGACCATTGCGGTGGACGAAAATACCTCGTTCCGCAAGCGGAGAGAAGACATTACGCTGCCTGACATCAAGCCCGGCGACACAATCGGTGCGCGCGGGGCTCTGCACAATGGCGCATTTCTGGCCACGCTAGTGAACGTGGGCCGAAGGGATGAAGGCGGGCATCGCTTCGGGAACCGTGAGGGGGAGGGTCCCGCTCATGCTGCGAATCCCCCAACGAACGCAACTCAGGCCCAACACTGATTCCGATGCTGATCCGCTCCCTTACATTCTCGCTGCTGCTCGTTGTGTCGCAACAGGCGACGCCGGCGCTCCTTCAGGCCCAGATTCCAAACCAACCTGTCTCTCCCGACGCGAATTCCACAGTCTCCGCACCGGCTGCCGCCGGAGGCGTGATTCACGGCACCGTGAAGTCGGGAAATATTCCGCTGCCCGGCGTTGCCGTCACGGCGACGAACACGCTGACCGGAAAGAAGTATTCGTCGGCCACCAGCGTTACCGGCGCTTACCGCATGACGATTCCACAGAATGGACGCTATGTTGTAAGGGCGGAACTGGCGGCGTTCGCCGCGAGCACGCAGGAGGCTCTGCTGAAACCCGTGTCGCGGGACCACGAAGTAAATTTCACATTGATGCTGGCCTCCCGCGCGCAGCAGCAGGAGCAGCAGGAACAGCGGACGGAAGCGCGCTCGCAGGCGCGGGAATATTCCGGACGCGGCAGCGAAAGCCTGTCGCTCACTTCAGCGGCTTCGGGGCTGATCGCGGCGGCTTCGGGCAGTCAGGCTGGGAGCGAGGCGCAGCTTCCGTCGCTGGCGGGCAACAGCGATTTCTCAAGCGAGTCAGTCGCCGTGACGGGGGAAACGGGCTACACCAACCCGTTTGCCGGGATAAGTCCGGGCGACCGCCCACTGGACGCGGGAGGCCCGGACGCATCGAGCAGCTTCGGGGGCGGAGGCGGACGCGGCGGGCGTGGAGGACGCGGGTTTGGCGGAGGCGGAGGGTTTCGGGGTGGACGCGGCGGAGGGCGCGGAAACTTCCGGCATTTCAATCCCAACCAGCCGCACGGAGCGATTTTCTGGAACGGCGGCAACTCGGCGCTGAACGCCGAGCCGTTCACAATTCGCGGACGGCAGATCAACCAGCCGGGATACGCCTCCAACCGCTTCGGCGCGGTGCTGATGGGGGTTCCATATATTCCGCACCTGATTGAGAACGACACGCACGATTTTATTTTTCTCATGCTATCGGGCCAGCGCTCGTCCTCGCCGTTCAACGTTTATGGAACGGTACCGACCGCCGAGGAGCGCGCAGGAAATTTCCAGAACCTGACCACGCAGAGCGGCCAGCCGATTACGCTCTATGATCCGGGCTGCTACCCGGGCGACCCGAACACGGGACAGCCGTTTGCCGACAACACGATCCCCGGCCAATGCGTTTCCGCGCAAGCCACCCGGTTGCTGAGTTATGTTCCGCTGCCCAACCTTCCGGGGCAATTCCAGAACTATCGCGAGATTACGACCGCCCAGACCAACACTACGACGATTGGCGCGCGCTTCATCCACAACTTCGGGAGCAGCGGGAATAGCGGCGCGCTCGGAAGCATGATCCGGCGTTACATGGGGATGGCCAGCCAGGGCCTTCACCAGAATCTGAACGCGAATTTCAACTACAGCCACTCGGCCAGCGACAACCTGAATATTTTTCCGACGCTGGGCGGCAAGTCGCAGAGCCATAGCTACGCGCTCGGGGTAGGCTATTCCATCAGCAAGGGCAAGCTCACCAACAGCGTGAACCTGCGCTGGAACCACAGCGATGCGCAAACCACCAACCGTTTCACCAGCACGGCCAATGTGGCAAGCGAGATCGGACTGAACGGGCTACCCACGAACCCGCTCCTTTATGGACTGCCCAACGTTACGCTAAACCAGTTCACCAGCATGACGGAACAGCAGCCGAGCTTTCGGAATAACCAGACCATCCAGCTTTCTGAAAACACTTCGTGGCTACACAAAAAGCACAACTTCCGCTTTGGAGCGGATGTTCATCGCGTGCATCTGGACCTGATGGGCCAGACGAACTCAACCGGAACCTATACCTTTACGGGCCTCTACACGGAAGCCCCCGGAACGGATCCGAACATTCCGGCGGGCGAGGCGATCAGCGGGTCTTCCGTGGCCGATCTGCTGTTGGGATTGCCGCAGCAGACCAGTCTGCAGGCGCCGTACGAAAAGTCGTACCTGCGGGAAAACATTATTGACGCCTACGGGCTCGACGACTGGCGTGTGCAGTCGAATCTGACGATCAACGTGGGCGTTCGCTACGAATATTTCTCGCCGTACTCGGAAAAAAATGACCACCTTGCGACGCTGGACACCGGCGACAACTTTGCGCAAGTGTCTACGGTGATCCCGAACAGCATTGGGCCGTTCAGCGGAAAATTTCCGCGCACGCTGGTTCTGCCGCAGAAGCTCGACTTCTCGCCGAGGCTGGGGCTGGCGTGGGCGCCCATTCGCGGAACTGTGGTGCGCACGGGATACGGCATCAACTACACCAACGGCCAGTATGAAAAATTTGTGCAGGACTTCGCCTTCCAGCCGCCATTCGCCGATGTGCAGACCAACGAAAATACCAGCGCTGTGTCACCTGTTGTCACGCTGGCAAACGGCTTTCCCGCTCCGCAGAGCGAAGGCAATTATGCGGTGAACAAGCATTACCGGCTGCCGTATGTACAGGTGTGGTATCTGGATGTGCAGCACACTTTCCCCATGGGCATTCTGCTGAACGTGGGCTACAACGGCTCCAAGGGAACGCATCTGGACATAGTGGACGCGCCCGGCAGAACGGCGACCGGCTCGCTGAGCGGCGTTCTGTATAACTATGAGGACTCAGTGGCTTTCTCCAACTACAACGCGCTCGCCGTGCGCCTACGCAAGCGGATGCGGAACGGAGTGGCGCTGGGCGCGACCTATACGTATTCGCATTCGATTGACAACGCGACTTCCATCGGCGGCAATGGCGGAACCTCCGCCGGAATTGCGCAGAACTGGCAGAACCTGCTGGCGGAAAAGTCGAACTCCAGCTTCGACGTGCGGCACAAGCTGAATGGATATTTTGTATACGAGCTGCCCTTCGGCCCAGACGCGCACTATCTGACCAGCGGCAATTTTCTTTCTAAGGCGCCGAATGGAATTTCATTCTCCGGAAATTTCGGCTTCGCCACCGGCAATCCTCTGACGCCGCGGTATGAGGCGGCGATTCTGGACGTGGCGCGCGGCAGCGCCGGATCACTGCGGCCTGATCGCGTGGCGGGAGTGTCGCTAACCAAAGGCGGAGGCTCCCTGAACAACTGGTTCAACAAGGCCGCGTTCGCAACACCGGCGAATACCTACGGAACCGCATCACGGTTTTCGATTCCCGGACCGGGAACGGTCTCGACCGACATTTCGCTTTCCAAGACCCACCGCTTCGGCGACATGAAAACCATGGAAGTGAGGGCCACGATCAACAACTTCTTCAACACCGTTCAATATTCGGGCGTGGATACCACGGTCGGCTCAGCTACCTACGGGGAAGTCACCTCCGCCGCCGCCATGCGCCAGTTCAGCTTCTCGGCCAGGTACAGATTCTAGGGAGCTTCAGGATGATGCGGAAAACTAGTTTCGCCCTAGCGCTTGCTTTCGCTGTTACACCCTTCGTGGCGCGGGCCCAGCAGCAGCCCTCGACCACCGAGTCCCAGTTCACGCTGAAAGTAAACAGCGACCTGGTGCTCACCAACATCGTGGTGCGCGACAAGAAGACCGGCGAGGTGGTTCGGGGACTGACCGCAAAAGACTTCACCATTCTTGAAAATGGCAAGCCGCAGCGCATCTCCAGCTTTGATTTTGAAAGCGTGGACCAGGCCGCGCCGCTCAATGAGGCGACAATCAGCGGCCAGGGAATCTTCAACGCGAAGAAGCGAGTGGCGAGTCCGGAAGAGCTGCGCAACCATCGGCTCGTTGTAATGTTCTTCGACCTCACTTCCATGCAGCCCGACGACATTGAGCGCGCGCAGGAGGCGGCGCGGCACTACATCAACCAGCAGATGCAGCCGGCGGACATCGTTGCTGTGGCCTCGCTGGATACGGACCTTTCGCTCGATCAGGACTTCACGCAGAATAAGGACCTGCTGCTCAAGGCGGTTAACCGCTACTCCGGCGCGGGCGCGCAGGGCTTTGCGGAAGGCGCGACGAGCACATCGAACCAGGTGGAAGACGCCACCGCCTACACGCCGGATGAGAGCGAGTTCAATGACCTGAACACGGACCGCGACTTGTTCGCCATCGCATCAATTGCCAAGTCACTGGCCGGCATTCGCGAGAAGAAATCAATGCTGTACTTTTCGGGCGGAATCCAGCGCGACGGCATCGAGAACCAGGCCTCTCTGCGCTCGGCCATCAACGACGCGGTGCGCTCGAACCTTTCAATCTACAGCGTTGACTCGCGCGGACTGGAAGCGATTTCGCCCTTGGGCGACGCCTCCACCGGAAGCCTGCGTGGGGCGAACAGCTACAACGGCACGTCGCTTCAAAATAATCTGGACTCGAACTTCAACACGCAGGAAGTGATGGCCACGCTTTCCTCCGACACCGGCGGCAAAGCGTTTTTTGATTCGAACGATTTCGGCCCCGCATTTCAGCAGATGCAGCGCGATACTTCAGCCTATTATGTGCTCGGTTTCACTTCGACGGACCAGCGCCGCGACGGGCGCTACCGGCGGCTCTCCATCAAAGTGAACCGCCAGGACGTGAAGATCGAATACCGCCGCGGGTATTATGCGCCGGCCGATTTCAAACACTCCAACCGCGAAGACCGCGAGCAGCAGCTTGAAGATCAGCTTGCCAGCGATATGCCAGCGACCGATGTGGCGGTTTATCTGCAGGCCTGGTACTTCCGTACAGATGAGACGCACTACTACATTCCCGTTTCGATCGTTGTTCCGGGATCGCAAATTCCGTTTGTGAAGGGTGGAGACCGCGACAAGGCCACGCTGGACGTGATTGGCGAAGTGAAGGACTCCGCGGGCCGCGTGATTGGCCAAGCGCGTCAGACAGTGAAGCTCAACATCGATCAGGCGCAGCAGGTGCGGCAAAAAAATGTTGAATACTCGACAGGCTTCGACCTGCCGATTGGCAAGTACCACCTGAAGTTTGTGGTGCGCGAAAACGAAACGGGGCGCATGGGCTCATTTGAAACGGACATCAATGTGCCCGACCTGCGCAAAACCCCTCTGAAGATGAGTTCGGTGGTGTTGGCAAACCAGAGGGTCGCAGTGCCGAAGCACAATACCAATCCCATGGTGCATGACGGCGAAGAGCTTGTGCCCAATCTTCCGCATGTCTTCCGGCAGAACCAGCACCTTTATTTCCTGTACGAGGTGTACTCGCCGGACGACACGCCGAAAACCCACGTGCTGACCAGCATTGAATTTCTCAGGAATGGCGTGAAGGCCTTTGAGACGCCGCTGATTCAGGCCACGCAACTCAATGAGCCCAAGCGTAAGGCAATTGTGTTTCAGTTCGACGTACCGCTGAGCAGCTTTCAACCGGGCCAGTACACCTGCCAGGTGAACGTGATCGATGACACGGCGGGAAGCTTCAGCTTTCCGCGAACAGCGATTTTGATTCATCCGCCGGCGGCGGCTTCAGCGGCAACAACGGCAGAGAAACCGGCGTCGGGCAATTAGGCTCCCGGACGGGATAGGCGGCGGTCCGACCTGGAACCGCAGCTTCGCGCTCGCCGGGAATTACCACACCGACGAGGTTCATGGGGTCAGCCGCGGAATATGTAACCGGCATCGTTTTAGATTCACGGTTGCGAAGAGCGCGTAACGACTCCAACGCATCGGGCAGGGCGAACTGCTCCCCGCCGAAACCGGAGACGAATCGCCCGCCGCGCACCTCGCCCCGCGCTTCCAGGCGTCGGAGCATTCCGAGCAACTCGCGCCATTTGGGCATGGCGGTTTCGCGCCCCATGAGGTCGCGAAAAACAACACCGTAGCGGCGAAGCAGCACGCGGCAGGCGGATTCGATAGCCGCCTCGCACCACTGTGCTGATTGTTCCGCAGCGTCGGGTGCGCGGAGCAGGCTCCAGCGACCTGCCGACGGGCGCGCTACCCGCTTGATTCCGGACGGCGCCGCGAACAGCTTTTTGCGCTGCGGGTCTACGAGCACGCGCAGGCTGTCGTAGCCATCAGCGGTAACAAGACCAGCAGCTACCAACTCCCAGAGTGCTCGGCCTGCGTCTTCGGCGGTCGCGCCGAGCGCGCGAGAGAGATCGCCAGGGAACATCGCGCCGCGCTCACCGAGATAACTTCGCGCGCGGTTGGCAAGTTCGCTGAGCGATGCCGTCAGGTTCGCTTCGGGAATTTCGCGGCGCGCAAGGCACAGGTCCATCCAGAGCGCGTCCTCACGAACAAAAAAGGTAATGGGAGCGACGCCAGTCGGCACAATGCGCTTGGGACCGCCGCTCTCGACAACAGCAAATGCCGGATGTGGCGAAATGCGTCCCCAGCCGATGACGCCAGTGAGCGTGAGCGCATCGAGCCAGCGTGGGTCGTAGTTCGCAACGCGCTGCGGCAACAGCGAGCGCTCCCACTCAATGGCCGGGGCTTCAAAGCCTTCAAGCCCGCGCAGCGCTTCCAGCAGGCCGGCCTCGCCGGTAAGCTGGCGCTGCGCACCGAGATGCTGCCAGTCGAGAACAAACCTCATGTAGTCCGCCGGAGTAACGGGCTCAATCTGTTTGCGGAGTTTGTGCAGCGTCGCCTTGTGGATGCGCTGCAAAAGGCGGCGCTCGCACCACTCCACGTCGGCGTCGGCCACTTCTCCGGCTGCGCCCTCAAAGGTGCCGCGCAGAATGGTTCCGGCCATTTCCAGCCGCAGCATCTGCTTCCAAATCTCCTCCGCGCTCACCCCAAGGCGGCCTGCGAGAGCGCGCGAAGTGACCGGACCGAGCAGGGACATCCATCCCTGCACGACCTTCCGGAGAACGTCTTCGCGCGAGGTGAGTGCGGCGGGAACCGTAGAAGCCTCAGCCGCGAATATGGCGTCCGGAAAGACCAGCCGCAGTTCCTCAATGCGCTCGGTCGCGACCAGGTATGCCTGGCCATGGACGGACGCGGCGACGGCGCGCCCGCTGCGAATCAGCGATTGCAGCCACACATCCCATCCAGCAAATCCCTCCGGAACGATGACCAGCGAGCAGAGCAAGTCGTGCAGTTCGTGTTCGTCGCGAATGTC
>Ga0134126_10012084_pt1 | contig 10902 bp, 9 predicted proteins | sample KB31752_FD_96881 | JGI IMG/M metagenome (GOLD analysis project Ga0134126, IMG submission 96881) | Terrestrial soil microbial communities with excess Nitrogen fertilizer from Kellogg Biological Station, Michigan, USA - KB3-175-2 | ecosystem: Environmental > Terrestrial > Soil > Unclassified ...
GTAATTCACGGCCGGATCGGCGTTGGGATCGAAGAACGGCGCCTGGAGATAGGCGGCCGGGAAGGCGACCTCATTGCGGACCGCGTCCTCGTAATCGTTGACGGTCTGCGGCGACTCTTCCCACTCATCGCGATCGACCGTCTTGCCCGGCCGAGCCGCCTGGATCGCCCACTCGAACGCGCCGATGCGCTGCGCATCGCCGTAAAGGTCGTCGCGGCTGACGACGAGGGAAGAATAGTCCCGCTTGTCGGGGCCGGAGCCGAGCTTGATCGTCAGCGTCTTGAGCTTCGCGAGCGCCTTTTCCTTGGTCGCGGCGCTCATCCAGTCGAGCCGGGCGATGCGGGCGCGCAGGGCCTCTTTCAAATTCTCCATCTGCGCCTGCGCCTTGGCGCGGGTGGCCGGCGGAAAATGCCTGGCGACGTAGAGATCGCCCACCGCCCAGATCAGGCAGCCGAAAATCTCGCTGCGCTGGCCGAACAGGATGTCGCCGCCGGCGACGGTGTGGACGGCGCGCTTCCAGCGCGGCCGCTGCTCCGCCTGGCCGGAAAGCGCACGGCCGTGGAATTCGAAGCTCGCATCGGCGAAGGGCTTGGAGAGATAGACCGCGGCGTTGTCGGCGACGTTGAACGCGGCCCAGGCTTTCAAGGTATCGATATCGGCAGCGGCAAAGATCGCCGCGAGCTGGGGCAGCGCCGTCTTCTCCACCACGATCAGTTTCGCCGGCGCGCCGAGATCGCCGGTCTTGAAGAATCCGCGCCAGTCGAAGCCCGGTGCCATCGCCTCCAGTTCGGCGAGCGACATCGGATTGTAGGTGGCGACGACGTCGCGTTCCTGCACCCGGGTCCAGCTTGCCTGCGCGATCCTGGTCTCGAGTGCGACGATGGCGGCGGCGCGGGCGTCGGCGTCGGGCCAGCCTTCCAGCGTCAGCAGCTTGGCGACGTAGTCCTGATAGGCCTTCTTCTTCGCGGCGAAGGACTCCTGCAGGTAATAGTCGCGGTCGGGCATGCCCAGACCGGCCTGGCTGAGATAGATCGCGTAATGGGACGGGTCCTTGGCATCCGGCGCGACCGAGACCGAGAACAGCGAACCCTCGAAGTCCTTGTTGGCGCGGCCCATGAGGGCGGCCAGCGCGTCGCGGCTGGCCGCGGTGCGGATGGCGTCGAGCGCGGGCTTGAGCGGTGCCGCGCCGCGCCGCTCGATGCGCGCTTCGTCCATGAAAGCGGCGTAATAGGCGCCGACCTTGCCGGCGACGGTCGACGGATCGGCCTTCTGCGCATCCTCCATGATGGCGCGCAGCTGCAACAGCGTGCGCTCGGCGAGCTCGGCATGCATGCCCCAGTTGGAGCGATCGGCCGGGATCTCGGTCCGCTTGAGCCAGGCGCCGTTGGCATAGCGGAAGAAGTCGTCGCCGGGCTTGATGGCGCTGTCGCGTGCCGTCAGGTCGAAGCCCCAGGGCGCGAATTCGCCGTCGCCGGCGGCCGCGCCGGCGCAGATGGCGACCGCGACCGCGAGACCGGCGAAAGCCGCTGTGAACCGCTTCATCGGATGCCCCCTCCAGGATGCGCCGTCTTACTCCGCCCGGCGCTCAAGGCCAATCACAAGCGCGGGAGGGCGCATCGACCGTGACCGATTTGACGATGGCGAAGACCGGCTTGCCGGCCGCCAGCTCGAGACGGCGGGCGGAGGCGCGGGTAATGCGGGCAACCAGCCTTGTGGCACCGCAGGTCAGCTGCACATCGGCCTGGGGCCCTGCCTCCGCGAGCGCGATGACGCGGCAGGCCAGGACATTGTTGGCGCTGATGCCGCGCGGCTCCTCCAGCGCCAGCATGATCTCCTCGGCGCGGATGCGAACGCGCAGTCGCGCACCGGCCGGGGTGCCGAGTTCGGAGACCAGCAAGGTTCCACCGTCGAAAGCGAGCGCCGTCAGACCGTCGTCGCGCGGCAAGGCGACAGTCGCCGCGATCACCGCACCCACCGGCGGCGCACCGGCCAGCGCCGGCAGTTCGAGGCCCGTGACGACATCGAACACCGAACCGCTGAGTACGCTGCGCCCGTCCTTGATCACGACGATGTCGTCGGCCAGACGTGCGACTTCGTCCAGCGCGTGGCTGACATACAGCATCGGCAGGCCGGCCTCGTCGCGCAAACGCTCCAAAAAGGGAAGTATCTCGGCGCGGCGCTGCGCATCGAGCGCGGCCAGCGGCTCGTCGAGCAGGAGAATCTCGGGCGACGACAGCAGCGCGCGGCCCAGCGCAACACGGCCCTTCTCGCCGCCGGACAGCATGCGCGGGCGGCGCTCGAGCAGGCGTTCGAGTCCGAGAAGCGCGACGATGCGATCGATTTCCGCGGCATCCGCCGGCACGGCGGCGCGACGCCAGCCGAACAGCAGATTGTCGCGCACGCTCATATGCGGAAAGAGCCTGGCGTCCTGGAACACCATGCCGGCGCGACGCTGCTGCGGCGACACGAAAATCCCGGCGGAGGTGTCGAGGACGGTGCGGCCGGCGACGACGATACGGCCGTTCTGTGGCCGGAAGGTCCCGGCGATGGCATTCACGATCGTGGTCTTGCCGGCCCCCGATGCGCCGAACAAGGCGGTGACGCCGGGCTTCGGCAGGGCGAATGCGACGTCGAGCGCGAAGCCGGGAAAGTCGTGGCGAACGAAGACCTCGACGCTCATGCGCGCGCCCGTCGCTGCGCGAGTTCGGCAAGCGTCATGAAAACCAGCGCCAGGCCGATCGAGAGGAGCGACAGGCGCATCGCTTCCGCATCGCCGCCCGGCGACTGCAGCGCCGTGTAGATGGCGAGCGGCAGGGTGCGCGTTTCGCCTTCGATGTTGGAAACGAAGGTGATGATCGCGCCGAACTCGCCGAGGCTGGCGGCGAAGGCGGTAACGATGCCGGCGGCGATGCCGGGCAGCGCCAGCGGCAGCGTAATGTTGAGCATCCGGTCCCACCACGTCGCACCCAGCGTCTGCGCCGCCTGCTGCAGGCCGGGATCGATCGCCTCCAGCGACAGGCGGATGGCACGCACCTGGAAGGGGAAGGTGATGATCGCAGAGGCCAGCGCCGCGCCGGTCCAGCTGAAGACGAAGCGGATGCCGAAGGCATGCAGCAGCCAGCCGCCCAGCGCGCCGCGCGTGCCGAGCGCCGTCAGAAGGAGGAAGCCGATCGCGACGGGCGGCAGCACCAGGGGCACATGGATCAAGCCGTCGATCAGCGTCTTGCCCGGGAACCTTGTGCGGGCCAGCAGGAGGGCGGCTGCGAAGGCCAGGGGGAGCGCCGCGAAGACCGCGACACAGGAGATCCGCAGGGACAGCAGCAGCGCCTCGCTCTCGGGCGGCGTCAGGATCGCGTCCATGCGGCTATGACCGGAAAGTTACAACGGCCTTATATCGGCCTATTGCCTGGGGGACCAAGCTTGGACGCCCCCTCGCCCTCCGCTACCGTTGCGGGCGGGGGACACGTGATCAGAGCCAATCCAGCCGTCGCGGCACTCGCCGTGCTTGTCCTGTGCGGCGCAGCCGGCGAACTGCCGCCGCCGACGGCGTCCCCGCCCGCGCCGACCTATGGGCCGCAATCCTATTACGTCGTGCGCTATGACCATTGGACACCGGCAGACGAGCGCGGCTTCGGCGAATTCATCACCGCGATCGGCGATTCCGGCTGCCGCACGGTCGACGACTGCCTGCACGGGCCGGGCAATCCCTTTCGCGCCTCCGATCCGGAAGGCGTCTATTTCCGGTCGGACTGCGCCGACCTGCCCTATACGCTGCGGTTCTATTACGCCTGGAAGCGCGGCCTGCCCTTCGCCTATGTCTCGGCGGTCGAGCCGCGCGGCCACACCCGCGATGTCCGCTACACGGCGCGCGGCAACGCAGTCGCGGAGCGGACGACCGTCGCCGGCGGCGCGGTCAGCGGCTATGCGGTGTTCGACACGCTGCGCGACACGATCTCGTCGGCGACCTATCGTATCCATCCCGATCTCGAAGAGCCGCTGGAGCAGGATTTCTATTCGCCGGCGATCCAGCCCGGTTCGATCCGTCCGGGCACGGTGATCTACGATCCCAACGGCCATCTGGCGATCGTCTTCCGCGTCGATCCCGACGGTCGAATCCACTATATCGACTCGCATCCCGACAATGCGCTGACGCGCGGCTTCTACGATCTGCGTTTCGTGCGCTCCTCGCCCGGCATGGGCGCGGGGTTCAAGAACTGGCGGCCGGTGATGCTGGAGGGTGCGGTCAGACAGCCCGACGGAACCTATCTCGGCGGACATGTGACTGTGCCCCAGAACAAGGCGATCGCCGATTTCTCCGACGAGCAGTTCTTTGGAAACGGCCGGCGGCCGGACGACGATCGCGACTGGCGCAGCGGCACGTTCACGCTCAACCGGCAGACGCTCGACTATTACGACTATGTCCGCGCCCGGCTGGCCGGCGGCAATCTCTCCTTCGATCCGCTGAAGGAGGTGCGCGACTTGGTGGAGTCGAATTGCGCCGACCTGCACTATCGCGGTGACGCGGTGAACATCGCCATCCGGGCCGGGCTGATGGACATGCCGCAGCCCGATCGCCTGCCGCCCAACATCTACGGAACCGAAGGGGACTGGGAAACTTTCTCCACCCCGTCGCGCGACGCGCGCCTGAAGACCGCGTTCAAGGAATTGCGCGACCTGGCCGCGCGGTTCATGACGATGTACCAGTCGGGCGATGCCAAGCTGAAATATGCCGGCCCGAACCTGGCCGTGGACATGCTGACGACCTACGACCGCACGGCGGCCGCCTGCAAGGTGAGCTATGCGCGGAGCGACGGCTCGCCGGTGAGCTTCGGGTATGAAGATGCGCGCAGGCGGCTGTTCGCGATGTCGTTCGATCCCTATCACTGCATCGAGCGGCGCTGGGGCGCGACCGAGCCCGCCGAATTGGCAACCTGCCGCGACGGTCCCGTCAAACAGGCCTGGTACGCAGCCGAGCAGTATCTGCGCAACCAGATCGAGCGGACCTACGACGCGGAGATGGGCTTCTCGCTCCCCGAGCTGCAGGCCCATGCGGCCGGCTCGGGCGTCGCTGCGCCGCCGGACACCGACGTCAGGACCTATCTCTGGCAGATGCGTGGCGCGGTGCGAGGCAAGTCCAGGGGCAAATGAAAAAAGGCCGGGCGCCAATTGCCCGGCCTCTCTCCCGATTGCTGTGCCGGCCGCTCAATGCGTGCGGGCGTAGATTTCCCACAGATGGGCGATGACCTTGGCCTTGGGATCGCCGTCAGCGCTGGCGAAGGCGCGGATCGCCTGATCCTTCTGACCGGCGCCGAGATAGGCCTGGCCGAGACGGGTCTGGGCGTTGGCCTTGTCCGTCACGCCCTTGCCGATGCCCTGCTGGACGATCTTGATGGCGTCCTGGGCCTTGCCCTGGCCCCAGAGATCCTCGCCGAGCTTGACCAGCGCATCGCCATTGCCCTTGGCGGCCGTGGCGCCCGCCTTAGCGGCATTCGCCGCGGCCTGGCCGCTGGCCATGCCGAGCAGGCGGTTGACGCGGTCGCCCGCCAGCAGCTTGGCCTGGATGCCCTTCTGGATGACGCTCTGGGACTCCGCGCCGAAGCCCATCTGAAGCGCCAGCTGCGCCAGCAGCATGTAATCGTCGGCACCCTTGAGCGTGCCGGTCATCAGCTTGAGGCGATAGACGTCGAGTGTCTGGTGATCGGTGAGTCCCTTGGTGCCTTCCGCGGCCTGCAGAAGGCTGGACCAGTATTCCGGCTTGTTGGTGCGCTGGACGAGCAGCTCGAGGGCGATGCGCTGGCCCTCATTGTCGCCCGCCTCATAGGCGCAGCGCTGCTGCAGCTGCAAAATCTGCTCGCCGGCGCCGCTGCCGAAATTGTTGCGGATGTAGTTGGCGCAGCCGCGGAAGTCGTGCAGCAGGTAATAGGCCTGCGCCTTGAGCTGGCTGCATTGCGCATCGCCGCCGCCCGAAGCGATGACGCCGCGATAATCGCCCTTCAGATAGAGGCCGGCGCAGCCGCCGCCGCCGCCCGAACCGGACTTCTGGGCGATGTAGTTCTTCACCTGGTCGATCGCCTCGCGATCGCCGGACGTGAGGCCGCCGACGCCTTCCGCCTGGGCGACGGCACCGCGAGCCGCGCCCATATTGCCGGCCGATGCCGCGTGGATCGCCTCGTTCAGGAACTTGGCGACGGACGCCCGTGCCGCGGCCTCGGCCGGAGCCGTGAACGAGATTGCGGCAACGCCGAGAGTCGCGGTGCCGATTACGAATGCCGCTGCCGCGGCACGCAGGGAGTTAAGCAACGACATTCTTGAGACCTCTACTTCATAGGCGCGGGCCCGGGCGCAGGAGACCATGCGCACGTTCCGCATTCACCCCTCACATCACTGCATAGTTTCGATGCCGGTGAATCCGATATGCGTTACGCCGATGCGCTGTGCATCCGCAAGAACCATCGCGACCGCATCGTATTTCGCCAGCCGGTTGGGCTGAAGATGGATTTCAGGCTGCGGATCGTCGGTCGCGGCGGAGGACAGATAGCTGTCCAGCGTCTTGCGATCGACCGGCGCATTGTTCCAGTAGACCTGGCCGTCGAAGTCGACCACCAGCGTGACCACCACGGGCGGGGTCGGCGGCGGCTTCTGGTTCGGACGCGGCATGTCGAGCTTCACGGCGTGAGTCTGGATCGGAAGCGTGATGATGAGAAGGGTGAGCAGCACGAGCATGACGTCGATCAGCGGCGTGGTGTTCATCTCCACCATCACCTCGCCTTCGCCGGACTCATTGCCGATGTTCATTGCCATGGGGCGTTACCTTTGTTCCGTCCGTCGATCACGGCGCTTCGTTGCGCGGCTCGGTCAGGAAGCCGACCTTCTGGATGCCGGCGAGCTGACAGGCAAACACCACGCGACCGACCGCCTGGAAGCGGACATTGCGGTCGGCGCGGATATGCACCTCCGGGAGCTGGTGATCGGGGCGGGCGAGGCCGCGACGGAGCTCGTCCTCAAGCCGGTCCTTGAGCTCGCTCGAGTCGATCGGGGCGTTGTTGTAGTAAACGTTCTCGTCCCGATCGACGGCGATCACGATGTTTTCCGGCTTCGTGATCGTCGCGATGTTGCGATAGTTCGGCAGGTTCACCGGCACCGTCTTCACGATCACCGGGATGGTGACCAGGAAGATGATGAGAAGCACGAGCATCACGTCCACCAGCGGGGTGTTATTGATGGTCGTGTTCAGATCCGGATCGTCGCCGTGATCTGCGGCCTGAACGTTCATTGCCATGGGCGATTACTCCGCGTGCTCGCGCGTCCCCTGGCCTACTTGCCGCTCTTGGTGATGAGATAGGTCTGCAGGTCGCCCGCGAAGCCGCGAAGCTTCTCCTGGATGACCTTGTTGCGGCGCACGAGGTAGTTGTAGATCAACACCGCCGGCACCGCGACCATCAGACCGAGGGCGGTCATGATCAGCGCCTCACCCACCGGACCCGCGACCTTGTCGATCGAGGCCTGACCGGCGACGCCGATCGCGATGAGGGCCTGCAGGATGCCCCACACCGTGCCGAACAGACCGACGAACGGCGCGGTCGAACCGACCGAGGCCAGGAACGCGATCGAGCTCTGCAGGCGGGAATTGGCGTCCTCGAGCTGACGGGTGAGCGACATGGCGATCCAGTCGTTCAGGCCGACGAGGCTGGTGCCGCCCTGGCTGGCACGGATGCCGGCATCGGCGACGCTGCGGAACATGGAGTTCTTGGGCAGCTTGTCGACGCCTTCGGCCAGCGTGCCGGAGGTCCAGAAGCGCTTCTCCACCGTGCGCGCCTGGGTGAGGATGCGCGACTGCTCGAAGAACTTCATGAAGAAGATGTACCAGGTGCCCGCCGACATGATGCCGAGGAGCGCCAGAACGGTGAGCGACACCGGGTTGCCCTTCTTGACGATGTCCTCAAGACCGTAGGGGTTGTCGTTCGAGGTCGGCGAAGCAGCCGGCGCGCTGGGGGCCGGCGGCGTGACCGTCGGCGCGGCTGCCGGAGCAGGCGCCATCGTGGGAGCGGCGCCAGGTGCGGCCCCGGGCGTGGCCATCGTGGGCTCCGGCGGTGGCGTGGTCTGGGCGAGAGCCTGGCTAGCGCCAAAGCCCGAAACAAGGACGAAGGCGGCTGCGATCGTCAGGTTCTTCAAGGTCATTTCATACTACTCCGTGTATTCGATGAAGCTTCGTGACAGGACTAATTACCGAATTTGAAAACAACGTTGGCTTCGTGGCCTGGCGACGCGACCGGCGTGTTGCCCTGCATGGCGGGCGTATTGCGCCATTTGGACGAAACGCAGTTGACCGCCGCGTTATCCAAGCGCTCAGAGCCGCTGGATCTGGTGATGCCCACATTGGAGATCGAGCCATCGACGCCGACGTCGTAGTGAACAGTCACGGTGCCGGTCTCATTCAGCTTGGCCGAGAGAGGCGGATAGTAGGAATCGCAGCTGTGCGTCCTGCCAACCGCCTTGGACGGCGTGATCTGCTGCACCGGCGCCGGAGCGGTCGGCTGCACCGCCTGCACGGCCGTGATTGCGTTGGTCGTCGGCGCCTCGGAGGCGATATTGATTTCCGGCGGCGGTACGAAGGGCGGCGGCGGCTTCGCCAGATCCGGCGGCGGCGGCGGCGGCGGCTTCACTTCATCCTTCGGCTGCACGACTTCGGCCTTCAATTCCTCCGGTATCTTGTCCATCAGGCCGGCCTTGAGACCGGCGATGAGCGCGAAGGCCAGGCCGACATGGATGACGCCGACCACCAGAAGACTGACGGAACGCGTGCCCGTACCTTCGATGGCGTTCGGAACGTGGGCTCTCAGATCGTGTGTCGGTTGTTCCATGGGTCTTTCATCGCCTACACAAAACTAATCCCGGCGCGACTGCACCGGGATTGGCGGATTTGGGCCAAAAACACGTCCCCCTCCCGGCACCGGTTGGCGCCCGATGCTCTCTTCTTCTTGGTGCTAACGTAACCACGGTTCGCAAGGGGGGTCTAGTCTTTCGATTTGGTAAACGCAACTTCGTGAACAGGCTGGTTAATCCGGATTTCGCGGCCTTGCGATGGTTGACCGCCAGAGAGGCATTCCGCCTGTCCTGGACAACTCTCGCGACAGTCGCATGACACCGGAGAAACCGCCGGATTCCGGGAAGACGCCGGGATGGCATTTCATAACGCGCAGAAAGTTTCGCAGTTGCCTTCGAGAAAGGCCCACCCGATGCGGCTAATCGTTCCACCATATCGTCCACAAAGAAACTTTGCATTTCATGGTGGCGAAATTGCGCCTCTCGCGCTGCAACATGGCGCGCCAGTCATTGGTCCAATGTGAGGACAATTCTCCTGCGCGTCGATTTTCGCGGCGACATGCGCCATGGTAGCGGAACCGCGCGCGCCGCCGCGGCGGTGGCTGATTCTCACTAGGGACGAATACGGATGCGCTATCTCCACACCATGGTGCGCGTGGGCGATCTCGACGCCGCGCTGGATTTTTATTGCGCGAAGCTCGGACTGAAGGAATTGCGCCGGGTCGACAACAAGCCGGGCCGCTTCACGCTGGTTTTCCTGGCGACGCCGGAAGATGCCGCCAAGGGCAAGGGCGACGACATCCCGATGGTCGAGCTGACCCATAACTGGGACGAGAAGGACTATTCCGGCGGGCGGAATTTCGGCCATCTCGCCTATCGTGTCGGCGACATTTACGCGGTTTGCAAAAGGCTGATGGACGGCGGGGTGACGATCAACCGCCCGCCGCGCGACGGCCACATGGCTTTTGTGCGCTCGCCCGACGGAATATCCATCGAGCTGCTGCAGGAAGGCGGCGCCCTGCCGCCGGCCGAGCCCTGGACCTCGATGCCCAACACCGGCAGCTGGTAGGCGGATGAATTTCGCCAGCGACAATCACTACGGCGCGTCATCACAAATTCTTGAGGCGCTGGTTGCGGTGGGCCAGAGCCCGGCGCCGGCCTATGGCGCCGATTCGCTGACGGCCCGCGTGCGCGAGCGGCTCAGCGGCATCTTCGAGCGCGAGGTCGCAGCCTATCCGGTGATCAACGGGACGACGGCCAATTCGCTGTCGCTCGCCACGCTGGTGCCGCCGCACGGCGCGATCCTCTGCCATGAAGAGGCGCATATCGCGGTCGACGAGTGCGGCGCGCCGGAATTCTTCACCCATGGCGCCAAGCTGGTGCCGATCGCCGGCGACGACGCCAAGCTGACGCCCGGCGCGATCGAGCAGACGCTCAGGCATTTCCAGAAGGGCTTCGTGCATCACGCCCAGCCGCTCGCCATCAGCCTGACCCAGGCGACCGAGCTCGGCACGGTCTATACGCCCGAAGAGATCAAGGCGATCGCGCAGGTCGCGCGCGGCCATGGCATGAAGCTGCACATGGACGGCGCGCGCTTCGCCAACGCGCTGGTGGGCCTCAGCTGCACGCCGGCGGAGATGACCTGGAAAAGCGGCGTCGATGTGCTGTCCTTCGGCGCCACCAAGAACGGCGCGCTCGCCGCCGAGGCGGTGGTGTTCTTCAATCCCGGCGATGCCGCCGATTTCGAGTACCGGCGCAAGAAGTCCGGCCATCTGATCTCCAAGATGCGCTTCGTGTCGGCGCAGCTCGACGCCTATCTCGCGGACGGCCATTGGCTGGCCAATGCGCGGCGGGCGAACGCGCTGGCGCAACGTCTGGCGCAGGGTCTGGCGCGCGCCAGGGCGGTGAGCGTCGCCCATCCCGTCTCGGCCAATGCGGTGTTCGCGCGGATGCCGGCGAGCCTGGCCGCCAGGCTGCGCGCCGCCGGCGCGGTGTTCTACGACTGGGGGGCACCGAAGGACGGCGAAGTGCTGGCGCGGCTGATGCTGTCTTTCGCCACGCCGGAAGAAGACGTGGCAA
>Ga0134126_10012085_pt1 | contig 10901 bp, 8 predicted proteins | sample KB31752_FD_96881 | JGI IMG/M metagenome (GOLD analysis project Ga0134126, IMG submission 96881) | Terrestrial soil microbial communities with excess Nitrogen fertilizer from Kellogg Biological Station, Michigan, USA - KB3-175-2 | ecosystem: Environmental > Terrestrial > Soil > Unclassified ...
AAGCTGCAGGTTCCGGCCTGCCTCTGGTTCACCGGCCTGTCGGGGTCCGGCAAGTCCACCATCGCCAACCTGCTCGAGCAACGGTTGGTCAGCGAGGGCAAGCATACCTATCTGCTGGATGGCGACAATGTTCGCCACCGCCTGAACCGCGACCTGGGCTTTACGGAAGCCGATCGTGTGGAAAACCTGCGCCGCGTCTCTGAGGTGGCCCGCCTGTTCGTCGATGCCGGGCTCATCGTGCTGGTCTCCTTCATCAGTCCGTTCCGCGGCGAGCGCGAACTGGCCCGCTCCCACTTCGAACAGGGGGAATTCCTCGAAGTGTTCGTCGATACCCCCATCGAAGAATGCGAACGGCGCGACACCAAGGGACTCTATGCCAAGGCCCATCGCGGCGAACTGGTCAACTTCACCGGCGTCGACAGCCCCTACGAGCCGCCCCAGTCCCCCGAAGTCCACCTCCACACCACAAAGCAAACTCCCGAGGAATGCGTCAACCGCATCCTCAAGATCCTCAAGGCAAGGGAAAATAGTACCGAATGATCGACCCAAACAATAGCCACACCATGAAGACGCTTCTCGGCCGCGTCGTCGAACTCTCCCGACGCGCCGGCAACGCCATCATGGAAATCTATGAAGGCCCTGCCTTTCAGGTTACCCAGAAGGATGACAAGTCACCGCTTACCGCGGCCGACTTGGCCTCCCACCGGGCTATCGTCGCAGGCCTCCAAAAGCTCACCCCGGAATGGCCCGTCCTCTCCGAGGAATCCGAACACACGCCTTATGAAACCCGCCGCGACTGGGAAACCTTCTGGCTCGTCGATCCCCTCGACGGCACCAAGGAGTTTCTCAAGCGGAATGGCGAGTTCACGGTGAATATCGCCCTGGTCGAAGGGGACACCCCAATCCTGGGCGTGGTCTACGCTCCGGCTTCCGGGAAAATGTACTTCGCAGCCCGCGGCGTCGGCGCTTTCAAGCAGGAGAACGGAGAAACCATTCCCATCCGCGTGCAGAGAGGCCCCGGCGGCGCCACGCGCGTCATCGTCAGCCGTTCCCACGGCAGCGACGAAACCGAACTCTATACGCGCCAGTACGGTCAGTGCGAGTTCGTTCCCATGGGTAGCTCCCTCAAGTTCTGCCTCGTCGCAGAAGGCATTGCCGACGTCTATCCCCGCTCCGGCCCCACCATGGAGTGGGATACCGCTGCGGCGCACTGCATCCTCGCCCTCGCTGGTGGCTCTGTCACCGGCGCGGACGGGCAACGCCTCATCTATAACAAGCCCAGCCTGCTCAATCCCGGCTTCCTCGCCTCCGGCATCGTCGCCTGAGATCACCCTATGCACGTCACACCCCATGCGCCCCTCCGGTCAGAGGGCATGGGGTGTCTTTGCATCAGCGCTCATAATGGTCCTCACTCGGGTCCATCACGCTCTTTGGAGACCTCGCATGATTGCTCGCTTCAGTGTGCTTGCCGTATTCACTGGCCTTATAGCCGCGCCCGCCTGGACGCAAAGTTCATTCGGCCCGGCCCCGGTTATCGGGTCCGAGCTGCGGGATGAAGTGAATGAGCTCAAAGGCATGCTTCGCACCCAGGCCGCCCTCCTCGATGAGCAGCGCAGCCGGCTCGAACGCCAGCAAGCGGAAATCGACGAGTTGCGCAGCAAGCTAGGCTTCGCTCCGATCGCCCAGCCTTCTGCCGCCTCAGTGCCCGACGCAACTCAGCTCGCCCGCGCCGTTTCCGCCCTCCGCACCTCCTCCGCTCCGGCCCCTGCAGCGTCTCCGCATATCGAGAAGGCCGTGCTGGCTCGGGATATCAGCGCCCCGTCCGCCGAGCAGCAGAACGCCGCCACCGGTGACAGACAGCTCTCCATCCACTTCGGGAAAGCGTCGCTCACTCCCGGCGGCTGGGTGGACTTCACGGCCATCTACCGCAGCCGCGACGTCGGCAGCGGACTCGGAACCGCCTTTGCCTCCATCCCCTATAGCGACACCGTACAGGGCGGCCTGAGCGAAACCCGCCTGACCGCACAGAATTCGCGCATCACCCTTCGCGCCGACGAGAACTTCTCCGGCACTCGCGTCTTTGGGTACGCCGAAGCCGACTTCAACGGCGTCCTCCCCGCTAACGCCTACGTCAGCACCAACTCCGATTCGTTCCGCCTCCGCGTCTACTTCACTGACCTTGCGCGCGGCCGATTGGAATTTCTTGGCGGACAGAGTTGGTCGCTTCTCACCCCAAACCGCGTCGCCATCTCGCCTTTCCTTACCGAGATCTACAACACCCTCCACCTCGACTCCAATTACCAGGTCGGCCTCACTTACGCCCGCCAGACCCAGATCCGCGCCGTCACCCACATCACTCCCACGATCGCCTTCGGGGTCTCCGCCGAGAATCCCATGCAGTACTCCAGCCCTTCGGCCACGTTCCCGGCGCTGTTTTCTACGGCGCAAACCGACACCGGAGGTGGAACCGCCACCCCCACCCTCAATCCTGATCTCGTCGCCAAGCTCGCCTGGGACCCGCAATGGCTCCAGCGCCGGTGGCATTTTGAAAGCTCCGGCCTGCTTACGCCCGTCGCGATCCTCACCCCTGCGGGCGTTGCGGGCAGCACCTCCCATAAGGACGTGAAGGAGGGTCGCGGCATCGGCGCTGCCGGAAACCTCGAGGTCGCGCCTAACCTCCACCTGATCCTCACCGGCTTTTGGAGCGACGGCGGGGGCCGCTACATCGGCGGACTGGGTCCCGGGTTTGTCGTTGCCCAGTACGGCGGGACCTCCGCTCCCTTCCGCATCCAGCTCATTCACTCCGGCTCCGGCGTCGCCGCACTGGAGTGGCGAGCCACGCGTTCCACAATCGCCTCTGCCACTTTCAGTCAGGCCTACTTTGGACGCGCTTGGTCAACCGATCCATCCAGCGGCAAGTTCGTCGGCTACGGCTTCCCGGGAAGCTCAGACAGCCAGAACCGCATTCTTCGCGAGGCCACTTTTGCCACCCAGACCACCCTCTGGCGCCAGCCCGGCTACGGCTCCGTGCAAATGATCACCCAGAGCTCGTGGGTCCAACGCGCTCCGTGGTCATTCACCCCGGGCACTCCGAAAAGCGCCCAGGTCTTCTCCGGATGGGCCAACCTCCGCTATGTCCTCCCGTAATGCGCGCGGGGCGGCGCTCATGAGTTGAATTGCCGTTTTCTCGATCATGATCGGCACCCACTCCGCTCGCTCCGCTGCCCCGTTTAGAATGGGACGCGCATTGATCACGGAGATTCCCATGTCCGCAATATCCAGAAGGCAGTTCGTCCAGTCCGCGGCGGTCACGGTCGCCGGCGCTTCCCTCTTCGCATCTCGCCGCTCTCTGGCCGATCCGCTCGGTCTCCCCATCGCCTGTCAAACGTGGCCCGTCCGCCAGGCCATCGCGAAGGACTTCCCCGGCACCCTCCGCCAACTCGCGGCCGCGGGCTTCCGGTCGATCGAGATGTGCTCGCCCGTCGGCTACGACGACTCCGGCTTCGGCGGTCTCAAGAAATATTCCGGCGCTCAGCTTCGCCGCATCATCAACGACGCCGGCCTCACCTGCGTCAGCAGCCATTTTTCCATGGACGAGCTGCGCAAGGACCAGCCCGCTCGCATCGCCTGGGCAAAGGATCTCGGCCTCACTCAAATGCTGGTGGCCAGTCTCGGCGGCCCGAAGCACCCCACCATGGACGACGTGAAGCGCGCCGCCGACGAGTACAACCGCATCGGCCACCGCGCCGCCGAGGCCGGCATCGTTCAGGGCCTTCACAACGAAGACTTCGAACTCACCAGTGTCAACGGCCAGCGCACTTACGACCTGCTCTTTCAACTCCTCGATCCCCTGGCCGTCAAATTTCAGTTCCAGGTCTCCACCATCGCCGATGGTTTCGATGCCGCCGATTACTTCATGAAGTACCCCGGCCGCTTCATCTCCATGCACGTCCAGGGCTGGAACGCGAAGACAAAAACGATAGTCGCCGTAGGGCAGGGAACTCTCGACTGGAAACGCATCTTCACCGCTGCCAAAACCGGCGGCATCCGCAATTACTTCGTCGAAATGGCTCTGCCTCTCATGCAGGCCAGCGTTCCCTATCTGCAGCATCTGCAGGTCTGACTGCGCCGGGGTCCACATTCACCCGGCCAATCATTCGCGCACCCGAAGCGCCTGCCGCGACGAAGGACAAATCCTGCTCGAGCCCATTTCCGCGAGCAGGATTTCTCTTCGCATGTACAATGGAACATACATTTTGCCAGCAACAGCCGGCTTTCGCCGCATCGTTCCGCCCCTGTTTCGCACGCGCTGCGTGCCGGCCTCTGTACAACGCCGCCGCTCCCAAACGCGTCCCGGCGGCTGAAACGGGGTTCATGCGGAAAGGAGGAACACGATGCCGCCTATCTCGTCCATCGGCGCTCCCGTTTCCTCCTCGACCATCGCGCCACTCTGCGTCGACCTCGATGGCACCCTTGTCAAGTCCGACACCCTCCACGACTCGCTTCTCCTCCTCCTCTGTTCCCGTCCCTCGGCGATTCCCGCCGTGCTCCGTGCGTTAGTTCACGGTAAGGCCGCCTTCAAGGCGTGTATCACCGGGGCAGTCACGCTCGACGTAAAGCACCTCCCCTATAACCGCGCTCTCCTCGAATTCCTGCGTACAGAACACGCCCGCGGGCGCTCTATCTACCTTGCCACCGGCGCTGACATCCGCCTCGCCCGCCGCGTCGCCGATCACCTGGGCATCTTTGCCGGAGTCCTCGGCAGCGACGGCGCCACCAACCTGACCGGCCACAACAAGCTCGACACCCTGCGCGCTCACCTGTCATCCGCCGCCTTCGACTACGTCGGCAACGACACCCCCGACCTGCCGCTCCTTGCCTACTGCTCCCAGCCCATGACGGCCAATCCCACCTTGCGCCTGCGTCTTGCCCTCCGTGCAAAGCGCATCCGCCCCGCCCGCGACTTCCACGAGCGCACTGCGCTCCTATCTTCGCTTCTCAAAGCCGCCCGCCTTCACCAGTGGGCGAAGAACGCCCTCATTTTCCTCCCCGTACTTCTCGCGCACGATCTGCGCCCCCGGCGCCTGCTCACCGCTGCCATCGCGTTCCTCTCCTTCAGCTTCGCGGCATCCGCAACCTACATTTTTAACGACCTCCTCGACATCGAGGCCGATCGGCGTCATCGCGGAAAGCACGTCCGCCCCTTCGCCTGCGGCGATCTCTCGCCCGTTCACGGCTTCGCCCTCATCGCACTCTTCGTCGTACTTGGCGTGATCGGCGCCCGGCTTGTACCCCCAGGGTTTTCGCTATGGCTGGCGCTCTATGTCGGCACATCCCTCGCCTACACCGGTCTTCTCAAGCGCATTCCTTTAGTCGACGTACTGATCCTCGCCGGTCTCTACACTCTGCGCCTGCTCGCCGGAAGCGCTGCCACTTTCATCCCCATCTCCCACTGGCTCGCCGGCTTTTCCTTCTTTCTCTTCCTCTCCCTCGCCATCGTCAAGCGCTTCGCCGAACTCGAAAATCTGCGCGCGCACTCCCTTGAGCCGCGTAACCGGCGTGGTTACTTCCTCGCTGATCTGGAGCAGTTGCGCAGCTTCGGCACTGCGAGCGCCTACGCCGCCGTGGTCATCTTCGCCATTTACATCAGCGGGTCTGATGTAACCCGTCTGTATCGCAACGCAGGCCGCCTCTGGCTGGTGGTTCCCCTCATGATCCTCTGGCTCAACCGCGTTTGGCTCCTCGCCTCCCGCGGCGAACTCGATGAAGATCCCGTTGTCTTCGCCACAACCGACCGCACCAGCCTGCTCATCGGCGCGGCCGTCCTGGCCATCGTGCTCCTCGCCATCTGACCGTCTGCCTGACGCGTCCGGCTGCTCCGGCGGATGCCTGATGCCGCCGTTTGCGGACCCAGGGCCCATGACATTTAGCCCGCTAACGAAAATCCCCAACTCACCACAAGCCGCACGCAACCTACCAACCGGCCCAGTCCTGGCTCTCGCCTTCGATACCCGACTGCCCCGTCGAGCTCCCCGCCGTCGCTGACCGCGCCACCTGGTTGATGATCCGCTGCAGAATCACAATCTGCACGTGCACATGGCTCGCCACATCGGGCAGGAACTCATTGATCAGATTCCCGATTGGCGCCGTGGCCAGCCCGGTGACATACCGTGCCCCGGTCGCGCGAGCATCCGTCTGCCGCCCTGGCACATAGAGATTGCCGATCTCGTCCTCGATCGCAAATCCGGCCAGGTTCGCGTAGTTCGGCATGCCGCTACCCGTGTCGCTCTCCGTCCAGAAAACCTGCGTCAGCGCGTGCGCCACTCGCCGCGAAATCGGCCGCCCTTCCATGCGGTGATACCGCGGATCCTGGTGCGTAAGAGACGGAATCACAAAAGTCCCGAAGAACTCGCCAGTGATGTCCTCCGTCATGCTGACGCCTGCGTAGCGCCCGAAGCCTCTCATCCCCGGCCCATATCCGGAATGCGCATCCATTCCCACTGAGATTGCAGCGTCGCCCGCAACCGTGATCAGGTTGAATGGGTCTACCACATTCCGCGCCGCCAGCCAGCCTTTGTCCCCCGCCGAGAGACGCCGGTCCGTCGGTCCATTCATAAACCTCTGAAACGCATTGAGCGGCCCTTGCTGGCAGGGCACAACCGCCGGATGAACTCCTTCACCTTCGCTTCCCGGCAGGGCCGCCCGGTTGTCCACCTTGGCCAAATATCCCACTGAGTCGCTCCGCGACTGCGGGCAGGGATTCGCCTTCGGCGTCGAACTCGCCCCCTGACTCTGCGGTAGCGGTGCATCCGGCAGTCCGGCCGCTCCCGGCATAGCAGTTAGCCACGTCCGCCGTAGTCGAGGATGAACTTGATCCGCAAGAGTCTGGCTCACTGCCGCCACTGCGCCGAATCCGGAAAACACGACCAGCACCAGTGTCAACCTAGCGCCCCGCGCCTGCCGTACCCGTACATACTGTCTGCCTGACATGGACCCAAAGCTTCGAATGAGCCCTCCCGGACGGCAGTTGCCACCTCCTTGTCAGATGAACCTTTGCCACAGCGCAGTTGGCGCGATCTCCTCATTCCGGGTATAATCAGCCGCCCGGGTGCGGCAGCATGTGCTTTCATGTCCACCGCCTGCGCAGTTGAACTGTCCCGGACGAACTGCCACCCAGGCCGCTACTATCTTGATTCGACGAGCCTTACTGCCATCCTCCAGATCGGGCACTCAAGTACCTGCCCGTAACCACTGCGGCACTGTACCCATCGGTGGTGTTGACGCCGTGAATAACCCGCTGCACACTGGATTCGAGTAGATTCCGGCGTCACTTGCACGAGGTTACTTGCATGAGTGCCTATCCCCCTCCACCCGGCTCTGCCGGCAGTGTCGGCAGACGCATCGAAGAAGCTGTCGAGCTGATTGAGATGGAACTGCGTCATGCCGTCGCCTACGTCAACGATGCCGTCGTACCCCAGGTCCGGCGCGAATCCATCTCCGCCATGCGCTCCGTCGCCGACACCCTGCGCGGTCTCGCCGACCGCATGGACCGTTCCCAGAATTCCCCCGGCTCCGGCCCGAAAGGACCCCAGCCCTGATCACGGCTTTCTCATTCCGCGTAGCTCCGCGCCGCGGCCCGACCTTCTGCGCGCCCATCGTGCTCGCCACTGCCGCGCTCGCCCTTGCCGGCTGCGGACACAAGACTCGCACCGCCCATGTGCCCACCGCGCCACCCCAGGAGCTCGCCCAGCTCGATCAGCAGCACCCCGAATCCCGTCAGACTACCTCGCGCATACCCGTTACGCCCGTGCCCGCCGGAGGCATCAGCTCGGAAGACATCGAGTTCGTTAACACCCACCGGCCCATCCTTACTGAGACCGGTTATGCCACCTGGTATACCGCCCCTTACAAAGGCCGCCGCGCGGCCAATGGGCAGGTTTTTAACGACCACGCCCTCACCGCTGCCCACCGCACCCTTCCCATGGGCTCGCTAATCGTCGTAACCAACCTGAAAACCGGCCAGTCCTCGGCCATGCGCGTCACTGACCGCGGTCCATTTGTCGACGGCCGCATCGTTGACCTCACCGTAGCCTCCGCAAAGGCCACTGGCGTCTACCGCGAGGGCCTCGCCCATGTTCGCGTCGACGTGTACGAAACCCCCAAGCCGATCGATACAGGCGGCCGCTGGTGCGTTCAGATCGGTGCCTTCCACAAGGAACGCGAAGCCCTCAAGCTCAAGTCGCAACTCCAGCGCAACTATCCCGGCGCCAGCGTCATCGAGTTTCCTGGAGAAGACAGCTACTGGGTTCGCATCCGCCCCGAGGGCGACAACCGCGCCCAGGCCGAGTCCATCGCCCGGCGTCTCCATCCCGACGAAGGCGACGCCTTCCTCACCCGCCTCGACTAAACCGGCGTCTCGGGTTCAGTGGACGCCCCGGGTCCCATGCGTTTGACCGGTTCACTCGCTCCCAGCCTCGACGATCGCCGCCTTTCGGGTTGAATCGCGATAGCTGAAGATCCGGGCGCGCATCAACGCGCCGGATGGCCATGAGCGCGTCCAGCCAACGCCAAATTCGAGCAGCAGTATGCAGATGCCCGCCGTACCGAGTGCGAAGCAGGCGAGCCCGGTTGCGTAAGTGCCAGTCAGGTCCTTCAAAGTTCCGAGCAGCGACGGCAGGAAGAAGCCGCCAAGGCCGCCGGCCGCCCCGACAATTCCAGTGATCAATTCGATCTCAGCCGGGAAGCGCTGCGGAGCCATCTGAAATACCGCGCCGTTCCCCATGCCGAGCATCCCCATGGCCACAAAGAGCAATGTCACGACTACAGCGATGGGAGGCAGCATACTCACCACCGCGAGGCAGAGCGCGATAACGCCGAAAAGACCAAGCAGCATGCGATAGCCGCCGAATCGATCAGCCAGCCATCCTCCCACCGGTCGCAGGAAGCTGCCGGACAGCACCACGATTGTGGTCAGATCCCCCGCAACGATTTTGCTCAGTTGGTATTGGTCGTGGAAGAACACTGACAGAAAGCTGGTCATCCCCACGAATCCGCCGAACGTGACACTGTAAAGCAGGCAGAGACGCCAGGTGTCCGTCGTGCGTAAGAGCGCGCCGTAGCTGCTCCACGGTTTCGGCGCCGCCTTCGAGGGGCTGTTGCGCGCCAGCAGGAAGAACACGGCGAGCACGGCACAGATAGGTAGTAGCGCCACGCCAAATGCCGCATGCCATCCATAGTGTTGCGCCAGGCGCGGACCGAAGAGCGTGGCGATCAGCGTGCCCGAATTGCCTGCACCCGCAATACCCATGGCCAACCCCTGATGCTCCGCCGGATACCACCGCCCCGCGAGTGGGAGCGCGACTGCGAAGCTTGCGCCTGCAATGCCCAGCAGAAATCCGACGATGTAGAGCTGCCACAAGCCCGTGGCGAAGCGCCATCCCAGAACAAGCGGAATCAAAGTCATCGAAAGTCCGATGAGTCCCGCGCGACGGCCGCCAACGCGATCCGCGAGCAACCCGAGAATCGGACGGAAGAATGACCCGCCCAGCAGCGGCACCGCAGTCAGTAGTCCCTTCTGCGTGGCCGTAAGATGAAGCTGCTCCGCGATGAAAGGAGTAATCGGTCCAAAGAGGACCCAGACCATGAACGAGATATCGAAGTAAAGGAATGCAGAAACGAGTGTAGGAAGATGACCGCTCTTTGTGAAAGATGTCTTATGCATGCTATGGCTCCTGCGGTTGAATGTCATGACTTGAATGGGGATTGGTAGCAATCTCGGCTTATGAACAAAATCGCCGATATCGATATGCATTCCCTTTTCGGCCTCCATGGTCAGGAATGTGCGGTGGCAGACCTCTCAACGCGCACTGCGCATTGTTTGAAGTTAGGCTCTCGCGAAACAGGATCGAACGCGCTCTGTGTCACCTGGTTCGCATTCGTTTCAGCGAAATGGAATGGGAGAAACACCTGTCCCGCGGCAATGATCTCGGTAACCCGGAGCTCGATGCGGCATACTCGTCCGCGCGCAGAGACCACGTCGACGCGATCGTGAGGATTGAGATTCAGACGGTTCGCGTCGAAGGGATTCATCTCCAGCCATGCTCGTGGCGATAACTGTTGCAGGATCGAGATGCCGCCCGTCTTGGTGCGCGTGTGCCAGTGTTCCACCGTGCGCCCGGTGTTCAGCACGAATGGAAACTCGGTGCTGGGCTGCTCAGGGAAAGGCGCCCACGCGGTGGGGACCAGCCGACCGCGGCCGTTGTCTGTTTCGAACGCACCATCTGCATAGAGTCTTCGTGTAGCCGCCGGACTCTCCTGCGATCCTGCTGCATACGGCCACTGAATCCCGCCGCATTCTTCAATCGCTTCATACGTCATTCCGGAGTAGTCGCAGAGCCGGCCGCGCGAAACGCTGCGCCACTCCTCGAATGCATCCGCAGGCTTCTTCCATTGCGGGAACAGTTCTTCGCGGCAACCAAGCTTATCCGCGAACGCAAGGAAAATATCGAAGTCGGGCCAGGCTTCTCCGGGCGGATCGACGGCCTTGTTTACCTTGCTCACGCGGCGTTCGGAATTTGTGTAGGTTCCTTCCTTCTCGCCCCAGATTGCTGCGGGCAGAACCAGGTCCGCGAGCTCTGACGTTGGCGTGGGATGAAATCCATCCTGCACAACAAGAAAGTCCAGGTTCCCCAGCGCGTGGCGAAGCACGTCGATGTTGGGGAACGAGACAATGGGATTTGTCCCGATGATCCAAAGCGCCCGGATTCGTCTGGCTACCGCTGCTTCAATGATGTCGGGGTAGGCAAGTCCGCGCGCAGCGGGAATGCGGCATGCATCGATACTCCATAACCTGGCGAGTTCGCTGCGATCGTCTTCCGACTCGAATTTGCGATAGCCCGGCA
>Ga0134126_10012086_pt1 | contig 10901 bp, 5 predicted proteins | sample KB31752_FD_96881 | JGI IMG/M metagenome (GOLD analysis project Ga0134126, IMG submission 96881) | Terrestrial soil microbial communities with excess Nitrogen fertilizer from Kellogg Biological Station, Michigan, USA - KB3-175-2 | ecosystem: Environmental > Terrestrial > Soil > Unclassified ...
CTGCCATGCATTACGTAGTGGTTGGGAAATGGAGGTGTAAACGTGGCTGCCCGTCCGGCATCGGTTCCCACGGTTTCCACACCTACCCCGAGGACGTCACGTTCTTTGGCCAGAAATTCTGAACATTCTTTAACAAACCCTGGGGTGTGCGGTCCGTCGTTTTGGAGATTGATGTAGTGCTGTGGATCGCTTCGTTTTGACCATCCCGTTCGAAACAGGAACCAGGCTCCGGCGGGGATGCGTCCATTTTTTGCTTCCCATTGCTGCACGCGTTCCACCGTCAGCAGAAAGTTCGGGTCTTTCTGCACATCCGCTGAGACATCCACGACGCATGCGGGACCTACAAATTTCTTTGGATTGATCTGGTCCACACTGTTTCCAGGCAAGTCCTTCCCGCTGACCCAGTGGATCGGCGCGTCGAAATGGGTACCTGTGTGTTCACCGGTCTCGAACCCGTTCCAGTACCACGCCGGCCCGCGATCGTCATAGCGTGAGATCTCCCACATACGGAATGCCGGCGTGTTGGGCCATTGCGGAGGAAGCGGCAGGAGCGGCGTTTCCGAACTCAAGGGCAGAGTCAGGTCGACCACGCGGAGGCTGCCACTGTTCAATTGTGTTACCAGATCTGCAAGGACATTTGCCATCGTGAATTCCTTATGAAGGGTGATTTGCATCCGCGCGCGTTAGAGCCGCGATTCACACATTCGAGCGGCAATCATGATAACAGCCCCCACAACTACAAAAAATCGGCGGTCACATTTGCGTGACCGCCCTCTCACACTCGTTTCGAACTGCAAATGCTGATCAGAAGCTCAACCGTACTGCAAGCTGCAGCTGCCGGGGGTTGAACAGCGCACGCGGCGTGCCGTAGGTCGGATTGGGAGATCCTTCCAGGAAGTGCTGCGTTGCCGAACAACCCTGCGTTGTCGGATCGAAATTGCAGAAGTCAGCCGCACCATAGACCGTGTTGTAGAAACGCACATTCACGGTGTTCAGGACATTGAATGCCTCAGCCATACCTTCAATGCTCATGCGCTCGGTGGCTTTAAAGGTGCGCGCGAGTCTGAGATCGACCGACTGGTAGCTGTCGCCCTTGAATGTATTGCGAGGCTCAATCCCAACCCTGTCGTTATTCCCGAAGATGTCGCCGTTGGCGTCAAAGCCGGCGTACTTGGTGAAGTAGTTAGGCGACTGCAAGCTGACGATCGTCGACAAATGGAAATTGTTAAGGAACGCATTCATGTGCGTCGGGCCATCAATCGTTGTGTTGAGCACAAAGCGCTGACCCACGCTATCAGACGAGATGGCGCGCTCAGCTTTCAGGTTCGCGCTGTCCTGCGGGATCAGCACAAAGCTCGGATTGGGTCCATCATCAATGCCCTTTGACCACGTGTAGCTCACGCCGGCGCTGAAGTGGTGGCTCATGCGTTTGTTGTAGTCCACAAGCAGACCATTCCACTCCGAGTTCCATCTTGATGCCGCTTCGAAGTAAACAGCGTAAAGCGTGGGAAATCCTGGTGCGCCGCTGCGAGCGCCCGGAACTCCCGGCGCGGCAAAATAGGTGTTTTTGAGTCCCGTCTGCCCCTGGGAGTTGTGCACCGTTACCTGAGCCGAGGGATCAGGCTGGTTTACGTTGAAGAAACTGCCCAGGTGCACACCCTTGGTGCGCAGGAAGCTGATATCCAGAACAGAGTCGTCCGTCGGCTGCAGCGCGAACCCGAAACTAGTCTGGATGCCGTATGGTGGCTTGTGGTCTTTATCGAAACGGGCGATCACGGCGTCGCCAAAGAATCCGCATCCCGCCACGGTTCCGCCGGGACAGAAGCCGAGCGGCGCGGCGTCAGGGTATGTTCCACCAAGCAAACTCGTCAACGCGATCTGGGTGATGTTCGGCGCGCTGGCAAACGCAAATAGCCGCGTGGTGGCGTTGAGGTCGTTTTCCTGCGGACGTCCTGGAAACGTGCCTGTGGTTCCACCGCACGAGGGTTCCTGGCACGCGAGGAGCGGCATCGGAATCGTGCCGTGGAAAATTCCGGCGCCTCCGCGCATCACGATGTTGTACTTCGTCCCCAGGTGATAGGAGAATCCGGCGCGCGGATCCCATTCCACCGGGTTGTTCAGGATGTTCGACGGAAATGTCTCGTACTGAAACCGCAATCCATAGTTGAGGGAGAAATTGTCCGTGGGACGCCACGCATGCTGGGCATACAAACCACCATAGTTGTGACCGATATCGCCTTCTGCCTGATTCCGGACTGCACTGGAAATCCTTTGCCCCTGCAGAATCGACGGATCAAACGTCGGTTCGGTAAAGTTCGGCGACTGAAAGCGCTCAAAGAAGATTACCTGCGGCGCGCCTGCTTCAAGACTGAACGGGCACTGCGCCGCGAACAGACAGCCGAAATCAGCTTCAAACGGATAAAAGAGCGGGAAAGATTCCAGGGTGTTGACATGGCTGAAGTCGCCGCCGTATGAGATGGTGTGCTTGCCGTGCTGCCAGGTGACGTTATCTACGATCTCGGTGCGGCTCTCCTGGTAGAAATCCGGATTGCCGCGGTTCACTCCCGCCGTGAAAGTGTTCAGCACCTCAAGGTGCGGCTGCGTGGTGACGGTAGGGAAGTCGAAGGTCCGATGACCGTACTGGAACCGCGCCTCATTTACCAGGTTCGATGTGAGGTTCGATGACAGGCTGGCCACCAGCGACTGATCACGCAGATTGTTGTCTTTGAATCCGGAAGGCAGATCAAAGCCATCGTTCAACGGAGAGACATTGGTCAACCGCCCGTCATTGAAGAAGTAACGGATGAATGAGTATGCGCGGTCGTTGAAGGAGTGGTCCAGCGTCAGGATGAAATTGTCGTAATCGCTCTTGCGATTCACATTCAGTTGTTCGGCGGGCAGGCCGAAGTTTGCCTTGAACTGATTGATCTGGGAAAGATTCGCCAGAATGACCGAGTTGTAGAACGGGTTCTCATTCCGGCGCTGGCCCTCATAGTTTCCGAAGTAGAACGTCCTTCCTTTTTTGATCGGACCACCCAGCGTGAATCCGAACTGGTTTTGCTGCAGTTTATTCAAGCCGGGAGCAGCAAGTTCGCTGGTCGCATCCATTGCATCGTTGCGAAAATATTCGTACACGCTTCCGTGCACGTCATTGGTGCCGCTCTTCGTAATAATGTTCACGATTCCGCCTACTGCGCGGCCTGCTTCCACACTGTAGGTATTGTTGATCACACGGAACTCGCGTACGGCATCCGTGGACGGCGTCGTTTTCTGAACACCCGACGCGGTCGAGATATTGTCCGCTCCATCAATCGCAATGAAGTTGTAATGAATATTCTGGCCGGCGAAGGAGAGCTTGGTCACCGGTTCGATGATCACGTCCGTGCTGCCGGAAGTCGTATCACCGACCGTGACTCCTGGGGCGAGGAGTGCGAAGTCAATGAACTGCCGCCCGTTGACCGGCAGGTTCTGGATCTTCTGCTGCTCAATGACGGAGTCGGTCGACGTACGCGTGGGCTCAATGAGCGGCGCCTCAGATGTGACCGTGACCTGCTGTTCTACTTCGCCCGGCGCCAGAGCGAAGTCGACGGTAGCAAGATCGCCCAAGGTGAGAGTGAGCACGTGGGTCTGCGCCTGGAACTTGCTTGCCTGGGCGGTCACCTTATAGTTGCCGACGGGCAGCGAGGTGATCTTGTATTCGCCGCTGTCGTCACTGGTGGTCGCACGGGAAAACCCCGTTTCAGTGTTCGTGACCGTCACTGTCGCTTTCGGCAGGACCGCGCCGGATTTGTCGGCCACGCGGCCTTGCAACGAGGCGGTGATCGCCTGACCCCATGTCAAAGAGCTCATCAGCAACAGGACAAGCATGCTTATAGCGTTCATCGGCAAGCCACGTCTCATATACCCTCCGCGAAGCGACGAGAACTATAGCCTTCGAATCCAGAGTTGGCAAGAAATTTGACATGTAAATTATTTAGACCTAGACTTTTTCCCAGGCGGGCTACCCAGCGGAATGAAAACCCTGAAGACCTGGAAAGCCAACAGAGCTTGCTGCTTCACTTAGAATCTGAGTCGCGTAACGTATCTGACGAGGCAGAATGGCCGAGCGACATTTCAAAAAGGAAGTTCAAAGTCTTTACCTGAGGGATGGCCAGGAATTTCGCGGTGAAGGCATTCTTGCCGTCACCAAGGCCCTCCTGCAGTCTGGAATCTCCTATGTTGCGGGATACCAGGGTGCTCCCATCTCCCACCTGATGGACGTGCTCACGGATGCCAATGACATCCTGGCGGAACTTGGAGTGCATTTCGAACATAGCGCGTCAGAGGCGACTGCAGCCGCTACGCTCGCCGCTTCCGTGAATTACCCGCTGCGCGGCGCGGTGACATTCAAGTCCACGGTAGGAACCAATGTTGCATCTGATGCGCTCGCCAATCTTGCATCCGGCGGCGTTACCGGTGGTGCACTCATCATCGTGGGCGAAGACTATGGTGAAGGCTCCAGCATCATGCAGGAGCGCTCCCATGCCTTTGCCATGAAGTCGCAGATGTGGCTGCTCGATCCGCGTCCCAATCTGCCGTCAATCGTTAGTGCGGTCGAGCAGGGATTTGCTTTATCCGAAGCCAGCAACACTCCCGTGATGCTGGAACTGCGCATTCGCGCCTGCCATGTGCACGGGCGTTTCATCGCGAAGGATAACGTCCGCCCAAAATTTACCCTGAAAGATGCCATTGAGAACCCGGTACGTGATCCTAGCCGCATCGTCCTGCCGCCGGGTAGCTTTCTGCATGAGCAGGAAAAGATCCAGAAGCGATGGCCGTCCGCGCAGAAGTTTATCCGCGAACACCGTCTGAATGAATTTTTCTCTGACAATGCTCAGGATTTCGGAATCATTCTCCAGGGCGGAATGTACAACAGCGTGATCCGCGGGCTGGAACTGTTAGGCCTCTCAGACGCCTTCGGGAACAGCCAGATCCCACTCTACGTGCTCAATGTCACTTATCCGTTGATTGATGAAGAAGTAAACGCCTTTTGCGCTGGAAAGCAAGCCGTGCTGGTGGTTGAAGAAGGCCAACCAGATTTTATCGAGCAGAACTTGCACGCGATTCTCCGCAAAGCCGGACTTTCGACGAATGTCCACGGCAAGGACATGCTCACTATGGCCGGGGAATATACCGCAGCAGTCGTAACGCGAGGATTACACAAATTTGTCGAGCGATATGGGGAAAGCCTGCTCAATCCCTCGCGTCTTCCCAGGCTGGTTCGACCTGCAGTAAACGCCGATCCTTTGCCTATCCTGAATGCCGTGCAGCCTCGACCGCCGTCTTTTTGCACTGGATGTCCGGAACGGCCGATTTTCACTGCATTGAAGCTGGTTGAAAAGGAGCTCGGCCAGCATCACGTCGCCTCCGACATCGGCTGCCATCTTTTTTCCATTCTGCCTCCGTTCAACATCGGCGCGCACACCATGGGCTACGGACTCGGTTGGGCAAGCGCGGCAGCATTCAATACCGCAGAGACTAAGAAGCGCACCATCAGCTTCATGGGCGACGGAGGCTTCTGGCACAACGGACTGACCAGCGGTGTGGGCAACGCCGTCTTCAATCAGACAGACAGCGTTCTGGTCGTCGTAGATAACAGCTACACCGCGGCCACGGGCGGCCAGGACATTCTTTCATCCAGGGCGCAGAATCCGATTCGCACTACCAGACAGTCCATCGCCGATGCTGTTCGCGGCGTTGGCGTGAAATGGGTCAAGACCATTACACGCACGTATGACGTTGCTGCCGTGCGAGAGATTTTTCAAGAAGCTCTGACGACTGAAGAGAAAGGTCCCAAGGTAATCGTTGCTCAGAGTGAGTGCGCATTGAACGAGCAGCGCCGAACGAAACCGCTAACAAAAAGGCGAATCGAACAGGGCGAGCGTGTAGTTCGGGAGCGATTCGGCGTTGATCCTGATACTTGTACTGGCGATCACTCCTGTATTCGTCTCTCCGGCTGCCCATCGCTAACCATTCAGCCCAGCCCGGATCCATTGCGCAAGGATCCTGTGGCAACCGTCATCGATAGTTGCATTGGCTGCGGCTTATGCGGCGAAGTAGCACACGCGGCAAGGCTGTGCCCATCTTTTTTCCGCGCAGGCATCATCTCCAATCCAACTGCCTGGGACAGATTGGCGGCTAAGGTGCGCGGAGCCGTGATCGGATGGCTGCAGAAGCGGACGGATCGCCGTCTGGCCCAGATTAACGCGTGAAATAGTATGGCCATCAGCCAGATATCTCAACCCGTGGCTCAAGACAAACCGCCCGCAAAGGTGCGTACGCTCAACATTGCCATTCTTGCCATGGGCGGAGAAGGCGGCGGGGTGCTCGCGGACTGGATTGTCGATATGGCTGAGCATTCCGGCTTCCTCGCGCAAACCACGTCAGTGCCAGGCGTCGCTCAGCGCACCGGCGCAACCATTTATTACGTTGAGCTGTTTCCCGAAAGCGCAGCCCATGCATCTGAAAAAGACCCGGTGATGGCGCTGATGCCCGTGCCAGGCGAAGTGGATGTGGTCATCGCGTCTGAACTGATGGAAGCCGGCAGGGCCATTACCCGCGGACTGGTCACGCCCGATCGCACCACATTAATTGCCTCCACCAATCGCGTCTATTCCATGACGGAAAAGATTGCCATGGGCGATGGCCGGGTTGATGGAGAAAGTTTGCTGAAGTCCGGGCACGACATGGCCAGAGTTTTCGTCTCCCATGATTTCGCAAAGCTGGCAGAAGACAACCGCAGTGTGATCAGCGCGACCTTATTCGGGGCGCTTGCTGGGGCGAACGCCTTGCCCTTTGAGCGCAAACAATTTGAAGATGCGATCAGTCGCAGCGGGATTTCTGTTGAATCCAGCCTCAGGGCGTTTGATGCGGGCATACACGCGGCGACCAGTCCTGCACAGGAGCTGGCTACGCGCGCATTGCCCCGCACACCAAAGCTCGGGCCCGCGCTTAAAGAATCGGATGTTAGAGTTAGCCGCGATTTCCCCAAAGAAAGTCACGCTATTTTGCTTGCGGGAGTCCAGCGTCTTGCGGACTATCAGGACCTTGCCTATGCAGCGGAATATCTGGATAGGCTCGTGGTTATCAAGGACCTTGATCTGCAGCGCGGAAACGGCGACTTCACGCTGTTGCGCGAAACCGGCCGCTATCTGGCTTTGTGGATGTCATACGAAGACGCGATCCGTGTGGCTGACCTGAAGACCCGCCGCACGCGCTTTGAACGCGTTCAGCAGGAGGCGCGCGTAGGTCAGAAACAGATTCTCAAGATCAATGAATTTCTTTATCCCCGAATTGAGGAATTTGCCGACATCATGCCGGCTGGATTCGGCGCCTGGATGCTGCGAACAGGATGGGCGGCAGAACTCATTAACCGGTTCGCCGGCAAAGGCAAGATTCTGCAAACCACTTCTCTTAGCGGCTTTCTTCAACTCTATTGGGTGGCGTCATTGCGGCCCTGGCGCAGAAAGACACTTCGTTTCGGCAGAGAACAGCAAGCGATCAAGGACTGGCTGACAAAGGTGAAGGAATTGGCCGGGACGGACTATGCCCTCGCCTGTGAACTGGCTGAGTGTCCGCGGCTGATCAAGGGGTACGGCGACACGCATCTGCTCGGCAGCCGCAATTTTGAAATGCTGATGCAGGCCCTTCCTGCCCTACGCCAGAAAAACGGCGCCGCTGCTCGATTCAGGACACTTCGTGAGATCGCACTTGCCGACGAAACCGGAGAGAAACTGCGCAATGCACTACGTGAAATGGGAGCACTGCAGGGAGGGCAGATATGAGGATCGCTTGCCTGGGCGGCGGACCGGCCGGGCTCTACTTCTCGATCCTTGCGAAGAAAGCAAATCCCACGTGGGACATCACGGTCTTCGAACGCAATCGCCCTACTGACACGTTCGGTTGGGGCATTGTCTTCTCTGACAAAACCATGGACGGCTTCCGCAATATCGATCCTGAAACCCACGCGGAGATCACGCGCTCTTTTCGCCACTGGGACGACATTGATGTTTTCTTCAAAGGCACCAGGATCGCCTCCGGCGGCCACGGCTTCTGCGGCATCGCGCGCATCAAGCTGCTCAATATCATGCAAAAGCGCGCGTCCAGTCTGGGCGTCAAGCTGGTCTACAAGGTCGAAATTACTGATCCTGATGACTATGCTTCGGAATACGATCTGGTGATCGCCTCCGACGGTGCATCATCCATCACGCGCCGTAAATACGAGCATATTTTCAAGCCCAACATCCAGGCGCGACGCAACCGTTTTGTCTGGCTCGGCAGCCGTAGAAAGCTTGATGCGTTCACGTTCGACTTCCAGGAAACAGAATGGGGCTGGTTCAACCTTCACGCCTACCGTTTTGATAAGGAGTGGTCCACGTTCATCGTTGAGATGCCGGAAAAGACCTGGCTGGCCGCGGGCATGGACAAGATGGAGCAGAAGGAATCCATCGCGCTCTGCGAGAAGATCTTCGCCGAACGGCTGGAAGGTAATCCGCTTGTCTCCAACGCCCGTCACCTGCGTGGCTCCGCCATATGGCTCAAGTTCAATCGCGTGCTCTGCGAAAAGTGGTTCCACAAAAATATCGTCCTGATCGGCGACGCCGCCCACACAGCGCACTTCAGCATCGGCTCCGGCACCAAGCTCGCCATGGAAGATGCCATTGCGCTCGCACGCGTGCTCTCCACGCATGACGGCAACGCCGAAGATGCGCTGCGTCCCTACCAGGAAGAACGCGAGATCGAAGCGCTGAGACTGCAGAGCGCGGCGCGCAATCGCATGGAATGGTTTGAAGAAGTCGAGCGCTACGTTCATCAGGAGCCCGAGCAGTTTGCCTACGGCTTGCTCACCGGCAGCCAGCGCGTCGGCCACGCCAGCCTCAAGTTGCGCGACTCTGATTACGTTCAACGCGTGGAAAGCTGGTTTGCGAGACGTTGCGGTGTGAGCAATCCGGTGCCTCCCATGTTCACGCCTATTACCGTTCGCAAGTTGATCCTCAAGAACCGGGTTATTGTTTCTCCCATGGCGACCTATATGGCTGAAGACGGTGTTCCGAACGATTTCCATCTTGTGCATCTGGCGTCGCGTGCCATGGGAGGAGCGGCAATGGTGGGTACGGAGATGACCTGTGTCTCGCCTGAAGCGCGCATCACTCCGGGTTGTCCCGGCATGTGGAATGACGCGCAGCAGAGCGCATGGGCGCGCATTGTCGATTTTGTTCATGCCAATACGGACACCCGCATCGCCATGCAGCTTGGGCACTCGGGACGCAAAGGATCGACACGCCGGGGATGGGATGCCATCGATCAGCCGCTCGCATCGGATAACTGGCCGCTCATTTCCGCGTCGCCGCTTCCGTACATCGACGGACTTTCCCAGATACCGCTTGAGGCCTCGCGGGCTGACATGTGCCGCATCAAAGGTGAATTCGTTGCCGCCACGAAGCGGGCTGCGGACGCAGGTTTTGACTGGCTGGAGTTCCACTGCGCTCACGGCTACTTGATGTCGAGCTTTATTTCGCCGCTGACGAACCAGCGGCGTGACGAGTATGGCGGGTCGCTGGAGAATCGTTGTCGTTTTCCGGTAGAGGTCTTTACAGCTATGCGCGCTGCATGGCCGAAAGATCGGCCGATGAGTGTGCGGATTTCCGCCAACGACTGGGTGCCGGGTGGTCTCACGCCTGAGGACGCTGCGGAGGTCGCGCGCTTCTTTAAAGAGGCGGGCGCCGACGTGATCGATTGTTCTTCGGGCCAGGTGAGCAAAGCCGAGCAGCCGGTTTATGGACGCATGTTTCAGGTACCGTTTGCCGACCGGATTCGCAACGAGGTAGGCATTCCTACCATCGCCGTGGGCAATATTTTTGAAGGCGATCACGTGAACACCATCATCGCCTCAGGTCGTGCCGATCTCTGTGCGATTGCCCGGCCTCATCTTGCGGATCCTGCCTGGACACTCCATGAAGCAGCAAAACAAGGCTTCACAGACGTCACATGGCCAAAGCAATACATCAGCGGCAAGCAGCAACTGGAAAGGAATCTGGCTCGCGCCCAGCTCATGTTGCAGGTCTGAGTGAGGAAGCGGCGGTTGAAAATGGCGGGTTCTGTAACAATCCGGAAAAGACCGATGCACCACAACGGAGCCGCAGCTCCTGTGTTGGATCTGGAAACACGGGCCAAGAAAGAAGATCACCAGGCTCTGCGCCTGTGGCTGCGTTTGCTCACCTGCACGGTGCGAATCGAGAACCAGATTCGCCTGCGTCTCCGCCGCGAATTCAATACCACCCTGCCTCGCTTTGATTTGATGGCGCAACTGGAGAGGTGCTCGGACGGGCTGCGAATGAGTGAACTCTCACAGCGCCTGATGGTCTCAGGAGGAAACGTAACCGGCATTACCGATCAGCTCGAGCGTGAGGGCTTTGTACTAAGGACGCGCAACTCCGGAGATCGGCGCGCCTACACGGTGAAACTGACTGAACTCGGTCTCAAGCGTTTTCGCGAGATGGCGGCGCGCCATGAACAGTGGATGATTGAACTGCTGGCCGGCCTCAGTCGCGAGGAAAAAGAAGCCATGATCAAAGAACTGGGCAAACTGAAGACGCACATCAACCCCGATCCCGCGGAAACAAAAATCAACGGCAGGAGGTACTGATGGCGGAAGTCGCCAACACAACCCAGGCCGCTGCCGGCGCGAAACTGGCAAATTATCAGGCGAGGCACTTTCAATATGACGTCAAGCAAGGCGTCGCATGTATCACCCTCAATCGCCCCGAACGGAAAAACCCGCTTACCTTTGAGTCCTATGCTGAGCTTCGCGACCTCTTCAGCGCCTTTGCCCACGCGGCTGACATTAAGGCTGTTGTCCTTAC
>Ga0134126_10012087_pt1 | contig 10900 bp, 2 predicted proteins | sample KB31752_FD_96881 | JGI IMG/M metagenome (GOLD analysis project Ga0134126, IMG submission 96881) | Terrestrial soil microbial communities with excess Nitrogen fertilizer from Kellogg Biological Station, Michigan, USA - KB3-175-2 | ecosystem: Environmental > Terrestrial > Soil > Unclassified ...
ATTGCGTGAAAGGAGCGTGGAGCGTCCCACCGATACTTCGGTCTGAGATCGACGCATCCAAGGCGCGTGCATCAAGGAGATTGGTAGCTCGAATCAAGTTAATTCGGTCAGATTACCGACAAAGCAACCCGTGAAGATCAAGCGTCGTTATACGCAACACGGGTTCTGAGTGGCTCCGGAACCTTGGCGGATTGGCGCTGGATGGCGGAGCATGTGTGGACTCAAGAGCAGGGGCGCTGAATGAAAATATTCAACAATGGCCGTGGAATTCATGTTCGTGAGGTTCCAGGATTAGACAAACTTAAGGCTCTCCCAGATAGTTGGCACGCATTTACGAACCTTGATCTGTCTTTGCCTGGAAAAGGTACTCGAGAAATCGACGTAGTTCTTGTGTTGGAAGATCGCTTTTTGCTGGTCGACTTGAAGGACTGGAAGGGGCCGATCAGTAGTCGCGATGGCAACTGGTTCAATGGAAACCGCAACAATGGTCGATCCCCCGTAGGGAAAATCGCAGAGATCGCGCGCGAACTTCATCCTATTCTTAAAAAATCATTATCAGAGCAGGCTAAGAAGGAGGGATTAACTGATCCTCTGCCCACCCCGATGATCCAGTCAGCGGTAGTGCTGACCAATACCAAAGATCGGTCTCAGATTGCCGATAGCGAGTCAGCGTTCGTCTTCTACATCGATGACTTCATCAAGGTTGTCCGAAACAAGGATAAAAGAATCAAGGCCTTTGGTCCTGTCTTCTTCGAAGACTTCACGAGCGATGTCTGGATGCAGCGCTTCAGGCGCTTTTTCAATGTGGGTGGTGGAATATTCCAAGTTGGCAAACGCAATTATGGTGGCTTCATAGCACGTGTAGACGCGCCAACATTCCAGCACCGTGAAGAGCTCTATGCCGAGTTTGACGTGGAGGAGTCTGGAATTGACAATTCCTGCGGACTCCTGCGCCGCTGGAACTTTGCAAAGGCTGACACACGGTTTCAGACCGAAGCCGGGCGCGCAGAAATAGCAGGTCGTGAAAGGAAGGTTATCGCTTGGTTGGATGATCGGAACCCGAAGTGCGGTGAGTCGATTTTCAAGCCAAAGGCGGAAGATCCGGAGCGTGGTGTCTCTTACTGGGAGGTTTTCGAGCGCCGACGACGGATGAAGCGCTTGAGCGAGTTCGCTCAGTCGGACCTCGCTGGTGCCACCGCAGGAGAACGCATCGCCTTAGCACGACAGGTTCTGTCGTCGGTAGCACCGATTCACGCCTTGAACGCCGCTCACTTGGATTTGGGTGCTCACAGCGTATGGGTGGAGCTACCAAGTACGGTAAAACTCTCACATTTGATGTCTGCATCTTTACCTGAAGTCCAGACGCTAGGCGAGTCTCGGTTTCAGTTTCTTTCTACTTTCAGCATGCCTGAGGACATCTTGGGTGGACCTGTTGATCTACTTCGCAGGGATGTATTTTTGCTGGGATGCGTGATTCACCGTCTGCTATTTGGGGAGCCTCCCCGCGGCGAGCCGCCAGAATGGAACAGTACGATCGACGCAGACGGAGAGTTTTCTAATCTGCATCCGTGGTTCGAGAAGTGTCTGGACGTGGACCAGTCCAATCGATTCAGCGACGCGGGCGAAATGCTTGCAGCGTTCAACGCTGCTCTTGTTTCAGGCAGCGATGAAAAGTCGACAATCGAAGGGCTCGAGCGCTACCGAACATTGAAGACACAGAGAGATATCTTCAAGGCTTATCTCGAGACCGAGCTCATAAGCGACGATGAGCGGGCGATTGTCTGGAGAGCCGATTCCGAAGGACAACTGCGCCTCGTAAAGATGTGGCAGTCGCTCACGCTCGGGAACATTGCTAAGGAGCGCTCCCGAATCCTTGCGTTTTTAGACCATGCTCAGCAGTTAGCAGAGGCTCCGGCTAAGGGGACTGCTCGACTGCTTAATGTGCATTGGACTGGCGATGCAATTGTTCTGGTTCAGGAGTATGTTCCCGGCAGAACGCTTGCGGAGAGCATGGGAACCGGCCCACTAGGAGAGGCGCTTGCAGCGATAGAGTTTATCGTCGAGCTCATCGATGTGATTGAAAATCTGCATGGGCGAACGGTGGCTCATGGCGACCTAAAACCTGACAACATCATTGTCGATGGAAGTGCAGGCAAGCCCCTGCCGGTTCTCATTGACATGGTCGACTACTCATCCGCCCAAGACGGATCTCGTCGATCTCGAGCCTATTCACCCGCTTCGGGTGGGCGATTCGAGCGCGATCGCTACGCAGTGACAAAAATCGCAGAGGAACTGCTAGCGAGGCTAGACATCAATGCGGAAGTCGCTCGACGAATCGAAAGGGCCATCGAAGAATGTCGCATGGGACCTCCAGCGAACGGTACATTGTTACCGCTACGCGAGGCTCTCGAAGTCGCTTCGAAACCGCCTACTGAAAGTGATCTGCCGAGTTTCACCATCTCCATTCCTCGCACTGAATCTGGCCCGATGCTTCCTGACGAAGGGCAGTTTTGGATTGTGAAAAGCGACAGGCGACTCAAAATCGTTGGCGCAGTCGAGGAGCTTTCGGTCGAATTGGGCGCTACCGGAGCGCCCTCGAAGGCGTGGCGCAACAAGCTTGAACAAGCGCAGGCATCTTGGCTCGCGAAGCAGAAGATCTGCGGATTCCGCGCGAATCTCGTGATTGAAAGCGGATTGAGCCAATTGGGGGCTATTTCGTCGATCCTCCAACTCCCTGAGGTTGCGGCTGCACTGGGCGCGCCACCACCTCAGATAAAGGAAGAGAGCGAGCAGGAACTGTCTCAAGTCGCCAGCATCGAAGCAAAGGAGGACGAGCTTGTAGAGCGAGAGCAAGCAGCCGGCGAAGGTGGAGCAAGGGGTAGTTTGGATGTGCCACTGTTGTGGGAGCGTTCGATTCGGATCGAGGGCGAGCTCAAGACGGAGGTTCTTGCCTTAGGCGACAGTACATATCGCTCGCAAGCGCGTCTTCACGTATTACCGATTCAGCTGTCGGTCGGCAACCTGGATTTCGACCGAAAGGACGTGGTCGCAGTTGAGCGACTCGACAATAACGGCATCTGGCGCAAGATCGGAGCCCTCGACGTTCAGAAGACATCTGCAGACGCTTTGGCCATTCACGGTTACGTCGACGGCTCTCGAGGCCCCATCGTTCGAGATGGCGACCGCCTCCGGTTCCAAAGTCGTATGGAGAACACGAGCTGGCAGCGCCGCGAGGAGGCAACAACTCGAATTCTCACCAAAAACTCCGTTGCTCCTGAGTTGCTCGACGCTTTTTACCCTGCCACAGGCAAGCGGCCCTACAACATCACCATTGAGGTGGAAGAAGACCTGCTGGTGCAGCGCTATAAGCTCAATCCGACGCAGGTGGCCGCATTCAAAGGAATCGTCGCGCATCGGCCGTTGGGCTTGTTGCAGGGCCCCCCAGGGACAGGAAAGACGCGCTTCATTGGCGCACTGGTGCACTACGCGCTGACTCATGGGCTCGCGAGGAACGTGCTAGTTGCCAGTCAATCGCATGAAGCTGTCAACAACGCGGCCGAGGCCGTATTGAACTTGTTCGGAAAGGACCGCGACTCGCTAAGCATGATTCGGGTTGGCGCTGAGGGCCAGATTTCCGAGTCGTTGAGGCCATACCACGCCGCTGCCGTTGAACGAGCTTATAAGGATGACTTCGTCGCGACCCGCGAATTAAGGATGGGTGTCGTTGCAAGATATCTTGGACTGAGTGAAACCGAATGCGAGACCGTGATGTTCTTCGAGGACACAATCCGGCCGATACTGGCCCGCGTTTCCGAGTTGGTCGAGGCAAACAGCGAAATAGTCCGAGTCAACTCATTGAAGGCAACTGTGCAGCAGCGCCTTCTAGATCGTGGTATTGATTGCGACCTGTCAGAAGTTGAATCGAGCGAGGTCGAGAACATGGTCACCTCCCTCTTCTTCTCAAGGCTTTCGAATGAAACTGCTCATAGGGTTGAGCGGCTGCGAAACATCGCAGAGCTCGGGCGGGACATCGTCGGAACTGTCTCTACATGGCAGAGGAGCTACGAGACTTTTCTAGCCGGCACCCGGCAAGTAGTCTCGGGTACATGCGTAGGCCTTGGCCGTTCTTCCTTGGGGCTGACGAAGACAACCTTTGATCTCGTGATCGTGGATGAGGCGGCGCGCTGCACTCCGAGCGAGCTGGCGGTTCCAATACAAGCGGGGAAATGGGTCGTGCTAGTAGGCGACCACGCGCAACTCGAACCCCAGCATTCTCCAGATGTCGTGGATGCTCTCGCGCTTGAGTTGAAGATTGCGGCAGCCGAAGTGGTTAAGAGCGACTTCGAGCGCGCGTTCGAATCCACATACGGCAAACATGGGGGGCATACGTTAAAGAAGCAGTATCGGATGCTTCCGCCGATCGGCAGGTTGGTCTCCAACTCGTTCTACGACCGAGCTCTGCAACACGAACGGACCAAGCCAGAAATTCCTCCGGGGGCCCTGCCGCCTGAACTGGCGGTTCCACTCGTGTGGGTGAGTACGGACGCCATGGGTGCGAGCGCTTACCAAAGGGCCGGAAGTATAAGGCGTGGGAGTTTACACAATGCCGCCGAAGCGGATGTGATCGTCTGGCTGCTTAAGCGCTGGTCCGAACACGAGCCATTCTTGAGCTGGATTAAGACTCTGCCGGATGGCGTGGAGGCGATCGGCGTGATCTGCGCGTATGCGGCGCAGCTTGAACTCGTGAGGCGGAAACTCCAATCCGAGAGCCTTCCAGAGGTATTCAGGCGCGCGATCAAGGTTGACACTATCGACAGCTACCAAGGCAAAGAAAACCTCATTGTGATTCTGTCGCTGGTTCGAAACAACGCAGACGGGATCAAGGACCGCGGGGCGCCCACAATACAGCCCGGCTTCCTGGCGAAGAAGAATCGAATCAATGTCGCCCTGAGTCGAGCGATGGATCGTCTTGTCATCGTGGGCGCAAAGGCAGCATGGAGAGAAGGGTCTCCGCTTGGTGCTGTTTCGACCGGCTTCGACGAAGAGGTCAAAGGCGGTGACGCCATGCGCCTGGACGCCTCCGAGCTTCTGGCTTCACCAAAATCGTCGAGGAAGGGAAAAGAGAAGGTCACTGGCAGGGTCAAGCGGAAGGAAGGTGACGTATGAGCGGGGCTCGTCGCGTGCTTTCATTGCGCAAGGCAGCAATTGGAGCCGAACCTGAATCGATCGACGTTCGGGTTCCCGTCGGAATTTTCGACGTGCAACTTCCGGCTAGACAGTTCGTGGTGCGGCACAAAGTGGCCGAAGTTGGCGAGGTTTCGCTAACAACCGAGTTCCTGCTGCGACTATTGCATTCTGCCGACGGCATGCCAGAGGAAACTGCTGCGAGCTTCTTTGGCTTCAACGCCAATGAAATGGCGTACGTCATACGTGATGCCGAAGCCCGAGCCTATATATCTCGCTCCGAAGGACGCATTTGGCTGACGGATGCCGGCAACGCCCTCTTTAAGGCGAGCGACAAGCCTCAGATCTACGACGTCGCTAAAAAAACAGAAAGAGTTGGATTCGATTTACTCTCTCTTGCGCCCTGCGATCGGGAGCACCAATCCGAATTTGAAAGATCGCTACCTGAGCTTGCGATTCGAGATCCGGACCTGGTCGCCAACGCTTCGAGGCATGTTCCTGAGTCCTTTCGCAGATTCTATGGAGAGATTTCAAGTCGCAGGGACAGGGAGGCGGTGGATCAACTAAAGAGGTCCTTGTACTCAGTGGATGACGTAGTCGCCGGCGACCGATTCTCAGCAGTCGTCCCGTTTGTTGCCATGGCCTCAGTTCGGAGGCCTAGCGAACCTGAAGCGATTCTGGAGAAGTGGAGAACAGGGCACGAACTTGCCGATCGAGACCGAGTCGTCCATGGTGTGGCGGAGTTTCTGGAGAATCTTCGAACCGTAAAGACGCCGGAGGATGTCAATGCGCTCGACGTCCTGACGAATATCGCGCCCGAGTACCTAAAGGAGTATGTGAATCGCTCTGGTTTTGCATCGCTTCGTTACTTCAAGGAATTGGCCGGTCGCGCCGGTGAGTTGCGCAGCAATAGGCCCACCGTTGGCATCGCTGGAGCGCTGTATCAACCCGAGAACATCGTACGAATTACAACGGCTATCGGCTACGCAAACGAACCTGCGCTTAGCAATGATGACGTTTTCTTGTGGGTCGTGCCGAAGCAGTCAGCGTGGGGTGCTTCGCGATCCTTCCTGGAGCTTCTCGAAACGCTCACGAAGGAAGGCGTTGATGTAGACGCAACTGGCAGAAAGATGGAGCGCAGCCCCATCTTGATTGATGAAGGAAAACCTCAGCGGCGGCTGACCAAAGCCGCTCCCACAATCTTCTGCAGGCCAAATACTGGGGCGATTCCAAGCTCGCTCGAAGTCCTCCTGATTCCGCGCAGAGTTGCCGCCGTGGTTGTTCACGCGCCAATTAACGATGGCCGCGGATTCCCGATCCCCCTGGGCATCCTGAGCTTTGATGCAGCCATTGTTCGCCGTGTTCACCGATATCTGACGGATCATCTTCCCGCCGATGTGACGAAGTACGGCTCAACGGGCGGATTTAACATCCGGAGCTGCCTTGAATGGCCCCAAGATACCGACGCGGCGGCAGTTTCGAATTCCGAGACGTAAGTTAGCCGTAGAGTCGATGGGTCGGTTGCCGGACTTGCTCCAAAATTCTTTGCGCTTGGCCTTCTGCACGTCCAAGCCGATCTGCGGTGGCGTTGCCTTGTTGCCGCCGACCCAATTTCCGACTCCGGGCCCATTCCAGCGGCATCGAAGGCCATTCACTATCATGAACCGATGAGTGTCCCCGCTTCCCCTGCCCTAGATCCCGAACCCTCGCCTGAAGCTTCTGCTACCCGAACAACTGCTCCGGGAGAGGGTGAGAGACGGGCACAGCGCGGATACACCCGCCAGTACGAAGCTGCGGCCGCGGCCATCTACCGCGGGTTGGACGGCGGAGACCTGCGCTGGGTGGGCCTCGCAGATCGATGTGCCGGAATCGCCGACGACGTCGTGTTGGGGTATGACGACGAAGTGGTGGGACACCAATTCAAGACTGCACGGAACCCCTCCGCATTTCGGATCAGTTCGCTCTTGACCGGGAGCGACGGTTTGCTATCTGGATTAGTTCTCGCTTGGCAGCAGCTACGGGAAAGTTGCCCGGGTCAGACGGTAAGAATTCGCGTCGTTGTATCGGATATTCCGTCGGAAAATGATCGGCTAACTGATGATGGTGGAACGACGCGACAGTTCGTCGAAGACTGGAGGGCACACCCTTCATGGACGTTGGCGGAGTGGAAAGTATCTCGTTGGGGCTCATTTGTCGAACATCTACTTGGGAAGTCGAGCCTCGACGATGCTGGATTCGAGGAGTTTCTGCGCCATTTCGAACTCGTCCATGGCGGAGATCCAGATTTCGCCACTCGATTTGGCATAACCGATCTCTCACAGCCGCAAGTAGATCGGATAGCGCAGCGCTTGCCAACTCTTGTTGCTCGCGTTCCCGAGCAGGATCGATGGACCAGAGAAGCATTCCTGCGAGAAATGGGCTGGCTCGATGTCGAGACCCTGCATCGCCACCAGTTTCCCGTTGGCGCTGCCGTACAGCGCAATCCGGCTACGGAGGAGCAACTTAGGCTTGCATTAAATGGAAGCACATCGGGATATGTGTCATTAGTCGGGCCTCCCGGTTCCGGCAAGTCCACTTTGCTGCAGATTGCATTCGAATCGGAGCCTCGGCTTGTTGTGGTCAGGTACCTGGCTTTCGTGCCTGGAGCTGCCCAAGGGATAGGCCGCGCAGAGGCAGCCGACTTTCAAGAGGACCTGATCGTAGGGCTACGACGAACCGGTCTGCGCGGTCTTCGGTTCCGGCGGGAGTCACCTCAAGAAAGGCGGGAGGAACTCGAAGCATTGCTTAGCGCAGCGGGTACGCGGTTCCAAGAAACTGGTACTCGAACGCTTATTGTCGTCGATGGATTGGATCATGTACCTCGAGAGGAGCGCCCCGAGCGGTCATTTCTTTCGGAATTGCCACTTCCGGCCTCGATTCCCGATGGCGTTGTGTTCCTTCTGGGGACCCAGCGCGTAGATCTGCCCGGCATTCCACCTTCTGTTCGAGACCAATCGGGTTTGCCAAGACGCCATGTGGAAATCGCCCCTCTGTCTCAGGGTGCAATTTCCGCAATGGCGGATGCTATGGGGCTTCCAGAGACCATCTCGAGGACGCGCTTACGCGAGTTGGCGCAAGGTCATCCGCTTGCGACTCACTACCTGATCGAAGCGCTGCTCGCTGCCAAGGACGAGGTGGAACGGGCGAGTATTCTGGATGGAGGGTTCGAATACTCGGGAGACGTCGAGGCGTTGTACACATCCGCATTGCGCGGGTTGGACGATGACCAAGAGATCATGGACATTCTCGGGCTCATCGCTAGATCAGAGGCTCCATTGGATCTGGGCCAGCTCGAACAGTTCTACTCCATCGACGCCATAGATCGCGCCTGGCGCAACGTTCGCCATCTCCTCATCAGTAATGGGCGTGGCTGGTCGGTCTTTCACAACAGTTTTCGGCTGTTTGTGGCCCGCATACCCAGATTGCGTTATGGAGTGCCAGATCCTGAATACTCAACACAGCTATACCGACGATTGGCGGAAATCGCGGTAAGCGCGGGCGATGATTCGCCTCAACGGTATCTGCAATTGCGCTATCTGTTGCGCTCTGGAGCGCATCAAGAGGCGCTAGTACTCGCGACTCCGGCGCTCTTTCGCGAGCAGTTTCTAGCCGGCCGATCGGTGGGTAGCATTCAGGACGATATCAGGCTGGCCTTCAATTCTTTGAAGGAGGTGCGGGATCCAACAGCAGCCTTCCGTTTGATCTTTTCGTCGGACGAGTTGACTCGTCGATTTTCGGCCATTGAGCAGTCGGATGATGCGGTCGAGGCCTTGATTGCAACTGGCGACGTTGATGATGCGGAGGCATTCATTGAGGAGGTAGGCGGTAACGGATACGCCGTGGTGGCTGCGTGGTTGGCCGAGGGAAACTTGGATCGAGCAAGATCTCTCTTCGAGCGCATCGAACCATTGCACGACCTGGGAAGTGACGACGGGTCCACCGGAGGTCCGGTTTCCCAACGTAGCGAGCTTGAGAATTGGGTTGAGCAGGCAATCCATTTCAGGACGCCGACTGAGATCTTGTCCGGGATTGACCGTATCGTCGAGGTTGCCGGGCGTGACAATCATCTATTTCAGGACTCGAACGACCTCGGGAATCTGCTACGAAAACGTGCCGCAATGGCAGCCTTGGCATTCGATTCGGCAGTTGATGTAGGCACAATAATCGCCGATTTCCGCTTGGAGCCCGGTGCACACGTGTTCTTGCGCCTTTGGGCGGCTGCACATCTATTGACCCGCGGGAGGACAGCAGATGCGACAGCATTAATTGAGCAGGCCACGACAGATGTACGGGCGCTTTCGGAAACCTCAGATTGGCTGAGGAGAAAGGTTGCCCTTAAGATTGCCCATAGAAATCTGCTGACTAATGCGCGATCTCTTTTCCAAGGGCTTGCGCCACCCGCGATTTCCGAGCTTGATGATTCCATCAACTACGAGTCGGTCAAGCACGTTACGCGAGCAGTGATGGAATACTCAGAACTGGCGACCTTGCTCAGCTTGTCGGTTGCCACCGCTCCGCAATCGGGCAAGCCTCAGCTGAGACCGTTGCAACAGTTCAGCGAGCTCGCAGGGCAGCTAGCTGCGCGTAGTCGAAATGCTGCAGCATCGATAGCTCACGGTGAAATTGCGCAAGAATGCGCGCGGTTCATGCGTTACGTGTGCCGAACGCGTGCCCAAGAGGCAGGCGAGTTCTTCGCTACCAGCCAGCTGACTTCCGCGGCATCGGAGGTGGTGCGGTCCCTTTTGGAGTCGGCAGCTAGATTGGGACTGAATGAGTTCGCAATGGCAGTAAATGAGATCGATCAAGTCCTTGCCGATAGCCCGACAGAACGAAATCGCTTCGTCCCCCTCGAGAGTGTGATCGCCTGCACGATGGCACAGTTAGGTGGGAATGTCGATGATGCGGAGCGGCGCTTAAGCGGATTGCTGGAACGTCGGGACGAGAATACTCCGAGCGAGTTTCTTTCGAGTACAGCTCGCTTGGCTGTTGCATTCGTGCAAATCGGACGCAAAGATCGTGCACGAGCGTTGTTAGCGGAAGGCAGAGCTGAAACACTCGGTTATGCCGTTCAGGCGAAAAAGGATCCGCAGTATGCCTTCTGGATAGCACTCCTGCGCGAAGCTAATCGTACCGATCCGGTCGGGCGGTTCGCGCGTGTACGCACGCTTGCTCGGCAAGCCGTCGGCATGACGCTAACAGAAGGTAGAGACGCAGCTGGCCGAATCGCTCACGAGATCATCGTAGAGGCGATGTTGGATAGCGCGAAGCTTGGCATCAGCACGGCACTGGCTCTCAACAATGCCGATCTGATTGAATTACCGGACGTCGTGGATGCCTTGATGATCGGCTTGGTCAAGCGAGATCCACGGCGCCTCAGGGCTTGTGTCGAGACCTGGGTTTCGCTCTGCCTGCCCTTCCATAGGGCAGCGTATTACCGCAGTGAGTCAGAAGGGTGGTTCATTCGCGAAGCCATGGGCGTCGCGGCACCTGCGGAAGTCGATGTTATAGCCAATATTCTGCAAATGAATATCGAGATCCATTCGCAGATGGACGTCAGGCATTCGCTTCTCGACACACTGGCGCTAGAGGTTGAGAAGCGTGGAGTACCTTCAGGAGGCATCCGCGCGGGCATGGCAAGGCTCGCCGGCGAGCCGACGCTGCGCAGAAGCGGCGGAGA
>Ga0134126_10012088_pt1 | contig 10899 bp, 6 predicted proteins | sample KB31752_FD_96881 | JGI IMG/M metagenome (GOLD analysis project Ga0134126, IMG submission 96881) | Terrestrial soil microbial communities with excess Nitrogen fertilizer from Kellogg Biological Station, Michigan, USA - KB3-175-2 | ecosystem: Environmental > Terrestrial > Soil > Unclassified ...
CATCCTTGTGCGTAGCAATGGTCCACTTGTGGCCGAACGGGTCGGCGATGGTGCCGGAGCGGTCGCCATAGAATTGGTCCTGCATCGGCTTGAGGACCTTCGCCCCGAGGGATAAGGCCCGATTGAACACCGCATCGCAGTCCTCGAAGTAAAGCGCCAGGCCGACCGGGGTGCCTCCGATGCTTTGCGGACTGCGTGCGTCCCATTCTGGAAACTCGTCGGCGAGCATGATGTGCGAATCGCCAATTTTGATCTCCGCATGACCCACCTTGCCGCGGGGCGCTCCGATGCGCATCACTTCCTCGGCGCCAAACGCCAGCTTGTAGAATTCAATTGCGCGGGCGGCGCCATTGACGACCAGATAAGGCGTGACGGTGTGATAACCGTCGGGGATATGGTTGACTTTCTTTGCCATAATCTCGCTGCTTTTAAGTACAAATGACGTTGCGAGAGTTCATGCCGAAAACCGGGAAGCTGAGCAGTGTCATCGGCAAACGGGAATCTATACTTCGTCGTCTTCCGACAGTTTGCGGTACAGCGTGGCGAGACTGACCCCGAGGATCTCGGCCGCTCTTTCTTTGTCTCCTCCTGTCTGCGCCAACGCCCGGTTCAGGTAGGCCAGTTCCTGTTCGCGCAGGAACGCTTTGAGTGACCCTGTTGGCCGGTTGGAAACCGCGTCCGTGGCCGACTGTCCGGACTGAGGCGGTGTCCCGCCTCCGATGTAATCGGCCGGTCCCGAGGAAGCTTGTGCCGAGGCGGGCAGCTCTTCAAAAACGGTGTCCGAGGAGCTTTCTTTTGAGTATTGCTGAAAGGCGGGGGGAAGATCGGCGACCCGAATGACACCGTCTTCGCAAAGCGCGCAGGCGCGTTCGATCGCGTTCTCCAATTCGCGCACGTTTCCGGGCCAATCGTGAGCGCCAAGAACGTCCATCGTATGGCGTGTGATTTGATACGGTTTACCCGTCCTGGCGTGAAGCTTGTCCTTCAGAAAATGGCTCACCAGCAGGGGGATGTCCTCCCGCCGCTCGCGCAAGCTCGGAAGGTGGATCGCAATGACATTAAGCCGGTAGTAGAGATCCTCGCGGAACCCGCCTTCCTTGATTTTCTTTTCGAGCGGTTCGTTGGTTGCCGCCACGACGCGGACGTTCACGTAGACGGACACATTGTCACCCACGCGACGCACTTCCCGTTCCTGCAAGACCCGCAACAGTCTGCTTTGCAGCATCGCCGACATCGAGGCCACTTCGTCGAGAAAAATCGTCCCCCCGTCGGCTTCTTGAAAAAGGCCCTTCTTGTCGTTAATGGCCCCGGTGAACGCTCCTTTGCGGTGGCCGAACAACTCGGACTCCAGAAGGTTCTCCGGCAGCGCACTGCAGTTGACCGGAACGAAGGGGGAAAACTGGCGGCGGCTGTTGTAATGAAGCGCCTTTGCAACCAATTCCTTGCCTGTGCCACTTTCTCCAAGAATCAGGATGGTGCTGTCCGTGTCCGCCACGCGCTCGATCATCTTGAACACGTCGTGCATTTTGGACGAACTGCCCACGATCTGGCTGAACTGATATTTCTTTTTGAGCTGCTTGCGCAGGTAAACATTTTCGGAGATGGCCGTGTTATACGAAAGGGCGCGTTGAATGCAAAGTTTGAGTTCGTCCAATTTGAAAGGCTTCTCCAGATAATCATAAGCCCCCTTTTTCATCGCTTCCACGGCCGTTTCAATCGTCCCGAAACCGGTAATGACAATGACGATGGCCGGTGGATTGAGGGAGCGGGCCTTATGAAGAATGTCGAGCCCTTGCGCCCGTGTTTTATCGAGGTAGAGGTCGGTGATGACGAGCTCCGGAGAGACGGCCTCGATGGATTCCACGGCGGCATTGCCGTTGGTGAAAGGAAATACCTCGTGTCCTTCGGCGCGGAGTAATTCCGTGACCATCTGGACCATGGTCACCTCGTCGTCCGCAAGCAACACTTTGGCCATGCCCCAGAAGCTAAATCGAAGCTTCCATCCTGGGCAAGCCAGATTAACGTCCCTGGTTTGCCGCAAACCCGCCTCTTACCGCCTCGGCGGGTTGATGATGTCGGACATCTTGAAGATCGGCAGAAACATGCAAATGACAATTCCGCCGACGACTACGCCCAGGAAGACGATCAGCAACGGCTCAATGAGCGACGTCAGCCCGGAGAGTGTCGTTTCAATCTCCTCGTCAAGAAAATCCGCCACGCGCTCGAGCATCGCGTCGATTTTGCCCGTTTGTTCGCCGGCAGTCATCATGCGGACAATCATGGACGGGAAAATCGGATGCTTGCCAATCGCGACCGAGATGCCTTCTCCCCGCTCGATGTCAGACGACGATGCCCGGATTGCCTTTTCCATTATGACATTGCCGCACGTGTTCGCGACAATGTTCAATACTTCGAGGATTGGCACACCGCTGCGAATCAAAGAGGCAAGGGTGCGCGTGAACCGAGCAAGACAAATCTTGTGAGCGATGGAACCGAAGATCGGCAGTTTGATTCTAGTTCGGTCCCAAAACTCGCGACCGGGCTTTGTCTTGATATAGAAAAACCAGCCGTACACCGCCAGCCCCACCGCCGGCAAAATGTACAGAATATAATCCTTGAGGACGTTGCTCAAACTGATCAGGAACTGCGTCGGGCCGGGCAGTTTCGCGCCGAACCCGCTGTAAATTTCACCGAAAACCGGCACGACCTTGACCAGCAGAAATGTTGTCACTCCGATTGCAATGATCGTGACTGCGGTTGGATACATGATGGCCGATTTGACTTTTTTCCGCAGCCGGGCGGTGTTTTCCAGATAAGTCGCGAGCCGCGCCAGGACCTCAGCCAGCAAGCCGCCTTTTTCGCCGGCGTCCACCATGCTCACAAAAAGCTTGTTGAACACCTTGGGGTGTTTCGTGAGCGCCTGCGAAAAACTATCGCCACCCTCGACGCGCGTGCAAATGTCCCGGATGACGTCCCGCATGACCTTGTTCGTCGTCTGTTCCGCCAGGGCTTGCAAGCACTGGACCATGGCCAGTCCGGCATCAATCATCGTGGCCAACTGCCGGGTGAAAACGACCAGGTCCGCCAGCGCGACTTTGCCACCGCTCGTTTTTCCTTTTTTGCCCAGCTTTTCCTGGATGGAAACAACCAGCAGGTTGCGGTTCAACAACGCCGCAATCGCCGCCTGTTCCGAGGCCGCGTCAATGTTGTTGCGAATCTCCCGCCCGGTCCCCGCTTCCCGCGCCAGATATGTGTAGGAAGGCATAGCTTCGATTGAATAACTTTCTGTGTTCCAAAATGCAAGTCCAACCTCTGAATCCGGCCTGCACACCGCAATTCTCACGCCAACGAGCTGTACCGCGCAAGGACCGGAATCGCAGCATGAGGTCAGACGCTTGTCTGTCGGGTGAAATAAGTCCGTGTAGCGCGACTCTCAGTCTCGCAAAAAAGCACGCGCGCCATCCGCTTTCGCCTGACCATCTTTGAGACAGTATGCCTCTCGCATGATGGTTTGCAAGACAGCGACCTTGCCGCATACCGCCGGCGAAATCAGCGCCGCACTGCTCGGGCACGTGTGCGCCGTCATCCGCTGAGCCGGCTTTGTCCGACACCCACCCGCAGAATCACAGCCCCTTTTTGATCATGTATTTCAACAAGTCCGCCACGCGGTTGCTGTAGCCCCACTCGTTGTCGTACCAGCTCACCAGTTTGAAAAAGCGCTTGTTTAGTTCGATGCCCGAACCAGCATCATAGATCGAGGAGGCCTGACAATGAATGAAGTCCGTGCTGACAACTTCGTCCGTGGTGAAGTCAAGGATGCCTTTCAGATACGAGTCGCTTGCGCGCTTCATTGCCGCGGTGATTTCCGTGTAGCTGGTGTCCCTGGCAGTGCGAACCGTCAGGTCGACGCACGAGGACGTTGGCGTCGGCACGCGGAACGACATGCCGGTCAGTTTGCCTTTGACCTCGGGGCAAACAAGGCCGACCGCCCTGGCCGCGCCGGTTGTCGAAGGAATGATGTTGATGGCCGCGCTGCGCCCGCCTTTCCAATCTTTCTTGCTCGGACCATCGACGGTCTTTTGAGTCGCCGTATAAGCGTGAATCGTCGTCATCAAACCCTCCTCGATGCCGAACCCTTCCTTGAGCAGCACGTGCACGAGCGGCGCGAGGCAGTTCGTGGTGCAGGATGCGTTTGAAATGATATGATGTCTCGTGGGTTCGTATTTTTCATGGTTGACGCCCATCACGACTGTGATGTCTTCACCTTTCGCCGGTGCGGAAATGATGACTTTCTTCGCGCCCGCAGCGAGGTGGCCTTTCGCCTTTTCGGCATCGGTGAACAGGCCCGTGGATTCAATGACGATATCGACTCCCAGTTGGTTCCAGGGCAATTCCGCAGGCGTCCTGGCGCTGACGACCTTGATCTCCACGCCGTTGACAATCAGGACATCGTCCTCCGGTTTGTCAGCGGCGGATTTGCGTGACCCGACGCTGCCGTTAAAGCGGCCTTGCGTGGAATCATACTTCAACAGATAGGCCAGGTTGTCAGCCGGGACAATGTCCCCGACGGCGACGACCTCGACCTCTTTCCCCCCCGCGGCGCCGATGTTCTTGCCGATCAATCCTTGTTCCACCATGGCGCGGAAAACCAGCCGGCCAATCCGTCCAAATCCATTTATCGCTACTTTGACTGCCATAATTCTACTTTCTCCAGTTTAAGTTAAAAAAGACCAGGCGCCGCATGTTAATGCGCAAGCCTTGACCGTCAACGAGAATCCTGGACACGCCGGTTACCCCGTGCATCTTTTCAGGGCTTCTCACTTGCGGACGTGACCAGCAAGTCGTCGAAACGAACTGGTGTGGTCGCATACGGGCTGGCCCAAATAGAAGCCTTGCCCGCAACCGGCTGTTCTTTCTCGTCGAAGGTGACCATCCACGCGCCCGGCTCCTTGCCGCCATCCACCCACACTTTGCCTTCGACGCTCCAATCGCCGTCTGTTACCTTGCGCACTCGCAACCGGAGCGTCGTCCATGTCCCCGACCGCCACTCGAATGGAAGGCTTGCTTTGACTTCGTCTCCGCGGTACAGCTCGACGGCCTTTTTGGCCGGCGATACCTGAAGACGGTAAGCGGCCGAGCCCTGTCCGTTCAATCCCACGGCAAATGTTGGATACCGACGTCCTTTGTTGGTCCCGAATGCGCGGGCAGAGACGGTGATTCCCTCCTTTTCTGTCGGGCCGAACAACACTCCGAAAGTGTCGAGCGGGGCGCCTGGCAATTCGAGGAACTTGTTCCCCTCTTCCTCCTTCACTGCGAACCGGCCGTCGAGCACCAGGAAATCATCCGGGACTTTGCCGGTATCCGCCTTCTGAAAATCGTTTTGATAAAGTATTCTTGTCCCCTGCGCGGTGAGATTCACCGCGACTGCGCATCCCATCGCAAAAAAACAAAACCATTTGTTCATACATCCAGCCTTCCGCTCAAGTTTTACTCGTTCCGCAGCGCGTCGAGCAGGCGGCCACGCAGAGCAAACGCCGTAGCAATCCATGTCCACAAGGTACCGCTGATGCACACCGCCGCAAGCGTAAGCCCCAACGAAGCATACGGTACCTCCGCACCTGGTGAAAGCACTGACGGCAATACCGCCACGAGCGCGGAGGCCGTGCCGATCAACAGCCCCAGGAACAGCAGCGCACCGTGCTCGCTTACGATCAGCCATCTTAGCGCGCGAGCCCGGTAACCAACCGCCAGGAGCAGGGCGAGTTCGCCGCGTCTTTCAAGAACATTGCGCAGGACCACCACGCCAACTCCCGCGCTGCCAAGCAGCAGGCCCAGCCCGCCGAGAATTTGAAACGTGCTCAAGTAAGTGTTTTGCACCGCATTAAACGCTGCCAGCCGTCGCACCGCCGGCGTGATCTCGAAGCCGTGATTCCGCAACGCGCGGGACAGGGACGCCGATGCAGCCTCGACGCGGTTCGAGGGAGCGTCGATCAGGAACATTCGATACCCGCCTTCTGACGGGAAACGCTCGACAAATTGATCCTCGGCGATGATCAGGTTGCCTTGCAGAATGGAATTGGCCACTGCGCCCACAAGCCTGATTTTGAACGACCGCCCGCGCTCGTCAGTGTAATCGAGGGTGTCGCCAATCTTCTTACCCATCGCCCATGTAATCGAAGCCTCGTCGCCGATCGCAGGAATTGAGGGGTCGATAATCGACGGAGTTTTGATTGAACCCACCCCACCCATCGCCGAATGAACAGAAGGATCGAGGATGAGCCAGGGATTCTTGGGAGAAATGTCTCGAATGGTTTTTGCAAAAGTGAATGCGTTGCGCGCCGCGAGCAATTCCGGTTTCACGCCTAGCAACCGCGGTTTTTGCGCGTGGTTCAGGTTCAGACAGCTGGCCTCGTCGCCGTCGCGCACGCGGAACGGCACGAATGAAACCGCGGCCAGATCCTGTTCGTTCAACCCAAAAAACTCCTGCCCGGTCCTGGTGTTCAGATCCTGCGCGACCGGCACGGTGGATTCGCCGACCAGGGCAAATCCTCCTGTTCCCGACGAGCGTTTCCCGGCGCCGCCGACTTCCAGGCGAAACACGCCAACGCTCGCGATAAGGAAACTGCCACAGGCCAGAAGCCCGAGCGTGGCAAGACTCCGTTTGCGCCGGCGCGCGGCGTTGCGGACGCTCATGCCCGCGATCGTGATTTTCGCGCCCGCGTCAGAACGTGAAAGCGTCGTGAGCCAGGCGGAAGAAAACGCGACCCCGGAGGACAACAGCAATGCACCAGCGCTGAAAAAAAGTTCGGCGTTGGACGTGTCCTTTTTCCAGAGAGCCCAGCCAACCGACGCGAGCGCGGCGAACGCCGCCGCCACGCCAAGCAGTTTCGCCCGCCCGGGTTTTCGAAAGCGGAAATTTGAAAAATCAAACGCGGCGCCACCCTCCTCGGACAGCAGTTCTCGCGCGGGCTGCCGCGCTTGTTTGCGCAGCGCCAGCCACATCGTCAGCCCCGCGATGGCCACGCCGGCGGCGGAGCCCAACCCGAGCGTCACCGGTTCCGCGTGAAAGCGCAGAGCTGAAGTGCCGACCGCGCCGCGCCATACCGTGGACAGCGCGCCCAGCATGGCGTGTGAGTACGCCACGCCGCCAGCCACGCCGAGCGCGGCGCCCAAGACGGCCAACGCCCCGCCTTCGAGGAGCAACATCCGCCGCACTTGTTTCGGTGTGAAACCCAGCGCGAGCAGAATGCCGACTTCCGCCGCACGTTGCTCGATCCCGAATTGAAACAGCAAGGCCATCAACAGCAGGGCGGCGGCAATGAGGAAGAAACTGAACCCAAGAAACAGTCCGCCAAAATCCTGCGATTGTTCGGCCGCGGCCAGGGCTTGTTGTCGCACCGGCTCGAAGCTTAATCCGATGGAAGCCGGGTCGAGCGTTGCGATGAGCTTCTTCTCCAACTCCACCCGGAACCTCTTCAGGAATCCGGAAAACGCGGTCGGGGACTCCGAGTCCCGTGGTGGCGACGCAGGAGGAACCGCCGTGCTCCCGGGGGACAGTTCGATCGGCGCCACCGAGCGCAGACCGCGGGAAAACAAAGGCAATTCAAACCGATATCGCACAGCGGTCAGGTTGCCGAAGCGATTGCCCCACATCTTTTGCCCGGCGGCGAGCGTGACAAACGCCTTCGGCGTGCCTCGGTGGCTTTTCCAATACTCCTCGTCTTTCGGCCGAATTCTCGCGAGTTTCACCGGCAGGCTCGGGTCCCAATCGCGGGTGCTCTCCGCTTTTTCCAGACCTGGAAAATCGGGCATGAGTGTGCGGTCCGCCGCCGCGCCGGTTAAAGGCACAACCGTGCGCACGATGAATTCATTGGTCCGCTCTTCAAGCCGCCGGGACAGTCCGATGACGTAGTAGCTCAAGTCGAGCTTGTCGCCCGGTTTCGCGCCGAGATCGTCTGCGAGCCACTGGTTGATGATCACTTCCCCGTCCCGCATGGCCGGGGGAACCACCGGAGCACCCATGGCCGCAACCATTGAATAGGGGGCCGCTCGCTCGCCGACGCGCAGTTCGTTGACAAAATAAGTCAGAACGCCGGACGCGTTCGTGGCTGATTTGAGTGCCGCGTCTGCCACCGGCGGATCGAGGAATAAACGACCCGTACGCAGTTCTAGCGCGTTGACTGCGGGCAGTTCTCGCAGTTCGAGCTCGGCGTCGGCCAGTGTCCAGGTTTGACGGAGCGCGACATTTGCTTGAACCACAGCCCACGGATCTTCGTCCGTGCTCGCCAACAGGAGATTGGCGCGTCCGGGAAGCTGCAACTGCTTTTGCAACGTGGCCAGCGAAACGAACGCATTGAATGGAGCGATTTGACTCGCTTGCAGGCTGAATCGGCCAAACTCCGCGTCGGACGCGATCGCCGCCACATTCAGTCTGAGGGAAACGGAAGCGTCTTCCTGTGGTGAAATGGGCGCTTCCCGGGAAAGGCGGTCTGGCTTGGCCACTCGCAGCACAACGCTGTCCCCCGGCTTTACTTTGAGTTGATCGGCGAGCGGTTGATTGAGCACCACTTCGTCGTCGGAGGGCGGCTTGAATGAAGGCTGGGCATTGTTCAGCCACCAGAATCGCTCATCGACGCCGAGCAACCGGGCCCGGTTGACATGAGCGGAGTCGTCCGGCGTTCCAGCTGTCGCTGTCAGTTGGATGGCTGGCGCGACCTGGCCTTCGATCAGTCCCTTGTGCGCCAGTTCGTCCGCCAGGGCAGCGCGAAAAAAGCGGTCGTTGCCTACGAGTGCGAGCTGCACCCTGCCCAGGCGCGCCAGCGCCATCTCGCGCAGGCTTCCCCGCACCGAATCCCCGACCACCAGCGCGCCGATCAACACCGCGCTTCCGGCCATCGCCCCGAGCAACGCGCCGAGATGCGAGCGGACGTGGAAGCGCAGGCTGCGAAGGATGAGCGTCCAAAAGGTCATGAATCACCTGGCACGAGCACGCCATCCCTGAGTTCCAGCACCCGGCTCATCCGCTTCGCAAAACCCAGCGCGTGCGTCACGACGATCAATGTCACGCCCTCGCCTTTGTTCAATTGCACGAGGAGATCGGCGAGGATTTGCGCGGCGGCGCGGTCAAGCGCGCCGGTCGGTTCATCGGCCAGCAACAGTTTCGGTTGATTGATCAGGGCGCGAACGACGGCCACGCGCTGGCGTTCGCCTCCGGAAAGCTGCCCGGGACGATGTGAAATCCGCGCGCCCAGACCCACTCGGTCGAGCAGTTGCCTGGCGCGTTCGCCCGCACCATCCCGCAGGGCGCCGTCTCTGGCCGCGAGCGTGGGGATCAGCACGTTTTCCAGCACGGTGCACTGTGGCAGGAGGTGGTGCGCCTGAAAAACGAACCCGATCTCGCGGTTGCGGACTGCGGCGAGCTGGGTCTCGTCAAGCCGGCTCAACTCCCTGCCATCGAGCAGCACCCGTCCGCTCGTGGCCCGGTCGAGCGTGCCGATGATATTCAGCAGCGTGCTCTTGCCCGAACCGGACGGTCCCACGATGGCGGCCGACTCACCGCGCTCGATTTCCAGCGTGACATCGCGCAACACCGGGACACCCTCCGCGTCATCGGGTGATTCGTAGCGTTTGGAAACATCGGTCAGGCTGAGCAAGGGCAACGACATAGTATAGTTTTAGACGAAAACCGCCCGCGCGTCGCAGGAAATTTCTTACGAACGGATGACGAAACCAAAGCCGGAGTCGCGCTGCGCCGGTTCACGCGACCTTTATCCATCGTTTCGCCTTCATCTCGAAACGTGGCAGAGTTCCGGTTGGCACCGGTTTTACGGGAACGCGCAACGCAAATGCATCCTGGAAATCTTTTTCAAGCCGCCCCGCGAGTGCGAGCGGCCTGGAGCATTCCGTCGTCGGTTCGACCTGGACGCTCAGTTCGGTCAACGAATGAACACGGTTTACGGTGACCTGGTACTCCGCCACATCGCCGCAGGCGCGGATGATGTCTTCGACAGCACTGGGGAATATATTCACGCCGCGGATTACGACCATGTCATCCACGCGTCCGAGTATGCCACCTTCCAGAGCGAGGGTGTGACGGCCGCAAATGCACGGTTGAGGGTCGATGGACGAAGGTCGACGGACAGGTTTGACGAGATCCCCGGTGCGGTAACGGAGCAGCGGCGAGCCGACGCGGCCGAGCGTGGTCAACACGAGCTCACCTTGCTGGCCGGCTTCGACGGGTTTGCCCGACGCTGGTTCAATAACCTCGGCGAGGTAGGCGGGTTCGATGACGTGCAAAACTCCGGCCTGCTTCGGGCATTCGTAGGTGACCGGGCCGGTTTCCGTCATGCCGTGGTGATCGAAGACGCGAGCGCCATGCCACAGCTTCTGAAGTCGTGCCCGGAGCGCCGGGACGCTGCCGCCCGGTTCGCCCGCGACGATGAGAGTCTGCACTTTTGCGCGCCGCAAATCGATTTTCTCTTCGGCGGCGACTTCTGCCAGCCGCAAGGCGTAGGTGGGTGTGCAACAAAGTGCCGTCGCGCCATTGTCGATCATCAACCTCAGTCGCGCCGCGCTGCCGAGGCCGCCGCCCGGAATGCAAAGGCAGCCGAGGCGTTGCGCCGCCTCGAACGCGAGCCAGAATCCGATGAACGGCCCGAAGGAAAACGCAAAGAAGACGCGATCCCGCGCGGCCACGCCCGCGGCACGGAGGATTTCAGTCCAGCTTTCCACCATCCAGTTCCAGCTTTCCGGCGTGTCGAGCCAGCGGATCGGCGCCCCGGTGGTTCCGCTGGTTTGATGAAAGCGCGTGTATCGGTCAGGCGCATACGTCAGGTTCGTGCCGTGGGGCGGGTGGGCGCGCTGGTCATCGACGATTTCCTGCTTGGTTGTAAACGGGAA
>Ga0134126_10012089_pt1 | contig 10899 bp, 9 predicted proteins | sample KB31752_FD_96881 | JGI IMG/M metagenome (GOLD analysis project Ga0134126, IMG submission 96881) | Terrestrial soil microbial communities with excess Nitrogen fertilizer from Kellogg Biological Station, Michigan, USA - KB3-175-2 | ecosystem: Environmental > Terrestrial > Soil > Unclassified ...
AGGTTCGTTTTCGCCGTGGACGATGGCACCGGAGGCGCCGCGCTCAGCCGCTGCGATATCGGCCTGCGCCGAACCGGGCGGCAAGCCGAGCTGATCATCGCTGGCCAGACCGCTGGCATTGCCTTGCCGTTCCGCGCTGCCGTGCCCGCCGCGATAGCCGCCGCCCGCACGGCCGTGGCTCTCGGCATCGGCACGACGGCCGTACGGATCCGTGACCTGCCTCGCGGCGCGGCCGAAATCGCGGCGTCTCTCGGCGCGGCGTCGCTCGGAGGTGCGGATGGCCCGGTCGCTCCGTCCGATGAGGGCCGGCTGCCGCTTGGTGCGATCCGGCTGGTCGGCCGTGACGTGCTGATCGTCGGCGCCCGCCTCGGCCGACTCAGCGCCACCCAGGTCACGCTGACCGGATCGCTGCTGCACCGCACGGACGTGCTGCGGCTGGCAGCGGCTGGGCGGATGGTGATCCCGCTCGCCCTCCCGTCGGCCGCCGCGACCGCGCGCTTGGCCGACTCCGGGCTGCTGACCAGCGATGAGGACACGATGTCCGGCGTCACCGCCTGCAGCGGCATGGCGTGCAGCCGGTCCGCTGCCGACGTCCGCGCGCTCGCCGCGCCGCTACCCGGTCGTCCGCGCACCCACTGGGCCGGCTGCGCGCGTAGCTGCGGCGCACCCTCAGATGCTGACGTGATCGTAGCGACCGGGCCTGACAGTTTCGAGATCGGCGGGCGGCCGGTCGATATCGCGATGGCCCGAGCGTCATGACCAGGGCAAGCCCGCCAGCCGGGCCGGACGGCGCCGGCGAGGCGTCAGCCGGATCAGGCACGCTTGACTACACGAGGGACGGCGCGCAGATCTACCGCGAGTCCTTCGCGATCATCAGATCCGAGGCCGACCTGAGCCGGATCCCGGCCGACCTCGAACCCGCGGTCGTGCGGATGATCCACTCTTGCGGTCTGACCGACCTGCCTGCCGACGTCGCCTGGTCGCCGGGCGCCGGCACCGCCGCGCGATCAGCCCTAGCCAGCGGCGCGCCCGTGCTGTGCGACTCAGTGATGGTGGCCGGCGGGATCACCCGGTCCCGGCTCCGCGCTGGTAACCCGGTCGTCTGCACGCTGCGTGACACCCGGGTGCCTGAACTGGCGGGGCGGCTGGGTACCACCCGATCGGCCGCCGCGGTGGATCTCTGGCGTGATCAGCTTGGCGGGTCAGTCGTCGCCATCGGCAATGCCCCGACCGCGCTGTTCCGGTTGCTTGAACTGCTCGACGCCGGCGCGGCGCGGCCGGCCGCGATCATCGGGATCCCGGTCGGCTTCGTCGGCGCCGCCGAGTCCAAGCGGGCGCTGGCGTCCAGGTCGGGTGGCGTGCCGTATCTGACCGTTCACGGCCGACGTGGCGGCTCGGCGATGGCGGCCGCAGCCGTGAACGCCCTGGCAGGAGATCCGGAATGAGCCAGCGCCCAGGTCAGATCACCGGTGTCGGCGTCGGGCCAGGTGATCCAGATCTGGTGACAGTCCGGGCCGCTCGGCTCATAGCTGAGGCCGACGTAGTCGCCTACCACTGCGCCGCGCACGGTCGCAGCATCGCGCGCTCGGCCGCCGAGCCCTACCTGCGCGACGGCCAGACCGAGGAGGTACTCCGTTACCCGGTCACCACCGAGATCACCGACCATCCGGGCGGGTACGCGGGCGCGATGGCGGACTTTTACGCCGAGGTGACCAGGCGGCTTACGTGCCACCTGCGAGATGGCAGGGACGTGGTCGTGCTCTGCGAGGGCGACCCGTCGTTGTACGGGTCATATCTGCACCTGCATGAGCGTCTCGGCGGGCAGTTCAGGTCGGTGATCGTGCCAGGAGTTTCCTCGGTGTCGGCGGCGGCGGCGGCCGCCTCGGTTCCGCTTGTGCAGCACGACGAGATCTTGACGGTGCTGCCCGGCACTCTGCCCGACGATGAACTCCGGGCCCGGCTGGCCGGCACCGACGCGGCAGCTGTGCTCAAGCTCGGCCGCACGTTCGGCAAGGTGCGCTCCGCGCTTGAGCAAGCCAGGCTGCTCGATCGGGCGCTCTACATCGAGCGAGCCGGCACCGACCGCGAGCGAGTTGAGCCCCTCGCGGGGGTGGATCCGGCCGGCGTTCCTTATATGTCGCTCGCGCTCGTCCCCGGCCGCGGGCAACGCGAGATCACCAAGCCCGGCGTCGTGATCGTCGGGCTCGGACCCGGCGACCCCGCCTGGCTGACGCCCGAGGCGGACGCCGCCATCGCCGACGCCACCGATCTGGTGGGCTACCGGCCGTACCTGGCGCGGGTTCCGGTACGGCCAGGACAGGAGCGGCACGCGTCAGGCAACACCGTCGAGGCCGAAAGGTCAGCGCTAGCGCTTGACCTCGCCGCCGAAGGACGCAGGGTCGCTGTCGTGTCATCTGGCGACCCAGGGGTGTTTGCCATGGCCGCCGCCGTCCTTGAGCAGGCAGCAAACGGAGGTGAGCGCTGGGCTGACGTACCGGTCACAGTGCTGCCTGGCGTCACTGCCGCGCAGGCGGTCGCGGCCAGGGCCGGCGCGCCGCTTGGGCACGACTACTGCGTGCTCAGCTTGTCGGACCGGCTGAAGCCCTGGCCGGTGATCGCGGACCGCGTCGAGCGCGCCGCGGCAGCTGACCTGGTGCTGGCGCTCTACAACCCGGCGTCCCGGTCGCGGACCTGGCAGCTAGCCGCGGTCGCGGAGTTGATCCTGCGCCATCGCGGCCCGGCGACGCCCGTGATACTCGGTCGCGCGGTAGGCCGTGAGTGCGAGCAGATGCGGGTGATCACGCTGGCCGAGCTTGGCGCCGCTGACGTCGACATGTCCACGCTCGTCATTGTCGGCTCAAGCGCGACCAGGGTGGCGCAGCGAGACGGGCGGCCGGTAGTTTTCACGCCGCGCCACTATGGGGAAGCTGGCGCCGCAGCCAGCTCTCGGCATCTGCGACGCAGGAGCAACTCGGCGCGCCGGCCAGCTCAGGACGGCTGACCATGACGACATCGATGCCGAGGTCCCTCGCGGCAGCCAGCTTGCCTGCCGTGAGCTCGCCGCCGCTGTTCTTGGTCACGAGCACATCGATCCGGTGCTGGCGCATGAGCGCGCGTTCGGCAGCGGCGTCGTAGGGACCGCGGGCCAGGATGACCTGGCGCTGCGGTGGCAGCGGTCCGGTGGGCGGGTCGACGCAGCGGATCAGGAACCAGGTCTGCCGCAATGGCGCGAATGCCGCCAGGTCCTGGCGTCCGGTCGTGAGGAAGACGCGGCGTCCAAGGCTCGGCAGGAGGCTCGCGGCGTCGGCCAGTGTACGTGCCTCATGCCAGGCGTCTGCCTCGCCAGGCAGCCAGGCCGGGCGGACCACCCTGAGCAGCGGAATGCCGGCCTGGCGGCAAGCCTGCACGGCGTTGGCCGAGATACCCTCGGCGAACGGATGCGTCGCGTCGACGACCGCGTCGATGTGCTGATCTGTCAGCCAGGCCGCGAGGCCGGACGCCCCGCCGAACCCGCCGACGCGGACCTCGCCGGCTGGCAGAGCGGGGTCGCGGACACGGCCAGCCAGCGAGGAAACCACCCGCAGGCCCGTCCTGGCGATCAGGCGTGCGGCCAGTTCCCTGGCTTCGCTCGTGCCGCCAAGTATCAGAACGGTCGGAGCGGGCAGCGACCCGGTCGGTTTCATCCCGCCCCTCCCGCCCTTTCCGCCCTGCCCACCCCTTCCGCCTCTCCCACCCCTCCCGCCTCTCCCGGCTGGCCCGCCTGGTCGGCGTCCTGCGCGGGGCCGCTGGTCCGGCGGAGCAGGTAAGTGTCCATGATCCAGCCGTGCCGCTCCCTGGCCGCCGCGCGCTCAGCGACGATGCGCGGGCCGACGTCGGCTACCCGGCCGGCGATCAGGATCTCGTCGGGGGTGCCGACGTAGGCGCCCCAGTAGATCTCATCGTCATCGGCGGCGAGGCTGAACGCGTTCCTGGCGTCAAGCATGACGACGACGTCGTCGCTGTGCGCGGGAAAACCCTCGGCCGCCAGTCGCCGACCGGTAGTGATGTGCAGTGGTCGGCCGGTCCTGGTCAGGCTGACCCGATGCTGAGCGGCCAGCGCCTGAACGCTGCTGATGCCAGGAACTACCCGCAGGTCGAAGCTGACGGTGCCGCGCGCCCGCACTTCGGCAAGCACATGCAGGGTGCTGTCGTAGAGCGCAGGGTCGCCCCAGGCCAGGACGACGCCGCGGCCGTTCTCGGCGAGTTCGGTGGTGAGCAGCCGCTCGTAGATGTCCGCCCGGCGGGCGCGCCAGTCTTCCACGGCCGCGGCGTACTCAGCCGCATCGCGGTCGCGTTGCGCGTCGGCAGCGGTGACGATCCGGCAGCCGCCGGAGATGTACCGCTCGCAGATCTGCGAGCGCACGTCGGTGAGGCTTTCCCTGTCGTCGCCCTTGTCCAGCATGAACACCACGTCGGCGGCGTTCAGCTCACCGATGGCCTGGACGGTGACGTGCTCAGGATTGCCAGATCCGATGCCGACGACGCTGACGGTTCTCATGGCAGGCTCCGGTCGGCGGGCAGGCCTCGGTCGCGGTCTGCCGAGTACAGGTGGCTCTCGTCGAAGAGTGGCTCAGCCAGGACCCGTCCGACGATAATGATGGCGCTGCGGCGAATGCCCTCGGCCCTTACCCGGTCGGCGAGTTCACCAAGGCGACACCGGATGACTTGCTCATCCGGCCAGCTAGCCCTGGCCACCACGGCCGCCGGGCAATCCCGGCCGTAGCGCGGCAGCAGCTCAGCGGCGACTTGGTCGATGTTCTGCACCGCTAGGTGCAGCACGAGCGTGGCGCCGGTCGACGCGAGCGAAGCCAGTTCCTCGCCCGGCGGCATCGGCGTCGCCCGCGCGGCGGTCCTGGTCAGCACGACCGTCTGCCCGACGCCTGGCAGGGTGAGTTCCTGGCGCAGCGCAGCGGCCGCCGCCGCGAACGCTGGGACGCCAGGGACTATCAGCCATGGCACGCGGGCGGCATCGAGTCGCCTGGCCTGCTCGGCTACAGCGCTGAAAATTGAGGGATCCCCGCTATGCAGCCTGGCGACGTCATGCCCGGCCCGGTTGGCGGACACCAGCTCTGCGGTGATCGTGTCGAGATCCAGGTTCCTGGTGTCGACCAGCCGGGCGTCAGGGCGCGTCCCGGCCAGCACCTCCGTTGGCACGAGGCTGCCCGCGTAGAGCACAACCGGCGCGGCCGCGATGACCCGCTGCGCGCGCAGCGTCAGCAGGTCAGCGGCGCCCGGGCCTGCGCCGATGAAATACACGGTCATGGCCTGGTCACCTGCCATTGGGTGACCGGCAGCGCCGGCCGCCAGGCAGTGAATTTGCCCAGCGGCTCGCGGTAGCTGACGGCCACCTTCACGAGTTCTCCGCCCCGTTCCTGCTGCCAGCTCTGCAGCAGCGTCTCCGACTCGATGGTGACCGCGTGCGCTACCAGCCGGCCGCCAGGCGGCAGCCGCTGCCAGCAGGCCGCGAACACGCCGTCGGTGGTGAGTCCGCCGCCGATGAACACAGCGTCAGGGTCAGGCAGCCCCGCAAGCACAGCCGGCGCGGTCCCGATGATCACCCGCAGGGCTGGCACGCCGAGCGCGGCGGCGTTGCGGCCCACCCGTTCGGCGCGATCCGTCCTGGCCTCGATCGCGACGGCTCGCGCCAGCGGGTCAGCGCGCATCCACTCGATGCCGACGCTGCCGCTCCCGGCGCCGACGTCCCACAGCAGCGCCCTCGGCCCTGGCCGAAGCGCTGCCAGGGCCAGCGCCCTCAGCTCGCGCCGGGTGATCTGCCCGTCGGTCTCATAGGCGCTGTCCGGCAGGCCAGGCGTGCGGCCGGCGACGGCCCCGGGCTCTTGGCGCGCCGTGACGGCCAGCACACAGAGATCGGCCAGGGCGTCGCCGGTCAGCTCGGCCGCCTGCTGCGGCAGGCTGACCCGCTCGGCCGGCCCGCCGAGCGCTTCGAGCACGGTCAGCTCGCTGGCACCCCAGCCGCGATCGGTCAGCACGCGCGCCACGACAGGCGGGGTCCGACGGTCAGGGCACAGCACGATCAGCCGGGCGCCTGGCTGCATCGCCGCTAGCGTCGCTTCGGGTCGCTGGCTCATCAGTGACACGACGGTGATTTCCTGCTGCGGCCAGCCGAGCCGCGCGCACGCAAGCGCGACCGAGGACACCGCGGGAAAGATCCGCACGGCGGTCGCGCCCAGACGCCGGGTCAGCGTGGCACCGATGCCGTGAAGTGTCGGATCACCGCTGGCCAGCACGCACAGACCCGGGTAGTCGCGCACAAGCTGGTCGATGTGCTCAAGGAGCGGGGACGGCAGCGGCACGCGCCGCGCGGTGAGATCCGGCAGCAGTGCGAGCTGACGCGGACTGCCGGCGATGGCACTCGCCTCGGTTAGCACGGCACGGGCTTCCTCCGACAGCGACGGCCAGCCATCCGCGCCAATGCCCACGACCGTGACCCGGTCGGCCCGGCTCTGGCCGCACTGTGGTGAAGTCATTAACGGCACGTTATCGCGGCCCGCCGCCAAGTGCCGGCCCTTGACGACCCGAATCGCGGCCAGGTACGGTGCCTACTGCCCTGGGCCGCGAGCCACGGGTGACGTCCAGCGCAGCGAAATCCGGTGCGAATCCGGTGCTGTCCCGCAACGGTGAAGCCCCTTTCATGGGGACGAGTCCGGCCGCCTGAGCTGGCATGTCGGCGAACTTCAGTCCTCGGATGAAGGGCCGTTCGCGCGACACCGAACACGGCGGTGTCTGCGAGCTCTCTTCGTCCTCCGCGTCACCGGAGGATGAATCATGCGGCTAGCTCCGGACAGCCAGCCAGCCAATCTCAGCCTGGCCCGGTCCCGCCTTGGGCGGATCCGGGCGGCGCTGAATCCGCGCGAGTGGGGCCGATTGGTCTCGATGTTCCTGTTCATCATCGCGATCAACCTCGCTGGATGGGGCATCTACGTGCTGCGCGTCATGCCGCACCATTTCGACTACAAGGGCGAGGGCGGCGCCCCCGGCCTTGGCGTCGGACTCGGAGTCGCGGTCACCGCGTGGTTCCTCGGGTTCCGCCACGCGTTCGACGCCGACCATATTTCGTGCATCGACAACACCACGCGCAAGCTGATGGCTGACGGCCAGCGGCCGCTGGCCAGCGGATTCTTCTTCTCCTTCGGCCACTCGACGGTCATCGTCGCGGTAGGCGTTGGCATCACGGTCGCCGCGCGCGCTGTCTTCGGCGCGGTGGTGAACCCAAGCTCCGCCTATGAGACGGCGGGTGGCACGATCGGGACGCTGCTGTCAGCCGGATTCCTGTACCTGATCGCGGTGCTCAACCTCATCGTTCTGTCAGGCATCGTCAAGGTGTTTCGCGACATGCGGCGCGGCAACTACAGCGAAACCGAGCTGGAAGCTCACTTGCAGGCCCGCGGCCTGATCAACCGCTTCTTCGGCCGGTTCATGAAGTCCATTACGCATACCTGGCAGCTCTACTTCGTCGGTCTGGTCTTCGGCATCGGCTTTGATACGGCTACCGAGGTCGTGCTGCTCGCGGCGACCGCGTACGCCGCGATCCAGGGCCTGCCGTACTACGCCGTGCTGGCCTTGCCTCTTCTCTTCGCCGGCGGCATGATGCTCTTCGACACGCTGGACGGGTGCTTCATGAACTTCGCCTATGGCTGGGCGTTCGCCCGTCCCGTTCGCAAGGTCTACTACAACGTGATCATCACGGCGCTGTCGATCGGGGCGGCGTTCATCATCGGCACGATCGAGATCCTCGGCATCCTGGTAAATGAATTGCACCTGCACGGTGTGTTCTGGGCGCTGATGGCCAATTTCAACATCAACGTGGCTGGCCTCTGCATCGCCGGGCTGTTCGTCGCGGTCTGGGCAGCCGCCATCGGCTACTGGCGGTGGGGCAACGTCGAGGCTAAGTGGACGACGCAAGTCAAGCCGGGATCGGCCGAGGTGCCTGGTCCCTAGCGGAAGGAGCGCTGACGGCAGTGACTACCGGTTCGCTGCTCGTGGCAGGCACGACGTCCGACGCGGGCAAGTCCGTGCTGACCGCCGGCATCTGCCGGTGGCTAGCGCGCCAGGGCGTCAGGGTAGCGCCATTCAAGGCGCAGAACATGTCGAATAACTCGGTGGTGGCACCCGACGGCGCTGAGGTCGGCCGGGCGCAGGCCATGCAGGCCGCGGCGTGCGGAGTGCCAGCCGAAGCGGCGATGAACCCGGTGCTGCTCAAACCTGGCAGCGACCTGACCAGCCAGATCGTGCTGATGGGCCGCGCTGTCGGCGACACCGCCGACGACGGCTACTGGAGCGCGGTACAGGGCCGGGAACGGCTGCTGGCTACGGTACTCGACGCCTACGACGACCTGCGCTCCCGTTTCGACGTCGTCATCTGCGAGGGGGCGGGTTCTCCGGCGGAGATCAACCTGCGCCGTGGCGACCTGGCCAACATGGGCCTGGCCCGGGCCAGGGACCTGCCGGTGATCGTCGTCGGCGACATCGACCGCGGCGGTGTGTTCGCCGCGCTGTACGGCACGCTGGCGCTGCTCGACCCGGCTGACCAGGCGCTGATCAGCGCCTTCGTGATCAACAAGTTCCGCGGCCATCGGTCCTTGTTGACGCCCGGGCTGACCGAGCTGACCGAGCTGACCGGCCGGCCTGTCATCGGCGTCGTGCCCTACCTCACCAAGACTTGGATCGACGCGGAGGACGCGGTGGCGACCGAGGGAAGTTACGGGCCGGAAAATGCGGACGCCGGCGAGAAGTCGCTCCGCGTCGCGGTCGTCCGTCTCCCGCGCGTCTCAAACTTCACCGACGTGGACGCGCTCGCGCTTGAGCCCGGCGTCAGCGTCCGGTTCGTCAGCTCGGCGGCGGCGCTGGAGGACGCGCACCTCGTGATCCTGCCTGGCACCAAGGCAACCGTCGCCGACCTGGACTGGCTGCGTGCGCGCGGGATCGACCGAGCGCTCGCGAAAAGAGCCGCGGACGGTCGGCCTGTTCTCGGCATCTGCGGCGGCTATCAGATGCTCGGCACCGTCATCAGCGATGAGGTCGAAAGCCGGGCCGGCACCGTCCGCGGCCTAGGCCTGCTGCCGGTCACGACTCGCTTCGCCCCGGCCAAGACGCTGCGGCGATCGTCGGGATACTCAGGCTCCACACCGGTAGCCGGCTATGAGATCCATCACGGCGTCGTCGAGGTCGGCGATGCCGAGCCTTGGCTCACCAGCAGGCCGGGCTATGGGGCACCCGCGCTTGACGGCTGCCGGGCTGGCGCTGTCTGCGGCACGCTCTGGCACGGGATATTCGAAAATGACGCGTTCCGCCAGTCCTACCTGGCCGAGGTCGCCCGGCTCACCGGGAGCGACTTCGTTCCTGCCAGCGAGACTTGCTTCGCCGCTGCCAGGCAGGCGCAGTTCGACGCGCTCGCGGACGCCATCAGCGACAACCTGGACACCGGTCAGCTGCTGCGCCTGATCGAGAACGGGCCCGCGCTCGATCTGCCCCTCGCGCGGTCCCGACTATGAGGAGAGAAAGCACGGGACCTGGCCAGGACCGGCGTCAGTACCCGCGGCTCGCCCAGCGCGATGGCCGCGACTGGCCGCTGGCGTGCGGCCTCGTCGGCGGCGCGATCGCCGACACGATTGCCGGGGATCCGCGGCGCGGTCATCCGGTCGCGCTCTTCGGTCAGGTCATGACCGCGGTTGAGCAGCGCATCTACGCTGACCACACAGCGCCGGGTATCGCCTACGCCGCCGCGGGGATGCTGATTGGCGCCGGGCCGCTGCTAGTCGCGACCCATCTGGCTCGCGCCAGTCCCGCCGCCCGGACGGCTATCACCGCGCTGACAGCATGGGCAGCGATCGCCTCCCGCTCGCTGTCGGCGGCAGCCGCCGAGATCGAGCGCGCCCTGATGGCCGGTGACATATCCCGCGCCCGCGCCACGCTGCCGTGCCTATGCGGCCGTGACCCTGAGCGCCTTGACCAGGCTGGCCTCGCCAGGGCGGTGATCGAATCAGTGGCAGAGAACACCAGCGATGCCATCGTCGCACCTCTGATCTGGGGCGCGTTCGCAGGCCCGGCCGGCCTGGCCGGGTACCGGGCGGTGAACACTCTCGACGCCATGGTCGGCCATCGCTCGCCGCGCTACGAGCGATTCGGCAAGGCTTCGGCACGCCTTGATGACGTCGCCAACTGGCTGCCAGCTCGGGTCACCGCGCTGCTCGCGGCTGCCTGTTCCCCGGCAGTCAGCGGCAGGCCCCGGCTTACGTGGCAGACGGCAACGAACTACGGCCCGTGCCACCCAAGTCCCAACGCCGGCTGGTGCGAGGCAGCGTTCGCGGGCGCGCTCGGCATCCGGCTCGGCGGCGTGCTCAGCTACTCAGGCCGCACCGAGCATAGACCGGAAATCGGTGGTGGTCGCTCACCGCGAGTAGCCGACATCCGAAGGGCAATCCGCCTCAGCCGCGCCGTTACGGCCAGCGCAACCGCCTTGGCCGCAACGGTCGCGGTCGGTTCAGCCGGTCGCAGCTCGTAAGCATGCCGCGACCAACGACAGTAATGGTCCGACGCCGTCGTCCCAACGCAATGCCAGGATCTTAAGGGGAGGCTGCGGGGCTGCTTCCGGTTCGTGTGTGCTGGTCAGTGGTGGTGTGAGTGGTGATGGCTGGCGGGGTGATGGTGGTAGTGCAGGGGCCGTGGCGTGGTGAGGGGGCGCTGGTGGTTTGTGCCTGGGCGCGCGGGAGCGCCGGAGCGCTGCTGCCTGCCCAGGCATTTCGGGCAATTATTCCGATACCGGGTTCATGATCTGGGAGGCTTTTCGTGTGCGGGAGAGTTTTCCGCGCATAGCGTGGGAAAGTCTCCCAGATCATGAAA
>Ga0134126_10012091_pt1 | contig 10898 bp, 8 predicted proteins | sample KB31752_FD_96881 | JGI IMG/M metagenome (GOLD analysis project Ga0134126, IMG submission 96881) | Terrestrial soil microbial communities with excess Nitrogen fertilizer from Kellogg Biological Station, Michigan, USA - KB3-175-2 | ecosystem: Environmental > Terrestrial > Soil > Unclassified ...
GACGGACGCCATTCACGGCAACAAATCGCAGAATGCGCGCCAGCGCGCGTTGGAAGCGTTCCGTGCCGGCAAGATCCGCGTCCTGGTGGCCACTGACATCGCCGCGCGCGGCATCGACATCGACGACATCTCGCATGTGGTGAATTTCGAGCTGCCCAACGAGCCGGAAAGCTATATCCACCGCATCGGCCGCACCGCGCGCGCCGGCGGGGCGGGGATCGCGATCTCGTTCTGCGATGGGTCGGAGCGAGGCTATCTGCGCGACATCGAACGGCTGATCCGCAACAAGATCGATGCTGTGCCGCACGACCTGCCGGAACTGACCGACGCCCAGAAGGCCCAGGCCGAAGAGCCGCGCCGTCCGCACGGTCATCGTCATGGCAAACCGGGTCATAAGCATGGCGGTCACAAGCCGGGCGGGCATGGGAGCCACAATCACGGCGGCCACGGCGCTGGAGCCGATGGCGCCGCGCCGGCCAAGAAGCGCAATGGGGCGCGGCCGCATTGGCACCGCAAGCGGGACGCCGCCTAACAAGCATGACGGCAATCTTTGTCGATGGCGACGCCTGCCCGGTGAAAGCCGAGGTCGAGAAGGTCGCCGCCCGGCATGGTCTGCACGTCACCATCGTCAGCAATGGCGGGTTGCGCCCTTCGGCCAATCCGCTGCTGCGCCACGTCACGGTGACCGAAGGGCCTGACGCCGCCGACGATTGGATCGCCGAACATATCGGCGCGGGCGATATCGCCATCACCGCCGATATTCCGCTGGCCGCGCGCTGTCTTGAAAAAAGCGCGCGCGTCATCGGCCCCAATGGCAAGACATTCACCGCGGACAATGTCGGCATGGCGCTGGGGATACGCGAGTTGAACCGCCATCTGCGTGAAGTCACGGGTGGCCAGACCTATCATGCGGGATTTTCCAGACAGGATCGTTCGCGCTTCCTGAGCGAATTGGAGAATTGCATCGCCCAGCTGAAGCGCGCAGGCTGAACCGATGTCGGAAACCGCGGACATCAAGACCTTTGGCCTAAAGCTCGAAAATCACTACGCGCGCCTGCCGGGCGAGTTCTATACCGCTATGCCGGCGGAGCGGGTGGGCGAGAAGCCCGTTCTGCTTCATGCCAATCGCAAAGCCGCTTCGTTGATCGGCCTTGATCCCAAGGCTTTTTCCGATCCCGGTTTCGTGCCGGTCTTTTCCGGCCATGCGACGCTGGGCGATTTTCAGCCGCTGGCGATGGTCTATTCCGGCCACCAGTTCGGCCAATGGGCGGGACAATTGGGCGATGGCCGGGCGCTTTTGATCGCGCAGGTGCGCAACAATCAAGGCGAACTCTGGGACGTGCAGCTCAAGGGCGCGGGGCTCACGCCCTATTCGCGTTTCGCCGATGGCCGGGCGGTGATGCGTTCCACAATCCGCGAATATCTGGGCAGCGAAGCGGTGGCGGCGCTCTCCATTCCGTCCAGCCGCGGGCTTTGCATCATCGCCACCGGCGAGAAGGTCCGGCGCGAGGAACTGGAGCCGGGCGCCATCCTGACCAGGCTGGCGCGCTCGCATATCCGCTTCGGTCATTTCGAGCATTTCCATTATGCCGGCAAGAAGACCCAAGTGCGTGTGCTCGCCGATCATGTGATCGACGGGTATTTCCCGGAATTCACGGGTGACCATGGCGGCTGGTTCGGCGAAGTCGTCAAGCGCACCGCCCAATTGATGGCGGAATGGCAGGCCGCCGGCTTCGCCCATGGCGTGATGAACACCGACAATATGTCCATCCTGGGCCTTACGTTGGATTACGGGCCCTATGGCTTCATGGACGCCTACGATCCCCAATTCATCTGCAACCATTCCGACGAGACGGGGCGCTATTCCTTTTCCAATCAGCCCGGCATCGGCTTTTGGAATCTGCGCGCGCTGGGACACGCGCTTTCGAGCCTGATCGACAGCGATACGCTGGTGGCAAAGCTCAACACGTACGAATCCCATTTTGTCGCCCGTTACCGCGAACGCATGCGCGCCAAGCTGGGATTGGTGCGCGCGGAAGAAGGCGACGATCAACTGATCGGCGATCTGCTGGCCCTGATGATCAAGGCGGGGGCCGATTACACCCTGACGTTCCGTGGGCTCGCTGCGCCCGACGAACACTGGCTTACCCTGTTTAACACTGTGCGTGACCAGGCGCTGGAATGGCTGACGCGCTATCGCGCCCGCCGCGACGGCGATCCCAAGGCGATGAACCGGGTCAATCCCAAATATGTCTTGCGCAACTGGGTGGCCGAAACAGCGATCCGCGCGGTGGAGGACAACAACGACACCGGACCGCTGGATCGCATCCTGCGCCTGGTGCAGAACCCCTATGACGAACATCCCGGCGATGAGGCGCTCTCGCTCCCGCCCGCGCCGGAATATTGCGGCCTTTCAGTCTCTTGCTCGTCGTAGCAGGCTTGGTTTTTTCAAGTTTTACTTGGCGCATCATCGTGGTTGAGTCGTGAAGTCCAAACAAAAGGAATGTAAATGTTGATCTGTATATTCCGAGTTGGAGGAATCGCTTTTAACGTCGATGCCATTCCGAAGGACGTTGCGCTTCTTCCGTACAGAATTGAGCGCTTAGGGGTCGGCCGCGCAAAGACAAATGCCCTGCATTATGAGATTGCAGATAAGGAGCCAATCACATCCTCGGAACTTGTCACGGCGTTGAGAACATTTCTAACTGAGAATAGAAAGGACATCCTTGCCATCCGCCAAATGAGCGGCATCGAGGGTCTCGTGCTGGACGTCGGTATGTCTGTCGAACCTGAAAAGGTGATGCGGTCCCTGCACTTCGATCAATCGTTGCTAAAAATCATTGCGGAGTTTGGGATATCGCTCGAATTGTCTGTCTATGGCGGCGGCGGCGCGCCCAACACTGATATTTCAAATTGAGAACTACCAGTGCAGGGTGTTTCTTGACAATGACCCAGCGGTCCCTATGGTCCGCCCGCCCTCAAGGTGCGAAGCAGTAGGGCATAGAGAAAGACCATGGAGCCCTTCAAGAAACTGGACGGCGTCGCCGCCCCCCTCGACATGATCAATGTCGACACCGACATGATCATCCCCAAGCAATTCCTCAAAACCATCCACCGCACCGGATTGGGCAAAGCGCTGTTCGATGAGTTGCGCTACAACGAGGACGGCAGCGAGAAACCCGATTTCGTGCTCAACAAGCCGGCCTATCGCAAGGCGACGATCCTGGTGGCGGGCGAGAATTTCGGCTGCGGCTCGTCGCGCGAGCATGCGCCCTGGGCGCTGCTCGATTTCGGCATTCGCTGCGTGATCGCACCCAGCTTCGCCGACATTTTCTATAACAACTGCTTCAAGAACGGCATCCTGCCCATCAAGCTGCCGCAGGAAATCGTGGACAAGCTGTTGGACGACGCCAGCCGTGGTTCCAATGCGCGCGTTTCCATAGACCTGGAGAAGCTCGAGATCCGCGGCCCCGACGGCGGCATGGTGAAATTCGAGGTGGACGAATTCCGCCGCCAATGCCTGCTCAATGGCTGGGACGATATCGGGCTTACGCTGCGCGAAGACGACAAGATCGCTGCGTATGAAAAGCGGCACAAGCACGACGCGCCTTGGGTTTAACCGCGACCCGAAAGGGGCAAAATGGTCCAGTGGACGAAGAGCGGCCCGCGAAGCGGGTGAGCAGGTCCAGTGGACCTGCGAAAGCGATGAGCGCCGCGAGCTTGGGCGAGCGGCCGGGTAGTTTTATAGGAACGAGCTTTTTCCATGCTTAACATTCTCGTGACGCCGGGCGACGGCATCGGCCCTGAAGTGATGGACGCCACCCGTCGCGTGCTCGACTGGTACGGCAAGAACCGCAATTTTGGCTTCCAGGTCGAGGAAGCGCTGGTGGGCGGCGCTGCCTTCGAGAAAACCGGCCGCCCCGATCCCGACGAGACCATCGCAAAGGCCAAGCGTGCGGACGCAGTCCTGTTCGGCGCGGTGGGCGGGCCCCAATGGGACAAGCTTCCTTTCAACCAGAAACCCGAGCGCGGCTTGTTGCGCCTGCGCAAGGACCTCGAACTGTTCGCCAATCTGCGTCCCGCGCTTTGTTTCGATGCGCTGAAGGATGCGTCCACGCTCAAACCGGAGATCGTCTCGGGCCTCGACATACTGATCGTGCGCGAACTGACCGGCGGGGTTTATTTCGGCGAGCCCAAGGAAACCAAGACGCTGCCCGACGGCCAGAAGCGGGCGGTGGACACCCAGGTCTATACCACCGCCGAAATCGCCCGCATCGCCAAAGTGGCGTTCGAACTGGCGCGGCTCAGGGGCAAGCGCGTCGCCTCCGCGGAAAAATCGAACGTGATGGTGACAGGCGTGCTCTGGCGTGAAGTCGTCAGCGAGGTACACGCCAGGGAATTTCCCGATGTCGAACTCAGCCATGTCTTGGCGGACAATTGCGCCATGCAACTGGTGCGCAATCCCAAGCAATATGACGTGATCGTCACAGACAATCTGTTCGGCGATGTTCTGTCGGACGAAGCGGCGCAATTGACCGGCTCGATCGGGATGCTGCCTTCGGCGTCGTTGGGCGCCAAGGTCAATGGCAAGCAGGCCGCGCTTTATGAGCCCATTCATGGCAGCGCGCCCGACATCGCGGGCAAAGGGTTGGCCAACCCCATCGCCGCCATTCTCTCATTCGCCATGTGCCTGCGCTATTCCTTTGGCCGGGTGGAAGACGCCGGCCTGCTGGAAAAGGCGGTGGAGCGCGTTTTGGCGGAAGGCTATCGCACCGGCGACATCATGCAGCCCGGCATGAACAAGGTCGGTACTCGTGAAATGACAGACGCGATCCTGAAGGCGCTGGATTTTCTTGTGAGCAAGGCGAACTAGAAAATCCTGCGGGGCCTTACTTCTGCGACCACATGCGCATGAGATTGTGGGAGACCACTTCCAGGCGCACCCGGCTGGCCCAATCCATTTTCAGGCCTTCGAGCGCAAGCACTTCCTTGATCTCGTAAAGAAGATTGCGCTCTCGCTCGTCTGGGATCAGGCTTTCCATGAAGGTGATCGAGACCAAGCGAACGCCGGCGGTTACCGGCCGCACTTCATGGAGCAAGGTCGAAGGGTAGACGAACGCCTCGCCCGGCTGGCCTTTGATGGGCAGCGGCACTGTACCGATGTGCAGCAACAGCTCGCCGCCCTGATAGCTGGCGGGATCGTTGAGGAAGACGGTGCAGGAGAGGTCCGAGCGCAGTTGGTAGCTGCCCGTCGGAGTCGCGATATTCATATAGGCGACATCGGCGTGGGCGCCGTACTTCATGCCCGGCTCGTAGCGGGAGATCAGCGGCGGCGCGATGAGCTTGGGAAAGGCGAAGTCGCGAAACGGGCGCGAGCGCTGGAAGGCGTCGAGCACGATCTGGGCCGATTCCGCATAGCGCGGGTCCTGGCGGTCGGCCTGGAGATTCACCTTTGTCACATTGTTGGGGTTGGATAGCCGGCCTTCGACGAAACTGAGTTCTCCGGCCAATTGGGTGAGGCGGGCTACCTCGGCAGGATTCAAAAAACCGTGCAATTCCTGGAACATTTGCCCCTCTTAGATGATCGGACGACCCTATCATGGCCTCAGCGGTCCTCATGTAGCGAAGACAGGGAAAAGCGGTCGCATGCGTGGAATGCGGGTACAAAGCTTCCGTAGCAGTAGCTTCTGATTATCCTAACATGAACAATCGTTAATGATCTCGCCCGTATATGACAGTGATTGGCGACAATTATGAGCGACTTCGCCATTAGAAAAAATTTGAGCGCCACGGGGAAAAATCCCCCATTGCGGGCGCTCGTCTTGCCCGGCAATAAGCCGGATGTAATACGTCGCGGGCACTTAGGTCCGTGGCCCCCGTTTCATGCTTCAAGCCAAGGCTGCGCCAGATGTCAGTGAGTGAGTTTATTCCATCCGTGAGCCGCAACGCGAACGCGAGCCGGACGTCCTCCCGCAGCCGCCTGGTGTGGGGCGCTTTGGCGATTGTCGTGCTTGGGGCAGTGGTCTGGTTCAGCAAGGGTTTCCTGTTCCCCGGCCAGAAGCGCACGCCGCCGCCCGCGCCGGTCCGGATCGCAGTCGCCCAAAAGCAGGACGTGACGGTGGTTCAGCACACGGTGGGCACCGTGGTGTCGCCTGACATGCTTTCTGTTACCGCTCAGGTCACCGGCATGCTGCTCAAGGCCAATTTCCACGAAGGCCAATTGGTCAAGAAGGGCGATCCCCTGTTCGAGATCGACCCGCGGCCGTTCCAGGCGGCGCTGGCGCAAGCCCAAGGCCAACTCACCAAAGATTCGGCCCAGCTTGCGGGCGCGCGCGTCGATCTTAGGCGCTATCAAACGCTGCTCGCCGCCAACGCCATTTCCAGGCAGATCGTGGACGATGAGACCGCGACCGTCGCCCAGGAAGAAGGCGTGGTGCAGGCCGACGAGGCCCTGGTCAATACCGCCAAGATCAATCTGGGCTACACCCAGATCGTCTCGCCCATCGACGGCAAGACCGGCCCCATCATGATCCAACCGGGCAATGTGGTGAACTCTACCGGCTCGGCCGCGCCCCTGGTCAACATCACCCAGGTCCGGCCGATCAAGGTGTCCTTCTTCCTGGCGCAGAACCAACTGGTGCAGATCCAGAACCAGTTGGCGGCAGGCAAGCTCTGGGCGGTTGTCCCCATGCCGGGCGCGCAGGGTGGCGAGGAAAAGGCTAAGGTGGATTTCATTTCCAACGCGGTGGGCGCCAACACCGGCACCATCGAATTGCGCGCCACCTTCTCCAATGACGATCAGCGCCTGGTGCCCGGCCAGAACGTCAATGTGGGCGTCACCATCAAGGATATTCCCGGCGCCACCGTTGTGCCGCGTGATGGCGTCAATCTGGGTCAGGATACCGCTTACGTCTATGTGGTGGACCCCGACAATGTGATTTCGTCGAAGACAGTCACCATTCTGAACGACGATGGCGTCAACGATGCCATCGGCGGTGACGTCCATCCGGGCGACCGGGTGGTGGTGGAGGGGCAACTGCGCATCGTTCCCGGCAACAAAGTCCAGATTCGCAATCGGCGAGCACCGGGCGGCCCCGCTCCCACTGGCGACATGCCCTCATGAACATCTCCAAAGTCTTCATCGAAAGGCCCGTCTTCACCACGCTGCTGATGGCGGCGTTGGTGATTTTCGGCCTGTTCGGTTATTCGACCCTGCCGGTCTCGGAATTGCCGGCGGTGGACTTCCCCACCATCTTCGTTTCCGCCAGCCTGCCGGGCGCGGACCCCTCGACCATGGCCTCGGCGGTGGCGACGCCGCTGGAAAGCCAGTTCTCCAGCATTCCCGGCGTGAGCTCGATGACCTCCCAAAGCTCGCTGGGGCGCACCGGCATCGTCATCCAGTTTGACCTCGACCGCAACATCGACGGCGCGGCCGAAGACGTCCTGGCGGCCATCCAGCAGGCGACGCGGCAATTGCCGGTCAACATGCCGTCCCCGCCCACCCTGCATAAGGTCAATCCGTCCGACGCGCCGATCTTCTTCGCGGCGATCCAGTCGGATTCCATGCCGCTCTACAAGCTCGACCAATATGCGGAAAATCTTCTGGCCCGCCGGCTCTCGACCCTCAACGGCGTGGCCCAGGTGAACGTGTTTGGCGCCGCCGCCTTTGCGGTTCGCCTGCAGATCGATCCCACCGCGCTTTCTTCGCGCAATATCGGCATTGACCAGGTGGCCCAGGCGGTCAAGGACGCCAATGTGGACGCCAATACCGGCCAGCTCAACGGCCCGACCCAGTCCACCCTGATCCATGTCAACGGACAGATGGCGGACGCCGCCCATTGGAACAAGCAGATCATCGCCTTCCGGAACGGCGCGCCGGTGCGTATCCAGGATATCGGCAAGGCCATCGATTCCTATCAGAACATCTATTCGGCCAGCTATTTCAACGGCAAGCGCGCCATCGTGCTCAACGTGCAGCGGCAGCCCGGCTCAAACACGATCCAGATCGTGAACGAGATCAACCAGGTCTTGCCCGGCTTCATCGAGACGATGCCGAAATCGGCGCACCTGACCGTGTTTTATGACCGCAGCCAGACCATCCGCAACGCGGTCAACGACGTGCAGCTTACCCTGGTTATCGCCGGCGTGCTGGTGATCGGCGTGATCTTCGTATTCCTGCGCACGCTGTCGGCCACCATTATCCCCTCGCTGGCCTTGCCCATCGCCGTAATCGGCACCTTCGCGGCCATGGCGCTTCAAGGCTTCAGCATGGACAATCTCTCGCTGATGGCGCTGACGCTGTCGGTGGGCTTCGTGGTGGACGACGCCATCGTGATGCTGGAGAACATCGTCCGCCATGTGGAAGAGGGCGAGGAGCCTCGCGCCGCGGCCTTCAAGGGCTCGGCGGAAATCGGCTTCACCATTCTTTCCATGACCGTCTCGCTGGCGGCGGTGTTCATTCCCATCGTCTTCATGGGCGGGATGATCGGACGGCTGCTTCACGAATTCGCCGTCGTCATCATCTCGGCGATCCTGATTTCGGGCCTGATCTCGGTGACGCTCACCCCCATGCTGTGCTCGCGCTTCATCAAGCGGGCAAAGGACAGCAGCCACGGCAAGTTCTACTGGGCGGCCGAGCGCGGCTTCGAGCGCATCCATCAAGGCTATGGCCGCTCGCTCAAATGGGCGATGGAACATTCCTATTTCACCTTGGGCCTGTTCGCGCTGTCGATTTTCGTCTCGGTCTTCATGTTCATGACCATCAAGACCGACTTCATCCCGTCGGAGGACACCGGGCAGATCAACGTCAATACCGAAGCCGCCGACCGCACCTCGTTCGAGCAGATGGGGCAGTACCAGAAGCAGCTTCAGGACATTGCCATGGCTGATCCCAACATCCAGGACGTGATGTCCACGGTGGGCGGGGGCGGCGCGCGTTCGGGCACCAATACCGGCAACATGTTGTTCAAGCTCAAGCCGCGGAGCGAGCGCGATCTCAGCGCCGACCAGATCATCCAGGAGATTCGCCCCAAGCTGGCGCGGGTGATGGGCGTCAACGCCTTCATGCAGAACCCGCCCGTGATCCGGGTGGGCGGCGGCAACTCCAAGTCGCTCTATCAATATGTGTTGCAATCCACCGACATGGATCTTTTGCAGCAGAACGCCGCCAAGCTCACCAAATTCCTGCAGCGCGCGCCGGGGCTGGCCGACGTCACCAACGACATGGACTTCACCAGTCCATCGGTCGAGGTGAAGATCGACCGCGACCAGGCCGCCATCCATGGCGTCTCGATTCAGGCCATCGAGACCGCGCTGGGCGCGGCCTTCGGCGGCGAGCAGATTTCGGTGATCTATGCCAGCGACGCCGAATATTGGGTGATGCTGGAATTGTCGCCGCAATACCAGCACGATATCAACGATCTGGGCCTGCTCTATGTCTCGTCCAGCGGGGTGAATGGATCGTCCGGCTCGGGCGGGGTGCCCAGCGCCAACGGAACCACGGCCGGCACCGGTTCGACGGGCACGGCCAATATCAATCCGGTGGTGCCGCTCACCGCCGTCACCACGCTTTCACCAGGCACCCAGGCGCTCGCGGTCAATCACTTGGGCCAGCTCCCGGCGGTGACCATCTCGTTCAACCTGATGAACGGCTATTCGCTGTCGGATGCGGTGACGGCGATCGACCAGGCGCGCGATGCCATCGACATGCCGGACACGGTGACGGGGCAATTCCAGGGCCAAGCGCTGGCGTTCCAGCAATCCATGGGCAACATGGGCGTGCTGCTCGTGATCGCCGTGATCACGGTCTATATCATCCTGGGCATTCTCTATGAGAGCTTCATCCATCCGCTGACGATTCTGTCGGGGCTGCCGTCGGCGGCGACCGGCGCCTTGCTCGCGCTCTGGGTATTCGGCATGCCGCTCAGCCTCTATGCCTTTGTCGGCATGATCATGCTGATCGGCATCGTGAAGAAGAATGCGATCATGATGATCGACTTTGCCGTCCATCGCGAGCGGCGCGACAAGGCCGCGCCATCGAAAGCCATCTACGAAGCGGCAATGGTGCGCTTCCGTCCCATCATGATGACCACCATGGCGGCCTTCATGGGCACCATGCCGGTGGCGGTCGGCGTGGGCGCCGGCTCCGAGGCGCGCCAGCCCCTGGGCTTGGCGGTGGCGGGCGGCCTGTTCCTGTCGCAGGCGCTCACGCTCTACATCACGCCGGTGATCTATGTGTACATGTCCCGGTTCGGCCATTGGATCGAGAATTACTCACCGGGCCGCGCGCGCAGCCCACGCGCGCATGGCGGCCACGGCCATCCGGCGCCCGCCGAATAGCGAGCGGTCACAATCTTCGAATTTCCTGATCGGCGCGGCCAGCTAGTGGTCCGATTCCAACATTCGCATCCCACTTGCGCCAGGCATTTTGCGAATGTTGGAATCAAAGGACCACTAGCAACTATATGATTCTAGTGGAGCTTTGGATTTGACATTCGCTTCGGTGTTTGCGCCAAGCAGGGGAGCGAATGTCAAATCCGCTCCACTAGGCGCGCGGCGTTATCCCTGTTGCGTTGTTCTCGCACTTGCAACATAAAACGCCGCGATATCTTCCAGGCTCGTTTATGTCTGTGCCTTTCCGCCGTCTTCTGGTGGCCAACCGCTCGGAAATCGCCATCCGCGTGTTCCGTGCCGCCACCGAGTTGGGCATCTCGACGGTCGCGGTCTATGCCGAGGAGGACAAGCTTTCCCTTCATCGCTTCAAGGCCGATGAGGCCTATCTGATCGGCAGAGGGAAGGGACCGGTCGAGGCCTATCTCTCGATTGACGAGATTCTCAGGGTGGCACGCGAAGCCAAGGTGGACGCCATCCATCCCGGCTATGGCCTTCTGTCCGAAAGC
>Ga0134126_10012092_pt1 | contig 10897 bp, 8 predicted proteins | sample KB31752_FD_96881 | JGI IMG/M metagenome (GOLD analysis project Ga0134126, IMG submission 96881) | Terrestrial soil microbial communities with excess Nitrogen fertilizer from Kellogg Biological Station, Michigan, USA - KB3-175-2 | ecosystem: Environmental > Terrestrial > Soil > Unclassified ...
AAAGGTCGTCTGCCGAGGCTGCGCGGGCGAGAGCTATTACACCCATATTGGCAGTTAGGTCTCCGTGACCTTGCTGTTAACCTCCGTGACCTTCGTGTTCACTCCTCTTCGTTGAATCCAACACGCCCGCGAAGCATCTACATGCGCATGCCGGACTTTGCTCATCTCGATTCCGCTTTTCCAGCGCAGCCGCCGGTTCAGTCGAGCGCCGCACTCCCCGAAGATCTTGAATTCCTCGACTCGTACTCGCGCGCCGTAGTTTCTGCCGTCGAGAAGGTTGGGCCTGCGGTCGTTCACATCTCGGTCCGCCAGCCCAGTTCTGCCCGCGATCGGGAACACGGAGGCAGCGGCTCCGGGTTTGTCTTCACACCCGATGGTTTTGTCCTCACCAACAGTCATGTGATTCATAAAGCGTCGGAGATCGTCGTCACTTTTGCTGACGCACAGACCTGCCGCGCGACCCTGATCGGTGATGATCCCGATTCGGATCTCGCCGTTCTCCGCGTCGATGTGGCGGGACAACTTCCCTTCGCGGCTTTGGGCAGTAGACGCGCGCTTGTGGTTGGACAGGTTGCCATCGCCATTGGTAATCCTTTGGGCTTTCAGCACACGGTGACTGCGGGTGTCGTCAGCGCGCTTGGCCGCAGCATGCGTTCGCGCACTGGCCGGTTGATCGACAACGTCATCCAAACCGATGCTGCCCTCAATCCTGGCAACTCCGGTGGCCCGCTGGTGAACTCACGCGGCGAGGTAATGGGCGTAAATTCCGCAACCATTATGGGCGCTCAGGGGATCTGCTTCGCCATCGGAGCTGACACAGCACAATTCATTGCTGTGCGCCTGATCCGGAATGGGAAGATCGAGCGCAGTTACATTGGTGTCGCCGGACAGGACGTTCCGATTCATCCGCGCATCGTGCGCCACTATTCACTGCAGGCGAGCACAGGAGCAATGGCAATTTCCGTTGAGCGGCGCTCTCCTGCCGAAGCTGCCGGTCTGCGCGAACGAGATGTGATCGTTGCCTTCGGAAAGAGTTTCATTTCAGGGGTAGACGATCTTCATCGGCTCCTCACGGAAGTCGCTCCCGGCGTGCCAATCGAAATGACCGTCCTTCGCGTAACGGAGCTGGTAAAACTGCAAATTCGTCCGCAACCGCGGTCAGCCTAACGTGGAGCCGGACGCCCTCGCCCGGGTTTTGGGTTCTTGCGATTCCGGATTACTTTACTTCGCGATTAAAAAACAATCACGAAATGCGACCGAAATTCTTACACCCGGGCGAGGGGCGCTCGGCTTCACGTTACCCTGTTACTTTCCCAACTGATAATTCAAAGCAGACAGCGTTGACAGGTACTCATATCGGGCATTCGTATTCCCAATTTGCGCATCAGTCTGCTGCAGCTGTGCCTGGCTCAATTCAACGATGGATGCGAGCCCGAGCGTATACCGCGTCCGCGCCAAGTCGAGTGCAAGGTTCGCTTGTTTTGATAATTGTTCGGTTACTTCCACTCGCTCGTAGGCTGTGTTGGCCTCCAGCCATGTAACTCGAACGTCGCGCGCAATCCGATCGCGCAGGTCGCGAACTTGTTTCTGCAGAGCTGAGGCCCGATAGTCGGCTTCGTGGGGCACGGACCGAAAAGAGGAATCCGTTGAAGATGGGAATGCTCATGTTCACGCCCGTCGCACCGTACCAGGAAGAAGTGACCTGGTCGGCACGGACCGAAGTCCGACCAACTGCCGCCAGGGCGCTGATTGTGGGACGATTCAATTCGTGCTCCGCGCGCGCGAAGCACTGTTCCGCTTGCCACTGGTCATCGAGAGTGGCGAGATCGGGGACGCGAACGAAGAGCTTCAGCGACCAGATTCTCTTCCTTTGCAGGTGGAGCAGATAATGCATTCCCATTGGCGAGATTACCTTCTTCTTAAAGCCAGCATCTGTACCATCTGTGTTCGAGCCGAAGATAACACACGGTGAACAGTCCGCCAGATCGGATTCTGCCTTCAGCGCGCAAGTAAATGCCCAGACGGAACGAATCACCGCAGAGCTCAACAAACTGGGCCAGTTGCTGCAAGCGGGAATGGTCGACCGGCGAGTGCTTGTCAGCTTCCGCGAGGCTGTCAATCGCATACGCCTGATTAGCTGGGGCGTTCAGCAGTGGCTGGAAGGCGGCGAATCAGGACTTCAGACTTTGCTTTTGAAGGAACGCATCCGCATCGCCGAACAACTCACTACGCAGCTCAGCGAGGACCTGACGCACGCCGAGGTGATCCAGGATTTAGGCGCCTTACGGCAAGCTGTGGAGAAGTTATCGACTGTGCTGCGGGACATGCCAACTGGCTAGTGTTCCTCTGCAGTGATGCCACAAAAGGACGCACACATATCAGCTTACAGGGCAGGTTGTTCAGGTCCCATTTCCTGCGCGCCTCTCTGTCGTCTCAATGGTGAATTGCCTGTTAAGCGTTTGACCATCAAACCTGCCCCATGAAATAGTCATCCTTCGTAGCATCTTCACTCCGAGTGCGGGAGACGCATGGTCCGGCTGATTCCTAAACAGACGCAGTTCTTCGACATGTTCTACGGCATGGCGAGCAATCTTACGGATGGCGCCAGACTGCTGAAAGCCATTCTCGAAGACATGAAGGATGTGAAGTCTCGCGTTGAGCAGCTCAAGACGATCGAACATCGCGGCGACGAAATGACGCACGAGATCCTCACGCGCCTCAATCAGACCTTTATTACGCCGTTCGACCGCGAGGACATTCACAAGCTCGCCTCCTCGCTCGACGATGTCCTGGATTTTGTTCACGCAGCCGGCGAGCGTCTCGTGATGTACAAGATTACGGAGTTCACGCCTTCGGCTCCCCAGCTCGCTGACGTCATCATTCGTCAGGGGGAACAACTTTGCAAAGCGGTCTCACACCTCGAAAAGAAGAACAACGTTTTACAGTACTGCGTAGAAATCAACCGTCTGGAAAACGAGGCTGATCGTATCGCCAGCGTCGCGCTGGGTCAGCTTTTCGAAACCGAAACGAATCCAATTTCGCTCATCAAAAAGAAAGAGCTATATGAAGTACTCGAAACTGCAACCGACAAAGCAGAGGACGCCGCGAACGTCATCGAGTCGGTTGTAGTGAAGAGCGCTTAAGCCTGTAGTTTCCACTGTTCCCGCTGTATTTGTTGTTTAACTTGGCGGCAGCCTTCGCTGCTGATTAGTAGCTCCGGAGACTCTCCTGCTTGGATAACGCGACAATCCTGGTTATTGTCACCATCCTGCTGGCCCTTTGCTTCGATTTTTTTAATGGTTTCCACGATGCGGCGAACAGCATTGCGACCGTTGTCTCTACGCGCGTACTGTCCCCGCGATTGGCGGTAGTTTGGGCCGCGATCTTCAATTTCATCGCTGCATTCATTTTTGGGACTGCGGTGGCGAAGACCATCGGCGCAGGAATGATTGACGTGAATCGCATCAGCCAAACCGTAGTGTTGAGCGGACTGGTGGGTGCGATCGTATGGGACATCCTCACCTGGTGGTGGGGGCTGCCAACCTCATCTTCACACGCTCTGATCGGCGCCTACGCTGGAGCAGCCATTGCGCGTGCAGGTTTTGGCGTAATCCTTCCCCATGGCTGGACCAAGACTCTGATCTTCATCGTTGTGGCTCCCATTCTGGGAATGATCCTTGGGCTAATCTTTATGACCGCGATGTTCTGGATCTTCCGCAACTCAGCGCCACAAAATGTCGACGCACTCTTTCGACGTTTGCAACTTCTCTCAGCGGCTGCCTACAGCCTCGGACACGGCGGCAATGACGCGCAAAAAACTATGGGCATCATCGCCGGCGCGCTCTATGCCGATGGCATCATCACCAAGCACGAGTTCTCGACAACTTGGGGACATTTTCATTGGCCGATCATCCTGGGTGCGAACCTCGCGATGGGACTTGGCACCTACTTCGGCGGCTGGCGCATTGTGCACACCATGGGCTCCAAAATTACTAAGCTCAAGCCCATCGGCGGCTTTTGCGCAGAGACAGCCGGAGCGATAACTCTGTTCGCCACTGCCGCAGCAGGCATTCCCGTCAGCACGACGCACACTATCACTGGCGCAATCGTCGGCGTCGGCTCGACTCAGCGCCTGTCTGCCGTGCGCTGGGGCGTCGCCGGCAAAATAGTTTGGGCCTGGATTCTCACGATTCCCGCTTCCGCGGCGGTTGCTGCCGCACTTTTTTGGACGATTCGCTGGTTCAATCCAAGTGCTTAACGCAGCCAGTTGCACCGGTTTACCATCCACAAAAGTCGTATTTGTTTTGCAGCTCCTAAGGTCTAGCCTCCACGCATTAAAACTCGGCTGGATTTTCGACCCAATTCGGTGTTTCGGCTAGTAAAAGTTGTGAAATCAATGTGGTAACTTGCTTCACGCTGCAAAAGGTTACTTAACATTCCTTTACATTTGAGATTAGATGTGTCATTTTGATGGCCCCTTGCGGTTCCCCCGTCAGTTGAAACGAACCGTGAATTTGAACTTTGCGGTGCAATACGAACGGGCCGGAGTCCAGCACCAACCGTGCCCGCGCGCCGGAGAAACATTCGAATAATGTGCGGAATCGCGGGATTTACCCACGTTGAAAGACGTCTTCCTGCCGGAGTTCTGACATCAGCGCTCGAATCGATCGCGCATCGCGGTCCAGATCACCAGGGACAATTCGTCTCAGGACAGGTATCGCTCGGCGCTACCCGGCTGCGGATTATTGATCTCGATGCCGGGGATCAGCCGCTCAAGAGTCCTGACGGCGATGTTGTGATCGTCTTCAATGGTGAGATTTTCAATCACCAGGAACTTCGCCGCGAGCTTCAACAAGTCGGCTATCGCTTTCAAACGCATTGCGACACAGAAGTAGCGCTGAATGCATATCTGCACTGGGGAGACTCATGCTTCGCACGCTTCCGTGGCATGTTCGCTATTGCCGCATGGACGCAATCGCGTCGGCGACTTGTGCTGGTGCGCGACCGCATGGGCATCAAGCCTCTTTACTACAGGCTGCATGAAAGGGAGGTTTTCTTCGGCTCGGAGCTGAAATGCCTATTCGCTCATCCGGATGTGCCGCGGCACATCTGCCTTGAAGGACTCGACGCATTTCTGAGCGTCAACTATGTGCCGGGGCCATTCACGCTTGTGGACGGCATCGTGAAGCTCATGCCCGGCCAAATGCTCGAGTGGCAGCGAGGAGCCGTCCACGTAACCGATTTCGCAAACGCTTCACCTAAGCGACGATCGCCAGCAGCCATCGAAGCTGCATGTGAAGAACTCGACATTCTCCTATCCGAGGCCGTGCGCGAACAACTCGTCGCCGATACCCCAGTGGGAATCTGGTTGAGCGGTGGATTGGACTCATCGACAATTCTTCACTACGCCAGCGAACAGTCAAGGCAGCCGATAAAAACTTTCTCCGTTACCTTCCAAGGCAGTTCAGGAGACGAGAGCGAGCACATCCGCCGCGTGAGCCGCCACTATGGAACGAATCACACGGAATTTGATCTGAGTCCCGAAATAGATCTAGTCGGAGCGATCGAAGATCTCGCGTTCTACTCCGACGAGCCAAGCGCCGATGCCGGAGCAGTGCCCACATGGTTTCTCTCGCAGATGACGCGCGAGAGCGCGACCGTGGCTTTGAGCGGCGAAGGATCGGATGAGCTGTTCGCCGGTTATCTCACCTACAGAGCCGATCGCTATGCCTCGACGTTCCGACTGTTGCCTCGAGCCGTGCGCAGGGCCGCACTGGCTACGGCAACACGATTGCCCGCTCAGGATGGCCGGATCAGCTTTGAATATAAACTCAAGCGATTTCTCGAAGGATCATTGCTCTCACCGCAGCTCGCGCACATTTTCTGGAACGGAACCAACTCGGAACGCGATAAGGAAAACCTATTTCTGTTCGCAGAGCCGGATTCACTCGGCGGATGGTTAGGTCAAATGAGCGGCTCCACATTGGGGGATTTTCTGGATTTTGATCAACGCTTTTATCTTGCCGACGACATTCTCTATAAGGTCGATCGCATGAGCATGGCGCACTCGCTTGAAGTGCGTCCGCCATTCCTCGACTCGCGCATCGTCGATTTCGCGCGCGCCCTTCCGGCAAAGTTCAAGCTCTACGGCAGCACGTCAAAGTATGTGCTCCGCAAGCTCATGGCGGACAAGCTGCCGCCGCACGTATTGCATCGTTCCAAAATGGGATTTGATATTCCGGTACACGACTGGCTCCGCGGAGTGTTGCGTCCACTCCTGCTTGAGACCTTGAGCCGGGAAAACGTCGAGGCCACCGGACTGTTCCGCTGGGCCGCAGTCGAGCGCCTGATTCACAGGCATCTCGAGAGGAGAGAAAACGCAGGTTATCAGTTATGGGGACTTATCGTGTTGTTGATGTGGATGAAGCGCTGGAGCGTGGAACTGCCGGCGGCCGAACAGGTGTCCGAGGTGCTGGTCAAGGACTTAGAGGTAGTTGGATCGTCCTCGCCGCAGCTAGCCTTGTCTTCCTCGTAGGCGTCATCAGCCCGCCGCATCTGATGGACGACGTCGATGCCGTCCAGGCGCAGATTGCACGCAACATGCTCGCCTCGGGAGACTACGTCACCGCGCGTCTCGATGGCGTTCCCTATTTGGAAAAATCCCCGCTCGTGTACTGGCTGATGGCGGGTTCGTACCGCATCTTGGGCGTGCACGATTGGTCGGCGCGCCTACCGCTCGCCCTTGGCGTTCTCCTTCTTTGCTGGATCACTTATCGGTTTGCGCGCTGGGCCTTCGATGAGACAGTGGCGACTTACGCAGGACTCGCGCTTGCCACTTGCATCGGACTGTTTCTCTTCACACGCATACTCATTCCTGACGCGCTGCTCACCTTGACCACGACAGGAGCCATTTGGGCGTGGCTTCGCTTGCTCGATCCCGACGAAGAACCAAGAAGAGTCCACGCAATTGGGCTGGGCGTTTGCTTTGGTCTCGGGCTGCTGCTGAAAGGATTGATTGCCGTTGTCTTTCCTGCTCTCGCTGGATTTGCTTACATGGCTTGCACGCGACAGTTATTCGCGCTCAACGCTTGGAAGCGTTTGCACCTGTTCACCGCGGGAGCAATCGCGTTGTTGATCGCAGCCCCATGGCACGTCCTTGCGACGTTGCACAATCCACCGTATTTCGCTTTCTCCCTCCACAGCGGACCCGGCGAATATCGCGGATTCTTCTGGTTCTACTTCTTCAACGAGCACCTGCTGCGCTTCCTCAACCTGCGTTACCCGCGCGATTACAACACCGTTCCTCGCGCGCTCTTCTGGCTCCTCAATTTGGTCTGGCTGTTCCCCTGGTCGGCATTTCTTCCTGCGGCTGCGCGATTGTCGTATCGTCCAATCACGCGCGCGGGACGCGTGCGTTTGATGGCGCTTTGCTGGATTGCCGTTGTCATGGTGTTCTTCACCTTTTCGACTACGCAGGAGTACTACTCGATGCCGATCTATCCGGCACTAGCGCTCCTGGCGGGATCTGCCTTGGCGTCGGAGAACACTCGGGTACGCGCGGGAATGCGCGGGCTGCAGATCACGTTTGGTCTGCTCTTCGGCGTGGTGGGAGCTTTGCTGTTGTTGGTTTGGCGCACGCCAGCCCAGGGCGACATCTCGCAAGCTCTTGTTCAGCATCCTGAACTCTATACGTTGTCGCTCGGCCATTTCGACGACCTTACTCTCACGGCATTCGCCTATCTCAAATTGCCGCTGACTCTCGCGGCCCTCGCGTTTGCTTTGGGATTTTTGGGACTCACTTTTGCCCGCGGAAATGTTAAGAGAATCGCTGCCATTTGTGTGGCAATGGTCGTGTTCTTTCAGGCCGCGCGAGTGGCCCTGATTCGATTTGATGGATATCTCGGCTCTTACCCGCTCGCACGGGCCTTGGAGAAATCTTCGCCAGGACAACTGATCGAAGCTGACGCCTATTACGCGTTCTCGTCGGTGTTCTTTTACAGCAACCGCAGCGCGCTCCTCTGGAACGGACGTAAGGACAATCTCGAGTACGGCTCCTACGCTCCCGGAAGCGCGAAAGTTTTCATTGACGACCAGAAGTTGCAGTGGATCTGGTCGCAGCCGGGGCGGTATTACCTGCTCGCGTACGGAAGTGATGTGCCGCGTCTGAAAGGACTAGTAGGCGAGTCGAGCGTGCACATCGTGGCTCGCAACGCAGACAACTACTTAATAACGAATCTTCCACTGCATGAGTGACACAATGCAAAGATGGATGGAATGTCTTCGATTGGCAGTAGCGGCGTTAAAGGCCGATCGCCTGAAGGCTTTTCTCACCACATTAAGCGTAGTCATCGGCTGCGCGTCCCTGGTGCTGGTTCTCACGATTGCCGGCACAGGAAAGAGATATATCATCTCGCGCATCGAGGGCATTGGCGCAAATCTTGCGTACGCAACACTCAACCGAAATGGGAATCCGACCACTCTTGAAGACGAGCTGACCCTCGCCGATCTGGACGCGATCAAGAACACCATTCCCGGCGTAAAAGCCGTGGCAGGAACGTACGATGCTCCTATCGATTTTCAGATCGCAGGCAGGCCGCGGCATGCGCGTCTCGTAGGCACGACTCCAGATTTTTTAACAATTCGCAATCTCCACATCACCTCTGGACGCTATTTTGATGACGAGGACTTTCGCTCTCGAGCGAAGGTGTGTCTGGTTACCAATGCCATCGCCCAACGAAATCCAACATTAGCAATCGGCGACCGCTTGCGTATCGACCAGTTCCATTGCACGGTGATCGGAACATTCACCGAAGGTATTCCCACATTCGGACAATCCGAAATCCAGGCTGAAACCATTCTTGTTCCTTATAGAACGGCGAGGCTCATCACGGGTGAATCCTTCCTGCAGGTCATCTATGCGCAGGCCGATTCGTCGTATGCAGTCCGCCAACTGACGCGCGACATAAAGGACCTTCTTCAGAGCCGTCACCGACGCGAGGCTAAGTACGACGTGGAGAACCTTTCATCGCTCCTGGAAACGGCGGGAGACATCTCTCTCGCAATGAGTGTGGTGCTTTTGGCGATTGGGCTCGTCACCCTCATAGTTGGCGGTGCGGGCATCATGAACATCATGCTGGCCAACATCGCCGAGCGAAAGCAGGAGATTGGGTTGCGCAAAGCGTTGGGGGCGCGGTCGTCAGAAATTCGCCTTCAATTTCTGCTCGAAGCAGTCTTCATCAGCTCAGCCGGATCGATTGCTGGCGCATTCTGCGCGCTGGCATTACTTGCTTCTGCCGCGGTGTTTGTTCAAGATTTTGTGAACCTGAATGTGTCGTGGACTTCAGTGCTCTTCGCGCTGTTGGTCTCGAGTGCAGTGGGTGTGCTGTTTGGTTATCAGCCAGCGAGCCGGGCGGCTAGCCTGCATCCTGTAGAAGCTCTTCGCGCCGAAGCTTAGCTCGATTCTGATTCCTTCAATTCCGCAGCATGCTTTTGCTGGACATGCCGTGCAAACGCGTCGCGCAACTTGCGCTCCTGCTCGATGGAGTCGCCGATGTTTGATCCGAGAGGAATGTCGGCCCGGCAGGCAGAGCATCGAGCCCGCACTGGCCCTCCACGAATAATCGCAGTCACAATGGGATGGAGCCCTCCCGGAATGGGGATAGCAGGAGTTCGTGGCTCAGATGCCGGCGCTTGCTCCAGTACCGGCACTGCAAGTCGAGAAGAAGTAACAGGTGGGCGAACCAGCGTCTGGATCTCGAATTGGCGAGACAGCCAACCTTCGAGCTCGCTACGATCGGCTTTAGTCATTGACGTGAATTGCACGCCGGTGAGGCCGTCACGCTGCCACACGATGTTTCCGGTCAGCTCGACTAAAGGTCCGCCATCCTCAAATGCAAATCTCATATGCAAACTGCCCGAAAGTGGCTCATCGATACCGCGAATACACACGCCTCCCTGGCTGACATTCAAAATCCAGGCATGACTCGAGAATGCACCGCAGCGAACATCAACTTCGGCAACCAGCGGAAACCGGCTGTAGCGTCCTCGCTCACGGAGAATCAATCCATATGCGGAGCGTAGAGTAGTGGCAATCTCTACCGGATAATTTGCGTGGGAGACGATGAAGTCAGCGCCCGCTTCTGACACCTGCTCACGGTTTCCATGCTCGCCGACGATGGCGATCGATACGGCCGAGCGATGAGTGGGACTGAGTCGAATCTCGCGCAACGCAGCACAGCCCTGCTCGACGTTGGAACAATCGACTACAACGAGATCGAATTTGTTTCGCTGTAGCTCTTCGAGAACGTCCCCGCCCTTCACACCCGATCCCGTCGCGATGCCGAAGCGCTCCACTGCAGCGCGAATCGCCTGCGAGAGTTCGATATCTCCGGTGAGGATGAGCGCTTCTGGCTTCATGGCCTAATTGCGTCTGGCGTAAATCGAATGTTAGCTCTGGATCACCCAGAACCTCGATAGTCGTGAACAGGCAGAATTACCGGAGTAACCATCGAGCCGACGCTTGCGGCAGATACTAGCAACTTGACTGGCCAGGAACCAGCAAAAAGACGAAGGCTGGACGATGCAAGCTGGGCAAGCTAGTAACTATGAGGGCTCCAAGGCTCACGAGGATTTTGGAACAATTTCTTCATAAATCTCGTTCAATAACAATGAATCGCCAATCGGCCCCACGTTTTTCTCGTCAGGCGAAGAATCGCTTCCTGATATGGAACTGCATCGAACTGAACACTTCCTGAATCGTGAGAATCGCCTCTTGAATCTAAGTAGAAGACAGGGTAGATTGAATTTGATGTTCAGCTCTGGTATTCGCTTCAAGAAATCTCGCTGTACCGCGTCCGCCACTACGCCTCAGATTTTCCGCAAAATGCGGTAAACATTT